>Ga0307512_10001500_pt1 | contig 32830 bp, 34 predicted proteins | sample 14_EM_MG_FD_200267 | JGI IMG/M metagenome (GOLD analysis project Ga0307512, IMG submission 200267) | Populus trichocarpa ectomycorrhiza microbial communities from riparian zone in the Pacific Northwest, United States - 14_EM | ecosystem: Host-associated > Plants > Roots > Unclassified | place... | reverse complement strand
TGGTTTCAGCTTGTTCCAAGTACGCAGAGGCCATTTCCCAAGCGAAATCGTAAGATTCACTGTCCTCGTCCAGCTCTAAGATCTGGTTGAATGTTTCCATATCGATGGGCTGTATAACCCAAGAAATGGCATGAGCGATCCACGTCCGGACACACCAGGGCGAAGAAAAAAAAGGCGAGGGGAGAGGATGGGACCTAGAAATCGGCATGTGCTCGGCGCTCACCTCTGATACGTGGGATCCGTTCTCGATCTTTTGGTCAGGAGATGGTTGCGGAGGCGTAGAGGGACGATGAGGCGGGGATGACGGAAGAACAGAGCCTGATCTCTGTTGTCTTGGATCAGCGAGCTTTGGAGAGAGAATGGGTGACCTCTGGATTGGCTCGACGATGGAAGAGGGAGGAGGTCGTGGTGGCAGGTTCGTCGCTATCGCTGTCGTCTGAGGCATGGCTTTTTGGTGGTGAGTCTAGAGAGGAAAGGGAGAGGGTTGCGGTGGCGTCGGTGATGGGAAGAGAGCAAGGAGCCAAGCGGACCCTGGACTGGAGTATACTTTGACCAACGACCAATGACGCCATGCAACGCACTTTTTCCCATCTCCTCTTCAGACACGCCTTCCACGGGCTGAATGGAAATAATGATACATATAGATAACACGAACAGCTGTATACTCCAACTCTACAAATTTGAATCAAGAAGCGACTTCGGAAACAGCATGTTGTTCCTCTCGGTGCGCAACCAGCAGACGGTCCAGCGCCTCCTTTTGTCCCACAGCCAGCTCCCCAGATTGGATTCCGGCGTGGTAGACCCGCAGTAAAGAGTCGACGTCATCCATCGACTGCGTCCTCACGTCTGCGAGTTCCTTGATTTTTGCCGTCGCATCTTTGATCTGGAAAATAAAAATTTCGAGGGTTACCTATCACGTAATGCGGGATTATCGTGGAGCACGACAAACCTCATCGTCGGTCAACGTTAGTCCGAGCTGCTCCACTCGCGACTTGACCGCGTTCCAACCGGTGAGACGGTGACTAGTACAACGATAGCAGGTCAGTATCACAACGTGACAGAACGTCCATCGGAAACCAACAACTGACCCAATCGAGACATATCTCGTCAACCCAAAATCTTCCGGCTTCAAAATCTCGTACGTGCTCGGGTTATTTAGAATGGCTTTTGCGTGAATACCAGCCTTATGGGTAAAGGCACAGTAGCCACTGTAATACAAATGATCAGCAATGATCAACAGCGGCGCAGTACGGATAGACGCACGTGATGGGATTCATGAAGGGAACGTTGACCTCGACAGCCTCCGCAACCAAATTTTCCACTTCTCGCAGCATCGACAGCTTATACTTAGACTTGACGTATTCGGGGTTAGCAGCGTACAGACACGCCACCAAACCTCCAAGCGGCGTTATTCCGACTCGCTCGCCGATACCCAAGACCGCTAGTGATTTCATCTCTGTTAGCGTTTCATCGCATCAGTGATCCTAGGAATGCGGGAAACTCACAAGTGTCAATGTGTGTGGCGCCAGCCTCGAGCGCGGTGTAGGCGTTCGCGATAGCCATCCCGGTATCATTGTGTAAGTGGATCTCGATGTCGCAACCGACGACACCTCGGAGCGTCCTCACAAGCTCGTACACTTGACGGGGGTTGGCGCATCCCACAGTATCAGCAATTCCCACCCTGTTGACACCGATCTTGTCGACAGTCTGGTAAATCGAGAGCAAGTCGACCAGGTCCGAACGGAAAGAATCTTCCGTCGAGAATCGAACTTCGATCCCCTTGGACTTAACAAAGTTGATGACTTCGACGGCCGTCCTGCTGATGTAATCCATATCCTTGCCGTGAGAGAATTCACGGAGGAAGGAGGACGTTCCGATGACGACGTCGACGCCATCGACACCTACCCCACACGGGAGGAGAATAACGTCAATCAAATTTGTCCCGTTTCACCCTGACCAATGGCAGGAAGGGAATCAGTCCATACCGGTCTCGACGGCGATTCGAGCATCATCCATATGGCACCTGATGTGCGTGAGGATTTTGGCCTTCAACCCGAGCTTGCAGATAGCCTCGCAGTCCTTACGAGACTGTTCTGACGCAACGGGTGAAGTAAGTTCGAGGTATTCAACACCGAAGGCATCCAACGCCTTGGCGATGGCAATTTTGGTTTTGGTATCGAAGAAAGCATTGGCAAACTGCTCTCCCTCTGTTTTCGAACGAGAGAACAACTCAGAACGGTTGACGCGAATGACTCGGCCAACGGAAAAACAGACCTCTGAGCGTGCTTTCTATAATTTTGAAGTTGGAGACATTGTTGAGGAAATCGGAGGCTCTGGGAGCATAGGGGTTTCTGTGTTGGGTGTGACTGGACGCAGAACCGTTTGTCCTGCTGGGCTCGACGGCGGCTGGGGACATGATGAAGGTTTGGAGGAGATGTTGATGCCCCAGCCAAAAACCTGATCAAAGTTTTTCAAAGTGGATCGAGTCACAGCCACCCGCTCGCTCCGTGGGATTGGGATCATGACACTCATGATGATGATCAACTCATGATGATGTGAAGTATTGCTCGAACACATCTAGTCGATACTGTCCCACAAACCTGGGGGAAAAAAACAAGGGAAAAAGACACTTTGGGCATAGATTACGACCGAAAAATTTACCCCCCTCCGCTCTTCCTCAACAGCTCCTTTGCGATCTCGTCTGTTTCGCCTGATTGATCAGGTAACCAAAACGCCTATAGAACGCGGGGTGTCAGCCATCTCACCCTTGGTGATCACAAACCCAAGACACTTACCAGTTCGGCCCCGGCAGTACAGAGCATAGCAAACCGAGGGTTAAACCTAACGCACCTGGATGGCCCTGGGTGTCCATCTAGTGTCGCAGCTGGATTTAGCCTCAGCGGCAAGTTTGTAGGGTCTATCTCCTCCGCACGCGCTGGCAGGTTTTGGACGTCCCAAACACAGACCTTGCCGTCCAGACTCCCACCTACTACATACTTGCTGTCAGGGGTCCATGATACCTCTTCGCCGCTACAACCCTTTGATGGTTGAAGGTCGGCCGGTGGCCCCATCACCCGCCGTTCCAACCCTACAAACCCTTCCAACTTGGCCAGGAGGTGGCCCTCGAAAGAATCGAGGATGTAATGAGCGTCTCCCGAACATCCGACTAGGATATATTTTCCGTTTGATGAGAAAGACAATGATGTTATATAAATGGGCCTTGGCGGGAATGAAATCAGTTTCAACGTTGGGTCGTCGAGGGTGATCACCAGGAACGGGGCCTTGTCAAAGTTTGCGAGGTCGTAGAGGAGGATTCGGGAATAGTGGTTGACCGCGGCGGCGATCACGAGCCCTGAGGAATCATATGCCACGATTGGTGTCTGGGGAAGGCTCAACAGACCGCGACAATGGGGACTTCGAAGATCCCACAAGCGAACGGTCCGGTCTACCGATCCAGAGATGAACCCATCATCTACTGGAGAAACTTCCAGTGATATTACGCGGTCTTTGTGACCTTTGAAATACTGGAGGTACTTGTTGTCATGTAGGGAGTGGTAGCGGATCGTATCGTCTTCTTTGGTGGAAGCGTGAAGAATGGTGGAGTTCTTGTGTGTGAACCGCGGCAGGTCTATGCCGTACTTCTTGGAGTACAAAGTCTTCGAGTGTCTGAAGCGCACAAAAAGGGTCGTAAGTCAGTCGCGTAAAATGAAACGGGGGATCAACGGACACACTTTCCGGTCTTACAGTTGTACAGCCTGAACGTCTCATCGTCAGCAGCGGTCAGGACGAACTCGCCCCGATCATCAAAACTAACACCAGTGATATGCCTTGGTCCCTGCATTGGTCCTCGTGAGGCACCGGACGAAGATGAGGATGGTAGTGGGCCAGGTTCCACAGAGCCTTTGAATATCTTCGCTGGCTTCAGCTTAGTCTGTTTCGTTTCAACGTCAGTGACAACGCGACTTCCTGTGTTACAGACAGCGCGCCTCCCTTACCATGAGAGCATTTGTGAGCGCGAGGGTGGATGGCGGCTCGTTCGTCGTCGGCATCGGAGTTGTTGGTGGCGGACGCGGAGGTTCCGTGAGAAGATCGGCCTTTCCGTCTCTTACTCCGATCTCCTTCCTTTCCGACTTCTTTCACCTATCGGTCGCGTCGCCGGTTCACGATGGCTGAAGAAGAGTCTGCTAGGCTATGGCAGGTCAACAGGACGATCCACGAAATGGTCAAAGACAGAGTCAGCACACGAAAAATACGCCTCGAATTCGATCGCGATCTAAACTTGTGAACATTTCTTTTTGTTCACCAGGGATTCCAAGTCTCGGACGAAGAAATCGAGATGGACCTCGCGCAGTTCAGGCAGTTGTACGCGAATCAGATGGGTAACATAGAGTGCGTTCGATTCTTGTCCGTTCTTTATGGGAAATACTGACCGGGCTCGTCCTCTCTGGTTCGCAGTCGAAATCAACTTAACTTCTTTACGGCAGCAAATGATGATCCATCCGACCAAATTTTTGTCTTTTTCACCGACGAACGGAGCGTTGGTGTTAAAACTATGCGGAAGTAAGGGAACACTCATCGAGTCTAACGAACCCTCGGGCTCACGTACCCATTCAACCCGCAGACTCCTCAGCATCTTGGAAGAGAAGAGCATAAAACGGGGCATCATCATCTTTCCCGGAAATATGACGCCTTCAGCTCGCAAGGTTAGTCGTCTCCGCGACTGTCGCCCGCCGGGATAATCTAGAACACCGCGCCGAACCAGGTTATTGTGGCAATGTCAAACCAGTTCCGACTGGAAGAGTTTTCCGAGGCTGACCTCCTGGTGAACATCACGCATCATACACTGGTACCAATGCACCAAGTCTTGTCACCAGAAAAAAAGAAAACACTCTTGGAAAAATAGTCTGCATTTCTCCCCCTCCCTGGGGCCCACGACTCATTTCTCCTCTTTTACAGCCGGCTGAAGGAGACCCAGCTGCCTCGAATGCAACTTGCTGATCCCGTTGCGAGGTATTACGGTTTACGGAGGGGTCAGGTCGTCAAAATCACGCGACCTAGTGAAACCGCCGGGCGGTACGCGAGTTATCGAATCTGTTTCTGATCTTGTCCATCTGTTCAGTCTCTTGGACCGCTAATTGTCATACTTTCATCCATTCGTGCTATACAACATGTTACGACGGTTACTCAATCCCTGGAGCCCGTACAGTGACTGCTGAAGCAATTTCCAAGAAATGGGAGATGAATGGTATCTCCAAGTCCGTCACATCGTCCAGAGATGCAACGTCACCTTCTCTGTCCCAATGTGGGTCTACAAGGCGTCAGGCCGTTACACCAAAAACCGATGGGTCCGGCTTCCCAGCACTTACATTGAACATGAGCAAGTTGTCTTCGGAAAACTCCCAACTCGCAGTACCAGCTTGCTTCACCACACGTCCTGCTTTCACGACAAGGTCTCTCACCGGAGGCCTGTTGGGATACCGACGACCTCTCGTACCGGGACTGAAGTCGTAAATCCGCAGGAGTGTCACGTATGCCGTGTACGAAACTCCTCCAATTACGGCGAAGAAACGGGATCCCGAAATACAGGCAACCGTCGTGATCGCCAAGTTCATCTTCACGATCGTTGTGGACGATTTCCAGTTTTCCCAACGTATCTTCTGTTCTCCCGCGCTTTGGGTCGACGCGTGCGCACATATATCAGCGGTGCTGATGATTATCACGTAGTCGTCATCAAGGCGGGTGTCACCGTATGATCCCTGGCAAACCATCCCGACAACTCCCTGGTTCGGGTCGGCACGGTGGAATCCTACACCGCTCTGTACAGATGCGGAGCTCACAAGCCGTTGTGGCGCGTAGATAACATCGAGCTTATTTGAGGGCATTTCGAACAGGCACCGCCGTGGCTGGGGTCCGGACGTATCCCATAAGAACAGTAACCCATCGTTACTGATCTGAGGCCGTTTTACCATCCCTAGGATCCGATGGTCATCGATTATCTGCGCTTCAGCCACACGAAGCCCAGAGAATTCCTTGTTCCAAACAAATCAGCTCACCAGTCCCTTTACTCGGTGTTACAGTTTAGGGACACTCACTAATACCGTGTGGCCATTTCGCCAATCCCATACAAACATACCACCATCATTCCAGGAAGCCCCGCGGACGGCCACCACGACCGCCAGTCGATGTTTGCTGATCAGGGCGGTGAGTTCCGTGATCGTCTCCCCTTCCCCGTAGTCGACATAGAATGCAGTCTGGTCTACCGTTGCAAGAGGGTGCGGTAGTCCATCGGAAAGCCGTAACAAGTGGATCTGGAAAGCATTTCTGAATCAAAAGTTAGACTACGCGACACAGCAGTCCCGAAACAGTCGTAACCCACCCATCAAGTATCTCAGGTATAACCAACACATCCAACCCCGGATACATTTTCAGGTCGGAAGCATTCTTGGGTAACCCCTTCACGACCCACTGCTTCCTCTGTATCCCCCTCGAGATCGACGGAAGTCGTACGAACGTAACGTCGATCTTATCGTCCTCGGCTTCCCGGATACACGCCAACACTTCTCCGTCAATCGCCCGCTGAGTATGAGGTGGAAGCTCAACGGATGACAGTTTCGCTTGGTCGTGTCGGTCCCATCTCGAGTGGTACTGCTCCAAATGCACGCGGCGATCCGCCAACACCAGCGACGTGTCCGCAGGATCATCCTCCAACGCAGCCGAGAAAAGATCAATGCGGTATTGTACGGCCGGAGAGTCGTCGATTAAGTCGCGAAATCCGCGATTGAGCTGACAAGATACAAAAGGGGAAATGGGGGCAAAAAATGCAAATCAACATCAGGAGTCAAAATAACCGAGGACCGCAAGAGTAAAGGAAACGACATTACAATCCTCAGTTTCAAAATCTCCTGCGCGCACAGTCGCAGGACAACGTTCTCCAGTATTTCATTCGGTAAGCCCAGGAGACCCAGTGGGGGATTGCCAGCAGTCATCCAAGCAGGCGACCTAAGAGTGTGGTCGGGGTTTGCCGGTCGCGGTGGACGGAGCGTGTTGATGCTCTGTGTCAACGTCGTGGTCTCTGCGAAGGTTTAACTATACAATATGGGCGGTCGAACGTTCAGAGATATGGCCGAACTACCTCCCACGTATGTCACGAATCTATCATACAGCTCTACATCAGTTATTCTGCGACTATGTGCTATTGAATCGTTGGACGAAACTCCTAACTTCTGTGGGCAAGCGTGAAACATAAGATCGAACTTCGGGAGAGTTCCCGGCCGGTGAGCGCTGTGAAGGCGGCCGCCTGTGTGGGCCGGATCGCGCCTCCACCTCTAAACCTTCCATAGCCGTAACGATGTGGATCCATAAAAGTCCTGCTGATTGCGTATGTGAGATCGTGCACACTCCATATCAGCAACGCACTCACGGTTGAAGCAAGGATAGCATCCTCCATGAATCGAAAGTCGATCGACGACTCATCTTCTGCATCCAGATCCAGTAGAAACTCCCGTACCGTATAGGGTGGGAGGGGTCCCGAAACAGCTTCGTCTCGTGCCTGTTGCCTTCGCGAGCGGACCGTAAAATCGTAGACAAGTAGAAGAGTGCCCGAATCGTTTAGGTCCTTGCGCGTTACCAGTAGATGGGATTGTAAAAGTCCAAATTCTTGAACGCCCAGCTTGAGTTCTATCGGAATGATAAAGTTTTCCCATGCGCTCCACTCGACTCGTGACTTCTCCTTGGAAGCAAGGTTTACAAAATCCCCGTAGCGGGTTACCAGGAGGACGCTGTAGCCCCCGCAGGGGGGACTTGAGGTGACACAAATACCGACCAACTGCCTCGAACCATCCTCGTGGAATGGGGCGTCGTGGCTTAATCCCAGGTTGAAGTAGAACGAATTCTCAAATCTGGTGTCGATCGTGTAGTCCGGTCCGAGTCTAAGCTCAATAGAGGTATTACTCCAAGCCTGCGCAGGAGCCGTGGTATCCCATAGTTGGGGTGTTTTTGTGAACCCGTCGGATGCTGCGATGAGGAGGCGGTAGTCATCTACGAATTTGGCCCTCACTCTGCGCGAATACATGATTTCCTGTGGGTTCGGAACTGTGGGATCGGGCCGCCGTGATGCGTAAGCAAACGAGAGGAAACGTACCACATACTTCCCCCCGGTCCTCCAATCCCATACGATGAGATGTTCGGATCTACCCCCCAATCCGTAGAGTACGGTTCTCGCGGCAAGTCTGTGACCGGTCAACTCCAGCTCTCCGCCCATGATATGTAGTTCAGAAGCAAGTGGTAATTCCGGGCCGATGGTTGAATCAACAGCCTTCGGATGAGGTCTTCCGTTGCTCATCTGCAGCAAGTGAACTCGGAACGACCTATCTACAAATTAGTATTGTGATGATTATCTCATACCTGCGTGCTAATACTAACCTCCTTTGATCAACTACCTGAAGTACGGCCAGAAGGCCAGATGGTGGGTGAATAGCAAGGGAGTCGTATGCACCACAGGGAACATCATGAATGACCCATTCCTTCTGTGATCCACCAGTCGAGCCAGAAGATAACTGTACGAAGTTAATATCCTTGATCCCGAATTTCGGCTCCGTGATATAAGCAATGTGTCCATATCCCATTGCAATCCCTGGGCCTGAACCGCTGGAAAAGGGCTGTCCGAGTGATTTCTCCCTGGCGTGATCGAAGCGGTTCCACCGAGAGTAGTAGGACTCGAGCAATTTCCTGCGGTGGTTCAGCGGTGTTAGGTCGTTCATGGTCCCCTCTTCCAGCTCAGATGAGTAGAGGTCGATTCGGTACTGGACAGCGGGAGAGGAGTCAATGAGGTCACGGAACTCGCGGTTCAACTGGCGAGGGAAACAAGTCGTCAGCATGTCATCCATCCTCGGGAAGTGGGTCACTTGCGAGCCTCAGGGATAGGATCTCTTGTAGCGTCAACCCTAACAACACCTTCTCCCAAAGTTCTGCGGGGAGCTGAGCACAGTATGACGAAGGGGCCGGTGGCATAGTGGTCGGGGGCCGAGAAATACGGGCCCGATTCGTACTACAAAGGGCTTTCATATTGCACTAGGGTCCATGGTGGGCGTAATTATACCGCGTCTTTGTTTCGGTGTTTGTAAGCACCTGATCATCCCCTACCAAATCACGTTAGATGCCCAACTGGCTTGTAAGAAACAACTATAAGTAGCGGTCCTCGAACCACCCAAGTCGTAGAATACAGAGGCCTACCCCTTCGTACTTCGCTTTGATCATGATCCGATTGGGAGTCGCGTGGGGTGATAAACGGTTTCCTGATGATCTTCGTGAAAAGATGTAAGACAGGGCTCATTCAGATTCGACCAATCCCACGTGGGTGTGACACTTTGTGACCCAAAGCCTTTCCGGGCGAAAACTCTGGTAATTTCGTCTGTTTATATTTCTTATATACCTCCTAGCTCGGCTACCTCGGAGACTCAAAATCCCAGTGTGTAATATGATTACTAAAAATCTGACTGGAGGGAACCTTCAAGACACCTCTCTTAATAATTCTACCAGATGATTTCCTTCGAGAGTACTGCACGAAGGAGTTCTTGATTTTTTGAGGGGTTTTTGTCACGCTTTTGCAGGGCAGCCACCACGTGGGATTGGTCGGATCTGATTGAGCTCCATCTTACAAAAAGTGGGCCGGAAGCGCACGTCGAAACACTCCAACATACATTGTTATAAAACTGGATATCACCAATCCATCTTTAGTGACCACTGTAGGTTCCTCCAAATAGTTCGTTGCCGCATTCAAGGCATGATCTAACTCTTCACCAGAAGCCAGCAGGGAGCGCACCAAGCACGAGATGCATCAGCGGTAAACCGACCATTGGTAACGTATGTTGGGCGCCGGGCTAGATGCACTACGAGGCCTTTGGTTAAGTTCACGACGTAACCAAAGGATACCCCACGTACAGAACCTCAGCACTAGCTGCGAAATATCCGTCCTGTTGACTTCAACTGGATAGGAGGAAAAAGGATAAGCATTGCGCACGGAGAACACAGGTTATATTCCCCAGGGTGGGGCCGTGGTGGTGGACGAGCTCAAAGCCATCCTGCAGGCTCGGGACTCCACCACAAGACCGTTCGGCGGTTGCCGCGCCTGCAGCCACATAGTTCGGGTGCCCAACAGATGAGCATTGTAAGAGTGAGACGTGGTAAACGACGTGCACCAGTTGGTGGTGTGAGGGAGAGTATACCACCCACATCTTCCGGTTTACAACCAAGTCCGAATACCCCATGTTGGTTGGTGAATCGGAAAGGCCGTGAAGACGATTCGAATTTTGTAGGGCCAGTTACTGAAACATTTTCGACGTTGCTCATACATCTCGAGGTATCGAAGATGGCATACAATGCGGTAGCCCACCACACGCCGAGAGCGGGGTGCTGGTGGTTGGCGGACAGCTCAGACCCGAGCTTGACCGCCTCCGGTATCCACGTGCCGATCCCGCCTCAAGACGCCTCCGACCCCGACCCCCCAAATCCACCATGTCCACTAGCGAAACCAAAGCCGCGCTCATCGAAGGTAAAGAGATATAACCCCACTTCCACCATGCCCACCCGCACGCCTCCCGCACATACCCCAAACTGGTCCTTCTGCTTTGCTGACGTACTTCTGCGTTTTCGGTGCCTCGTTCGGCGACAATACAGCGAAACTGAAAGCTCGTGAGGAACACATCCGCGAAACGTGGATCAAGGCTATGGAAGCTCGCATCGTCCGAGACAACCTCTCCAAATGCCACAAGGTCGAGGGCGTGAACCACTACGAGAGGTGCAAAGACCTGGCTGAGAGGTATGCCGATATGTTGAAGGAGAACAAGGTGCGTGTTTTCCATTTCCTTACCCCTCCCTCACTCCCCGCGTCGACTTTGGGTTTAAGCCGCCTTGGTTTTGTGTGGATGTATGCTGACAGTTTTTGTTGTTTATAGGTCAAGGGTTACAAGACGATTGATGTATAGTCTACCCGTATTCCTTTTCCGAATCGTTCATTACCGCTACGTGCATGCATCATATAGACCGACTCTCCACGCCTAGACTTTGCTTTTTCGTGCCCCAAACCTCGTGTTACAATCACTCTTCGTCCGATCTCGCTGCATGTTCCGGTTTATCCCATGGCCTCCACGTCAGAACCAACACAACACCATACACAGATCACGCAAAAAATACATGACCCAATGGACTGTCAACAAGATGGAATCATAAATTAAGGGAGGATCTATGTCTATCTAAACCTACGAACCGCATTTGAAGAATGATACAAAGTCACCAATGTCAGGCAAGAGGAGCCGGAAAGGCGTACAACTGGCAAACGTGAGAGTCCAGGAGGATGGGTAATAAGGGCGTAAGATACAACAAAAAGGGTGACATTACGAAAGAACCAAATGCAAACCAGACAACAACCTCACCATTTCCAAATACCACATATTCCTAAAATGAAATCCGAATGACCCCTATGAAATCTTATCCATGCATCGATAACGACGGTGATTTCTCGTAAAAGGCAAAAAAAAAAACGATGAGGCCCGGTTGACGACCTCGAGGCCGGAATTCGTAGAGGGTTTGGGCAGGGTACGGTACGATATGCGGTAGATGATCTCGTGGCATTCGACGTGCAGGGAGAAAGCAGGACTTGAAAGAGAGGCTGAACACCGAACGGGGTAATGTTCAGGCGCAAAAAAAATACAAGCTATTGACGCTGCTTGTCGGGTTTTTTCGATTCTTTGGAGTGGGCGGAAGGTTTCCCATACTTCTGGATTCGGTAGCCAAATTCTAAGGGAAGGCACGGGTGACCGACGGGGAAACTAGGTGACGCTGATATTTGTGCCGTGGGAGAGTGATGTTGAATGGGTTCCCCACTTCGGAACCGCCGACCTGTGGAACCAAAACCGATTCGTTGCCCATGAACGCATATCTGTAGTCAGAGAGACGAGAGACGGGTGATGAGAAAGTTTGTTTGGACACAATCATACACATAGAAGAGTAGAGGGAATGAAGCACAACATGTTTGCAAGTGAGCGGAGGGGGGTGGGGGAGGGGGAGTAGAGGGGTTTGCTTCATACCAGGAAGTTGAGACAGGAACGAACGAGGAAAGTATTCTGCATATGCGACAAAAATAAAAAGAATAAGAGAGAAAAATGACCGGCGAGAGTGAAAAGAAAATGCCAATAAAAACCTGTACAAATTAGCTCGCCGACCTGACGAGGTTTGTTAGAGGGGGTGCAAGAGTAGGCGATAACGGCGAGCGGATGATGATCTGAAGGAAGCATGCAATTCCAGGAAGCACTAACAAACCAGCAAAACTTGAAAACAAACCGAGAGCGAGACGAGAGACGACAACAAAGCAAAGATAGCGAACCAGCCGCCTCATCACGTCTCGTCTAAGATGCTCAGCTGAAAGTAAGGGTGGTTCAACGCTTCCCGAACGGTGATTCGCTGTGTTGGGTCAAAGGTCAACAACTTGCGTACGAGATCCAGGAAGTGCTTGTTGATGATGTCCGTGGGAGCGATAATCTCCTGTTGCACATGTGAGGACGTGTATAAGGCGAAGGACGGGCATATACTCACAGCCAATCCACGGCACGAACGTACATCTTTCTTGCTCTGCCTGGTAGCCTTGGGCTTTGGCCAATCCAGTCGTGGTCCTTCCTTGAAGTATTCTGGCTTTGAACGAGCGCCCTGGCGGCCGAAACGCTCGGGCATTCGCCCCATCACTATCTCCATCATAGCCAAGTGGTCGAGGTTGTCATGAGTCTGAAATAGAGCGACACCGGTATAGAATTCAACCAAGATGCAGCCGAGTGAGAAAGCATCACAGGGGTATGACCATCCAAGACCTTGAGGAGAGCGTTAGGGGAATTATCACTAGCATCACGCATGGGGTAGTACCTAGGATGATCTCCGGTGCACGGTAGTGGCGGGTAGACACAACACTTGAGTGGTATTCTTCCTCAAACGTGGCAGATCCGAAATCAATGAGCCTAATTTCCGTGGATTCTAGAATCTTCTTATGCCGAGACTGAGGGGTTCGCTATCGTTTCAGCACATTAGTGAAACGAAGAAACGGCGGGAATCGTGAAGCACGTACCTTTCCTGGGATGGGGATCTGCTTAATAGTGGACTCGTTGTGAACAAGTAAAATATTTTCTGGTTTTAGATCTGTGTGAATGAGATGGAGGTCGTGGAGGACTGGGACAGATAAGAATCAGTGATGCCTCGGACGGGTCTAGATGAATAAAAGGCGCTCACAGGCCACGCTGCCCAGTAGTTGACGGGCAAAGGACTGGATGTGATGGCGGGGAAACGGCGCAAAGTCGTTCTCCTTCAAGAAATCGTACACACACATCCCCAGCAATTCAGAGACTATACAGATGTGGTTGCGATGGTCAAACCACTGCAGTAGGTGTATACATTTGCTACGGTGACTGTGAGTCAGCCACGATCAATTTTACGGTCGCAAAAGGAACCTACTTGCGATTCAGAGGATCCCTCTCCTTGAGTTTCTGGAGGACCCTGACTTCAATCTTGCTCGCATCACGGTACTTGGGGATTGCACGGATGATCTTGATAGCGACCCTCTTGTTGGTTTGAGTGTCAATGGCCTCTACGACCTTTCCGAATGTTCCCTGGCCCAACAGTCTCACGGTCCGGTCTGAATCGAATCGACTGGGCGTCAATAAAAAGCCAGACGTGGCAAGAGGCTTCAAAACTCACATCGACGCGCAATCATGTCGTCTGGAACAATGATGTAGTGACCTTCCTTGTCATCGCAAGAAGGATGGTCGTTAGGAGACTGCGGTGGGGGGGAATACGCGCCGGTGAGCAAAGATGGGACGATGACGTCGATACATGATGGGTACGCACATCCTTTGCGACGGCACCGTTTGTCGACGCCCATTGCTTCGAAGTTGTGGAGGTAGGTACGCCGTTCGTAATCGGTTTCTTGGCAGAGCGAGGCGTTCCGGCGGCAACCTCCCTCCTGCGCTTCTTGGGTGGGGGAGGAAGGATAGCCGTCGACGTGTTCGCAGATAAGTTACCCTGGGCTTCTGCGGCAGCCCTGGCCCTGGTTCGGACTGGGGCAGAATATACAGGCGGCTGATAAGAGGTGGAATATGCCTGGGTTCGCGATGTTGCTGGGGATGCGGTTGAGGGCGGTGGTGTGTCCTCGATGACGATGACTTCTCGGGTTACCCCTTCGCGATCTACTTCCTGGACCTCGCTGTAGCTGACAGTGTACTGGTGGGCTCTCTTGCGTTTGCGGGAGGCTACAGGAGGGGTGGGGAGGGCATTCGAGGTTGAAACGCCGTTCATTGGCTGACGAGTGTATGAGGACAACATTGGCGGTAATAATGGAGACTGCAAGAGTGTCGCAGTCTGCATAATCTTCGATGGGAGTGGTGGTGGTGGTAGAGAACGAAGAGATGGATACACGTCCAATCTGCGATACCCAGACCGGGGCGGGTCAGTGAGGGAGAGCACGGCTATTGTTTGACTTTGTTTGGTCAGCCCAATGTGCCACCTCGGCCACGCCTCTCCCAGAACCACGTAAGGGAATAATTCTCAGTTTTTATTTTTCGGTAGCCCAGGTCACCGTAGAAACAGTCCGAACATTCAAAACTGCGTATTATGACTCAAGGAAAATCCATTGGTCACCGGCCGACCTCCTCCGTCACAACCGAGTCCTCACAGAAGCTACTGCTGCCTTGGGCTCCGGCGGCATTCTACTAACTAACTCGAACGTGTTGATAGCGTCTCGATAAAGATCCTCCTGCAGGATTACTTGTCAGTTATGCGAGATATGAGCTGTCGCGAAATGTCGTATCCACCTTGATAAGGCCCCATGCACCACCTTTCGCAATGGAGTCCACTGACTCAGCCAGTTCGCGCGCCTTGTGGAGAACAACCTCGGCCGAATCTCCTGGAACAATGTGATCCACGAGGCCCGCCGCCAGAGCCTCCTTGGGAGTGAACCTGCGGCCCTCCAGGGCAATCTTCCGCTGTAAGTTGGCATCACCGACCTTTACTCTAAGAGTGCTCGTAAAAGACACTGGCCAAGATGAGCCAAAGTGGATCTGGACTCGATTGGAGCGTTAGAATATCGGTACGGTCCCCGAATGGGGTAGGACTGGGGGTGCACGGACCTCGTTCATACACATCCATGCATTACGTTTCTCTCCATCAGTCATCACCCGGTAGTCGCAGCACAGTGCAAACATCATGCCACCTGCGAAACAATGCCCATTGATTGCGGCCACAGTCGGAACTAATTCGGAGACGAGTCAGTGAATCCTCGCTCCCGACTTGCCAACTTTGAATAGAAGTCCGTACTCGGAAAGGTGAGGAGTCGCTTCATCATCAGGTTATACCCTCCTGCAGATGGATCTTTGAGCACGGCAGCGTGGCGACGAAGGAAGCCCTACCATTGAAGAACGGCACAGGGTCACGAATAGCCTGAGCAAAGTCAATCCCTGTGTTTAATTCTTCAGCTGGGCCCCGAGAGCGTTGATAATTTGACCCTTGCCATTGCTGAAGAATTTGTTCTGACCGCGCTTTCCGATAATGATGACGGCGCCGTTGCCCTCGTCGAGTACAGCAGACTTTCCTTTCGCCTTGGCAGCTTTGACCGACTTTCTCCACTCCTCTTCAACGACATCCAGTGCGGGACGAATTGCGCCATTTATAAGCCTCAAATCCAACACATTGTCCACCCCATTATGGAGCTCGATGACCCAGAGCTTCGGTGTCGCTGTAACCTGCTCGTTAGCCCCAGAAATACCACGAAAAGCTATTCTTACGCCGCGTCAAGGTGAGTATAGGCTCCTTAGCTCCAACCGGAAAGTACGTTGGGTTGGCAGACATAGTGGCACGTTTTAAAGGTGAGTCTGATATCCCCCACCTTTTAACAGGGTCTGGAGTTTCGCTAGGGTATAACCGGAGAGCGGTATCACATGTCTTCTGGCCGATCGACATCGCCGCCGCACGGTCCGCACGGATCAAGTCAAAATGATCGGAAGACGGAGCTCTTTATCGGTTGACGGTTCTGACCGAGTTCTGACAATTCATAATTCATAATCAGTTCATATCCCCCAGACCTAGGTGTTTCGCACAACCCTCCGACCACCCACACTGGAGCTAATCTTAGTACACAAGGTATGCCGGAAATCTGTCATCACCTACTGAAAACAAGATACGTCAGTTTCCCCTACTACAGGCATGGCCGGGGGTCCTTGTATCGGACATGGAGTCTAGATAACCGGAAATATACACATGGTTACCGTTTCAATTACTCTGAATCAAAAGATCATGTTTCCCGGTCTAGTCCGAGTCGACCCTCACCAGGAACTCCGTGTATTTTGAGTGTACCGAATGTATAACCCTCGGTGGTCATCATAGTATGACCTTCCCGTTTTCGGGGTAATCTACGAACTTTTTATCATCGACGTCAGTATTGATCTGCCTCTCCATAACCCTGGAACTCGCGCCTCGCTAAGGATGAAAATACGGTCCGACGTAGAATACTGAGCCTTTGCTTGGAAAATCCCACTGGCCATGGCGAGCACTGTTACTGGGGACGGGAAACCTATCATGAGCCTCTCCGGTGAACTGAGCATGGGATGGATTATTCATACCATTCTCCAGTCCACTTTATGCTCGGTGGATGAAGACACTAGGGGTCGGATTACCCAACACAGGGAAACTTCCCTCAGAGGTTGCGTTCAAACGTAACATAAGGTGTCGATTACTGAGTATTTGAATCCTTGTTTCAAACGAGCCCTTCGCCCCCTAGGAAGGTTCCCAAAACTCCACCAAGCGACCATACGAGAACCCTCCCGACAATCTTTGGAAGCCACCAGATCTGCGGAATGAAATTCTCGCTTTGATACCGGCAGGTATACATCTTGATCTTCAACATTCCAGGCAGTGGTTCTAAAGGTCCCGCCGAAGACGATCAGTATGCGATAATTTATCGCCAAATAGTGCTTGCAAACGCTCACCGTCTCGGTCAGCGTAAACATCTGTATCAAGAAGTCTCGTTCCGCAACGGGATCGTGGTCCCCCCCTGACCTTGAATGCCATATACTCATTCACGGGCGAAGTCACTGTGTGTAGAACTCCGCGCGGGATGATAAAATTGTCCCCTTCTTCGATGATTCGGTCATGACAACCATCGAGTGTGATGTGTGCTTGCCCGCCCGTTACCCCAAAACACCCGGCCGAGTTGGGGTGAAAGTGCGACCCGAAATTGAAATTTTACCCTTTCTCCGAAACCCCACTACGAAAATAACGAATCGAAAGATCTCAGAACAATCAGCCAGGAGAGAGGCCCCCTGATGACCTGAAACACGAATATAGACGAAACGCACGCAGAGAGAAACATATCCTCAGGAACATCCGCAAACCAGAAGGTCAATCCCTCAGATGGCTCGATTTTACGCTTCACGTGGGTGTCGGATCCCAGTGGGCAGTCGACCATGACGATGGGAGTTCTACATTCATCATTGGACGTGAAAGCTCGAATCCAATGTATCTACTACGTTGCAGAGGGAAGACAACGCGAAAGAGGGAGAGAGAGAGGGTGTGGGTGTCTGGGAGAGTGAAACATGACACAAGGTGTACGGAAGGTAGGAGAATAGACGAGGGGAACAGGTGAGAAGAATGAGGTAGCGACAATAAATTACAATTTACTGGTATCGAGGAACGTTGGGGTGGGCTACATCATTAGGAGGGTAAAATTGGCGGATCACATGCGTATACTAGAGAGAGGAAAAAGGAGACATGATCAAGAGGATTGGTAGGAGCTGAAAGTGGGTCGTTTGTAGGTGATGGTGGATGATGTTGGATGGATGGGTGGGCGGGGTGGATGAGGAAACGATGATGGAAGGGTTATCGAAAACAATGGTCAGGGGAAAGCAAAACAATACAAGCTTGGGAGGAGTGATGAAAAATGGTGGAATATATATATGACACACAAAGTCGGGATCATCGCGATCGACTCCGCCCGGTTACGTGGGTGGGTGTTGGTCATGGCCACCTGGAACTCCGAGCTTTCTGAACATTTCGTCCAACGTTTTGAAAGCAACGGGCTTGACCAAGCTAAGGTTTCATTGACGTCAGTGCGTATGAGATACAAACGCTGGAGAGTGACGCACTATCCATCCACGCCGGCTTCAAAGGCTCTGCGCTTGTCTTCTAGGGTCGACATCCCGGTGAGAGCCAGGATGCGTGTGTTCTTGGCGTTCGGCTTCGTTGATTCGATTCGTCGTATCTCCAATGTGGCGCCAACACCATCGAGCTCCGGCATCGACATATCGAGGAGTACAATGCTAATGTTTCGCCGTCAGTACGAAGAACAGGCGACGATATGCTTATCAAGAACCCACTCGAACGGTCCTTCAGTTTCGAACGTCCTTACGCCATCGCGCCCGTCAACGGCTCCAATTGCATCATACCCCTGATATCAAACGAACAGGATCAGCGGTCACGTAACTCTCAAGTGAGAAGGCACACACGGACCTTGGTCTTGAGCCATTTCATTCTGGAAAACGCCGCCTAGTCAGATTGGATCACCGCCACCAAGGAAGACAGACACTTACAACAGATCGCGAAGAATACGATTGTCCTCGACGACGAGGACTCGTGCCTTCAGTGTGGAATCGACGGTACCAATCGAGGACCTCAACAGGATACCGCCTGATCCAACGGTGATGGTTGGGCTGTTGCGCTCATCTGAACTGGGAGAGGGGGTCCTGGGGGGGTCTGGCGGCGGAATTTGCATCGTCATCCCCAACCGCGCCTCGACGGTGATAGATCGAGGACCCAAGGGAGGTCTCGAGCCACTATGGTTATCCATGTCCGAGTTATGTCTCTTGGGACCGTTGACCATAAACGGGAAAGCTTTCTCCGCCTGTGTACGTGACAAGTTCCCGCGCATAGAAGGAACTCTCGAGCGTTGACCGATCAGCAGTGAACGGATGCAGAGTTTCAATCCCGAATGTAGTCGTGAGGGTCCTCCTGGCTTGTACAATACCCTACAGAACCCCCCAACCTTCTCCAAATCGGTGACGATCGACATGAGGTGAGGATCCCCACGAAGGGACGACAGCAGGATTATTGGCCGAGAGACGTCTTTGCTGGCGACCGCATTTGCGACGTAACCTGGATCCTCGTTCACGATGACGATATCCCCAAGCTCGTCACTCCCGTCTGGTAGAACGACCAAGTTCCACCAAGCCTGCAGATACCCAACTAGGACATTCCGCAGCAGCTCAATACCGCGATGGGCGACGTTGAACCCGACAAGGGATACCGACGGAGGCCGTGCAAAGTCCTCCGTCCTCCAAAGTTCAGAGAGAACAGGAGACTCCTCCGTATCCTCAACGATCTCGGCCATGAAGCTTATTTTGATGTCTGTCCCAACATTCTCTGAGCTCCATACGTCGACCTTGCCTTCAACACTGCTGGAGCGAACAATACTGTTGACGATCGCCAGACCCAGACCCGTTCCCGTTTGAAGAGGGTTTTCCTGGGAGAACGGGTGGAACAACTGGTTCTTCAAGAAGCCTTGACTGATACCTTTCCCGGTATCCGCCACGCTCATCTCGATCTTCACCTTCCCTGGCGGGAACTCAGGGGATGATATCTTCCGGACCAAGACATGCACGTAGCCATTCTAGGAAGGGAGAGGGAACCGGTGAGCGAGTTCAGCGCGGCGTTATGAACAATACACTCACTGAAGTGAACTTGAGACTATTTCCAAACAAGTTCATCAACACCCTTCTGATCCCACCCTTCTCGAAAACCAGGGTCCAATCCTGCAAGTCCGGACCAATATCCACCACAGTCTCCACGTGACAGTCTCTCGCTAAGGATGTCCTCCCTGCCTTCTCAGGTGGAGAGTACACGCTGCCAATCTCGGAGGTAAACAGCCTCGCCCTGTGCCCAATCCAACATCCCTCCACTGCCTCCTCGACAAGTTGCATAAGGTCGCTACGCGTAGGAGGGATGACCTGGTCGACACCACCCGACCGAGCATTCCCGCTCAACTTGGTGAAATCTAGGACATGATTCACAGTTTCCACTAGGGATGTTCCACATGCCTGGACTGTTTGAAGGAAAGAAGCTTGAGCGTGGCTTAGCGGCGTGTCGCTCAGTAATTCCGCCGATGCAAGAATCTAGACTAACGTTAACATTGGTAAGGACTCTGCTGAAATTGGACTTACTCCATGTAGCGGTGTGCGCAGCTCGTGCGAAATGCTGTTCCATGCGTCAATATCCGATGCGGAAGAATAAAATTCCAAACATACTTAGAGATAAACAAACTCTTAGCCTTGTCCGCCAACATCATCCTCCGTTTGAGAACCGCAGAAAGAATGATAACGCCTGAACATGGTCATCGACCTACTTCTTCCCAAATTTGGGGGAAAAACTCACCGATGGCACGTAGGTACGATAACTCGTGGCCCTCCAACTGCAGAAAGTGAGCAATTACACGGCGCTGAATCGATTCCATCCTTACAAATGGTCTGGTATGATCTCCGGCATTATATGCACATAGCAAAGCGAAGGGACGTTTATCAATGTTGAAGATCGGCACGGCTAAGGAGTACGCTCAGTGGACTACACATGAAGAGACTTCAAAGTGTCACTCACTCAACGCGTATTGGCATTGTGTGGGCAAGAATGGTCGACAAGGGCCGGGGACAACCCCTTCTGAAACCTTCCCATCCGGATACTTCTTGAAGAATTCCGTCAGCTTGGCAAACTCTTCTCCGTTCAACACCCTGGTGGTTGTTCCAACATCCGAGTCCGCATCGTGTAAAACCACCGCGGCTGTACTCTCAGAGTTCACGTTTTCAAGGACTTGGACATGAGAGACATCCATGACAGCTGAACCTTCCACGTCCAGAGTGCGTTTGATCAACTTGGCAGCGCGCTCGTAAATCTGGTCCATAGGCGTCGCCAACGCCAGGTTCTGTCCGCTGTTATCGCCGTTATCCCTGTCGATCTCCAGGCACTCTCGGGTGAATTGCTCCATCTGAACGATCAAACATAGCGTCCGTTAATACCCGATGAACGTAAGTTGGGAAGGAAGCTGCCTCACAGAAGTCTGAATGCGATCTCGGATCCGGAGCTGGATCTGGTTTGAAAGGGAAAATTCAGGTCAACAATCGATCGTTCCTGACGGATGAATGGAAGCCGACAGAATAAAGTTCAGGGGAGGTGGTCTACAAACCTTATCTCGCCATAGCTCCATCTCCCGCATTGCGATAGCCTGGTTGTCTAGAGTCAGCCCCAGGAAAACTTCTGGTAGATCGCGATACGCAACAACTCAGACTCACAGCGAACTCCTTAAGTGTGTGCCGCTGTCGCGGACTGAACTCGGAACGCGGGGAGTCGTCAATGATAGATAATCTATTCGCGATAACAGGAAAAATTGTCAATTGCTCATGGCGCATACTAATGAAATCGCTCGTCGCCGGGGGGATCGTTGCACGTACGTTCCAATATTGTATCCATCAGAAGTCTTCAAAGGTGCTCCTGCGTAGAACCGAATGTTTGGTCCACCGGTGACCAACGGCTGGAAAGGGAGGAAACAGTAGAGTTCACTCAGCAACTTCTACACAACGATGGCAGAACCGAAGTGGATTAAGATGGTCTGGGGCGGCCATTGGACGTACATTTTTAGCAAATCTCCAGTCCTCAAGCGTATCGAGAATGACCAGGGGCTCATCTCCGCTATTGAAAAGCAAGGCCACATTAGGTCTATTGTCCAGCCAGCAAAGCAGCGAGAGGAGGATGTGCCACAGACCGTTGTAAGACTGCGTGTGAACAAAGTGCGCAGTTACGAGGGAGAGATCGCTTCTGCAAACCCACTACATGGACCAAGCCGTCAGCATTTCGGGAAAGTGAGAAATACAAACAAGATGGGATTACGTTCGGTCTTAAACCACCTTGGCGATCGCGTCAGTTGTGCCATTAACCGTTACAGTGATAAGCTCACTCCTCGTTTTCGTCAATGAGGGAAATGACAACGATCTTGGTATTGAAAACCAATTTGACGAGGTATGCGATCCGCTGGAAGCTGGGATCCGGGCCGGTATTCCAGATATTGAACCTAAGAGCGAGATAAATAGTTCGTTCATTCCCGGGTGTGGTTGGACTGCGACAGTGAACGTACCTGTACAGCGCTCTGCGCCGTTCAATTTCGTCTGGCGGGTTTGGGGCGACCAAATAACCAAGTTCATAGAACATCGATTCTTCCTTCACTGAACGAGGACCAAAACCAGAACTCTCCGAAGATGACCTGACAGTCCTGTGATGTCGGAAAGTTCGATCCGAAAATGCCGGGAGAGGTGAAGAGGTTTGCCGCGTCAAGCATATCCTTCTCGTCACAGCAGGGACAGATGAGACTGAATCAATTGTGGGTAGCTCGGAAGTCGAAGACGACAGAGGACACGCGTCCCCAAAATAATCCCCGGTCTCAGATCCGATAGATACCATAAGTGGCGCGGATGCAGGTGGGATGACAGACAAAGAAGCAGAAGAACTCTCCTCCGTTACGGCAGTTCCTACCTCGTCCAATGACGTAGGTTCAATGCTAGGGCTGCCATCAACAGTCGGCAAAGCCTGCTCAACAGTTCCCTCCCAGAAGCTAGCCAACCTAGGTCTCCGGCCAGGAGACATGAGCCCCGCCTCCCTCTCAGGAGTCAGAGGTCCTGGAAAACCGTAAGTTGGGTGCACCCCGGGAATAGCGGCGTTCACACCACGCATAGGGTCTGTGAGCTCGTGCTCCGGGGATGGAAGTGCAAGGGGTGCCACTGATATCCTTGCCCCAGCCCATCTAATCGCTGCAGCGGAGGCCAAGACATCCGGGTCCAGTGGCTGATATGGATGATCATCCAGATTGAGCGAGGAGTTTCCCGAGGACGACCTTAACTCGGCAAAAGACTTCCTCAACCGCTGGGACACACCGACATTCAGCGACTGTGCCCGTTCCGGCTTCGACGTCCGGGGATCGGTTATGGGTAGCTTCGGTGGTGTGGAAGTCGAGGAGGGTAGACGTGTGGTGGAGCTAGAGGGTGTCTGAGTGGGCTTGTAGCGTGTATCTATCGGGGGCTGAGCGGAGGGATCTCCACCCACGAATTGAAGTTCAGTCGTGTTTGACGTCCCTTGAGCGGTGGAACCACATGGTGGAGTCAGTCTTGACTGATGGGTCGGATGGGACAACGCAGAACGGGGGAACTGAGGCGTTTTGTGGGGATCCCATTTACCGGTGGCATACGCCTTGATGAACGTTGACCATTCGTATGTCGGTTCGAAGGCGCTCCTATCCGCGGCAGACAGCACATCACTGTGAGTGTCGTCCATCTGGAGGGAGAGAGAGGAAACGGAAGCAGTCTGTAATCGATCTTCGGAGTTCGGTTTAACTTAGCGGGTGGACGGATATCCACCTGGAAGGACAAACGCACCTGCTAGTGAGTGACCGTGATCGTCAACAATGGTGGACTCTACGATAATATCTGGGAGGAGAATTCCGATCTCAGCGTTAGGTTTATCGCCGGTGACTGATTCACCGGACAGGAGATCTGGACTCGTACTGGGCCAACTTGAGTCGTTATCGGTTGCAGGGGTTCCGATGGGACTGATGTCGGTGAGCGAACCCGAGCTGGAACTAGTCGGCAAAAGGATCCGTCGCTCGTCGAGGATGGACGCGGTAAACGGTCTTGACAATTTCCGGGACACGCGCTTCGGGGGTAGAGGAACACGAGGCAATTGTGATAATACTGCAATTTCGTGTTCGGACGAATGAGAAACCGAAAGGGCGAGATCGGCCAGTTCGAGGGGCGGGTCAGCGTGAATTGGCCGGGTCGTCTGCGCCTGTTGTCGAGACTTTCCCGGTCGTGAATCCCTCTCGTCTTCTTGGTCGTTCATTTGGCGTGGTAGGTGGAGGAAATGGTTAGTCACGAACCAGCCGACAGCTATTGGTATTGCGGCAATCAAGAGGGCATAGAAAGCAGAGCGGACGACGTCGAGAGCCAGGGCGTAGGTATGGCAGGGAAATACAGGCAGCAAATGAAGGAAAAAATAACGGATGAGGAGAACGAGGGAAACGGCGGATGGATGTCCGATTCAGAATTCCAACTTCGGTTACCAAACCACAAACACGCAACAAATCTCCCCTTACCCATCCACCACCCCTCAGGGACCACTGACGTCATCCCCTGCAACTTGAAATCCCCGGCCGCTTCCTCTCAAAAATTCCTACACTACACCCAGCGCAACCATGCTCCAGAGGTACACAGGCAATATTAGATTGTCGTTCTGCACAGAGAATGCCTCCAGCAGCGAGGAAAGTGTGACAATACAGCTGTACCTGAAAACCTAAGATCACCGCCATCAGAAGAGTGGAGCTTGGACGAGCAGGCCGAAGGACACCACGCGAAAGGAGTCTGGGGAGGTGAAAGACACTTACCGAAAAGTCTTCCGTCAGGCCCAACAACCTTAGGAAAAGGGCGGACAATATCACTGAGATGGTGAACGCTATGCTTCCCTCTCCCGTTTTTGGATTCGATGGAGACCATCGATTTCGACCCAACCGCTTACCAACCACAGACGCCTACCAGGAAAAACACATCAGCAGGGTGAATTTTTGGGAACAACCTAGCTTCCCCACCCCTTTTCAACGCGCGGGTGGGGAGCCACACTCACCAGGGCATCACCGACTCCCAGCACCAAGAGTCCCGTAAAGTGGAGCAACTGTGATGGCCTGTAGGTTGGAGTACGTCAGCGAGATCCGGAACATCCCCGTTCCCAGTCTAATTTTGGCGGACTCACCCTTCAAACCACACGGAGTTAGCACATCCCGTGAGCAAATAAAAGTGGCTGAGGATCGCTGTCCCAGTGTCCTTGTTATCCAAGAACTCGCTCATAAAGACGTGTACTGATGCTCCAAATGGGTACAATGCAAAGTATCGAACATACTCCGCAAAAATGAATAACGCAAATGCAGCGCTGAATGCCAAATGAGTGAATGCCGGCTTTATGTTTTGGCGTTGACATTCGAGATGGAATTAACCAAATAAAAAGTAAAGTCAATCTTCGGGTCACCCAATAACGGTCCGACACTTACATCAAATGCTATTCCTGGGAGGAACATGAGTACAGCGACTCCGTGGAATGACTTGCGCCTTGCGTTCAACGTCAACGTAGGCACTCTCTTGTCGGCGGCATCTAGGAGCTCCGTCGCTGCGAGGGATACCTGGACTCCATTCGACAAGTTAGGGAAGGAGATCATGCTAGGGATGGCAGGTGTAGGGGGTGCGCTTGGGTCGCTTGACACAGGTTGCCGGGCCTCCGTAGGCGTGGAGGGCACCACGAGTTGCGAGACTGTTTCTGGGTTTCCAATTGTCCTGGGACGATATTTCCTCGAGCGTGCCAACTGTCGGTTCCATGCGGCAACGCTGATAATTCCGATCAACGCCCAGTACACGAGTAGAACCGGTCGGCTCCATGTCTTCCTCCCCTCCAATAGATAGAATATCGCGTACACCCATGGGTCCCTTCCTCCCAAACACCACTTTGTCCACATGCCAATCAGCCCTCCGATGATCAGGGCAGCGCCGGCATAGAAGCCCAGAGCCAACAGACGTCTGTGAACTTGCTTCTCCTGGGGAAATCGTAATCGACGCACAGGACGCCTGGCGATATGCCTTGACAGGAATAGAAGCGGAGAAAGGAGGATTCCCGTCAACAAAGACCCTGGAATCAAGGCGATTTGGTACAACAATAAGGGGGTGGGCAGGCGATATGTTCGGATATAGGGTGTCCTAGCCGGCCATATCTATGATAAGCGATTAGCGCACCTCTTAGTGACGATTGTAGGTCACAAGCTCACCATGGCCATGGTAATATTGAAACCTTCCATAAACAACACACTAGCTCCAAATATGACGATGCCTAGTTCACCGAGTGTAAATCCCTGGTGGGCAAGCCTAATGGCGAGATACAGGGCGGCCTGATAGAACAATGAACACAGCAAGACTTCGATGAAGCTCATATCTAATCAAGTGAGGCAACCGATTGCGGTTAGCGTTGAGGTCCACTAGTTAGTGCGGGGGACGGACGGACTTTGCCATATTCCCCAACCCATCTCACGAAATCCAGTCTGCATCACAACGACGGCAAGGCTCACAACGAGGCAGAATACAATGTACAGTCTCAACCTTCTCATCTCACTCCTAGGCACAGACGCCCTCTCAGTCTCAGGAAGCCCGTCTTTCCGAACTCGGGCTTCCTTCCACCACGACGCGTACACGTGTACGAGAAGTATTGTCGAGCATATAGTCGCCAGGTCTACCAAAGCCCGCCTAGAAACAACGAGGGCTTCTGCTTGGGTAAGCTTAGGGTCCGATAGCGGAAATATGGTCCAATCAACGCGCCATTCGGGAGGCAATAGCGGCCTACCCGCTGAGACACTCTTCAGGGTGGTGTACAATTCGGCTGATGCGATTAGGGGTCCGATTAGGAGTCCAGATAAAATTCCGTCATCGGGTGAATTCCTTGAGGAGAGTAAGATGATAAAAGTGAGTCCAGTCTGGCACCAGGATGACATGGACCGTCGAATTTTCGCGGATGTGCTATGAGACCCACGCACCTGTAGTTTTTGGGTACGGTCATCCAAACGAAACCGTCGCTTTTCGGTGGTGGAAGTGGGGGGCGTCGCTGATCGAAAGATCTGGGGGAAGCGGGTCTATTGGATATGGTTGGGGCGGATTGACCAGTTTGCTTGTTTACGGTGCTGGTTGAAAAATGCGACCATATGATATAGAATAATGAGAGAATAGTGATGTTGTAGATTTCTACTCATCATGGTTTAGGTAGAAACGCCGGCGGTTGCGACAAGAGGCCCAACGAATGAAGAAGTGTGATTCGTTGAGATCAGTGAGCCAGAGCGGAATCGAGGTGCAACCCACCCGTTGACGCCCGTATTTCAGAATTATACTCGGATAAGCGTTTGGCAGTAAAGACCATAGATCCGAGCAGGAGTGTGGCCTCGCAAGCTTTACTTGAATCAATATAGAATCTGCGGACCGTTTCTGAAAACGGGGTTCTGAAACTGAAACAGAATGCCGGTGGAAGAATATGCTGGTAGCTCGTCCCTTGTTTGATGCGGGATGGTATTGGTGAAGCTTTCCGAAACGAAGGCGAGACATCATTCCCGTTCACATCTTGCGGCGGAGGCAACGGTGACTTCGAGCGGGTAAACGCGATTCTCATGGGTTGCAAGGGGTGGCGACCAGAACTACCGGAGGTAGATGAAACGCTGCCACGGCGTGTTTTTGCGGCATCAGTGGTTGAAGGCTTGACCGGAGCATTGTATCGGTAGGATCTGGAGTGTGAGGTCGACCGACCACGTAAAGTCGCACGATCATCGTCGGTGTCGGTGGTGGTGTCCCCAGCATCCGTACTCGCTGAGGAAGCGGCGCTGAAGTGCAAAACAAGGTGAAACAAGTGAGATGACAGTGATATGCGGTGGCTTACCCCGACGACCCGGCTTGATAACTCGTGCTCCAGTCATAGGAGGGATTGGCCGCTATGTTCGGCTGTCGGTTTCGCTGGGTTGGTGCCGTCCGTCTAGCATCTCGCAGGCTGCCTGACCGCTGAAACGGAGGGGGAGAAGGAGAAGAGCGTGACCGACGCAGCTTGGCAGATGTAACCGTCCAATTGACAATGGAAGAGTTCGGGTCCGCAACCAGCCGAAGTGTCCAGACGGTATTTCAAAGGCAAAAAAACAGTCAATCTCTGAGGCTTTCTAAGCTGATTTCCAAGCCAAACAGATATAGGCTAGGATGGTACGCACAAGAAAAACAAAGAGAGGACTGCGTGCCAAGTTTAGACCGACAGCCGATTTACAGCAACGTTACTCGTCACGTGGTCACGCTTCCGTGACGTGCGCGACACTAATGACATTGAATGCGAACGCACCAAACAGTTCTCCGTCGCACCTCTACTCCGTTCCACGCGTTGTCATGCCTGAAGCAGATTCTGAGCAAGAGGTCTACTACGAGGACCTTATCAGGCCTCCCACAAAACCTGAAAGGCCTGAGACTGGCCCCAAGGTCCAAGCCACGGAGATGAAAGCCACTTCGGCCAGCGTCTCCGCTCCCGACAAGGTCCCCGCCCAGGAGAACGCCGCCACAAACCCGCTGAAGAGGCAGCGGACACTCGTGGATATGTTCAGCGGTCCCTCTGCGAAAAAAACCAAGGTCGATGGGTCCTCCGCCGCTATGGTATCGAAAGCCCAAACATTAAACTCCATTCCATTCAATTTGGACGGCTTCATTAACTCATTGACGGAAGAAAAACGCGATCTCCTCGGTCTCGAAATCGAGACCATGGGAAAAAGCTGGTCGGTGTCTACATCACCATCCCTCCCCCAGAACACCGTTTCAATACCGGATCCCCCCTGATCGGTCACCGGTCATCACGTACTGACGCTTAACCTTCCTTAAACCGCCCAGGCTGAAGCTCCTACATGATGAGATTAAACAACCCTACTTCATCGCCCTGAAGAAATTCCTCCGCGAGGAGGGTGTCAGGGGTGCCAGTGACACACCCCAGTCCTGCAAAGTGTACCCACCTCGTTAGTCACACCTGAGCCTTTACTTCGCTTTCGTTTACCCAATCTTGGCTAATGGCTGATCGCGAACGTGATTGACCCCAACAGCTAGGGACATCTACTCGTGGTCCAACTATACCTCACTCGGGAGGGTCAAGGTAGTAATTGTTGGGCAAGACCCGTACTTCGGGCCTAAGCAAGCTCACGGTACGTTCCGTTTAATGTTCCAGAAGCCTTTCGCTTCCCTGCTATTCCCTTTCTTGTTTGCTCTTGCGAAGGCGGCGGTTTGGGGTCCATTCTCCCGACGAGGTCCTTTCCTGTAACATCTAATAAAAGGTCCATCCAGGCCTCTGTTTTTCTGTTCCTAAAGGGATCCCCGTCCCACCGTCATTGGTCAACGTATGCACTGCCTCCTTCATTCAATCGTGTTCGTAGCTGAGACATTCTTCAACCCCATCATGACCGTTAACTCCCGCCCACTTGTCGCCATCTAAAACAATTATCCTGGGCCATGCGGCGAAATTTCCACGCTGTTTTTACAGATCTACACCGAGATTAAATCAGAGTATCCAGAATTTGTTATCCCCAAACATGGGTAAGTATGTCGAAGGACGACAGGCTGTGCGTTCACAACACCGTCACTGACGCCGTATCAATATCAGAAACCTCATTTGCTGGGCCACGAACGGCGTCCTCATGCTCAACACCTGCTTAACCGTCAGGGCCGGGTCTCCGGGCTCCCACTCGAACAGAGGTTGGGAGAAATTCACGGACAAGGTCATCGCAGTTATCGACAAATGGGGAGGTGCTAACTTGCCGACGGCGGACACGGGCTCTGCAACTAGGGTCGGAGTTGGCCGAGGGGTTGTATTTATGGCCTGGGGCTCGTGGGCACAGAAACGAGTGTCTGGTCTCAATCGGGTAAGTCAAACCCTTCAAGTTCCTCTGCCATTATCCCAGGCGACGTCTTGTTGCTTAATGGACCTTTCTGTGGTTGTGTTGTTTGTGACCCTGTGCTTCGTTCGATGAGATTTCCGTTCATGTTCGCATTTGCCTCAAATTCCCGACTCTAACATTCTCATCTTATGCCTAGCGCAAGCATTTGGTTCTAACAAGCGCCGTAAGTGATCACTTGCATCACTCACGCGCCGAAGCGTGTTAACCGCAGAGATTGATGGCTAACCGGAGGATAATTTTTCCTGTGCTTTCATTTGGCATTTTTACAGCACCCTTCTCCACGCGTGACTAAAGGTTTTTTGGGCAACGGCCACTTCAAGAGCGCCAACGACTGGCTCGAGGAGAAGTACGGACCTGATGGCAAGGTTGATTGGTGTAAGCTAGACGCAAACGTTGAAACTGCCTAGTCGGACACCGTCATCGGAGCCCATTGCGAGTCAGCTGCTTGCCAGCGGTGGAAGATCCGTCACCGTCTCGTAACCCGGCTAAGTTTCCCGGTGGACAAGACCCTGAAGCACTGGAAGAAATTCGCGCTCTCCGCCCCGTCAAAATATTGATTCACGTGAATTGGCGACGATCCTACATTCCTTTCCCACTGACCCCCGCTACGCAAACTCCGACGGAGCCCCTACCACCGCCTGTATCGATCTGCCACCCAAGCTACACCCCTGAGGACTTCATTTCTTCCTTTCTTACCCCATTCAACCATCTTTCCATTCCTGTAACACGTCCTACAGTGCACTGCGACCACGTTGCCGTATCTCCTTCCGGTATATATCTATTGTTTACGCCTACCTATCTTCCCATAGTAAATCACCCCGGGCGCCTGATCAAGCAGTCGCTGATGACAACACATGTTGGATCCGACTCGCCGACTCGCATCTCCGTGCTATCGTGTGATAGCGAGGCGGATAAAAGTATAAGCCCCCCTCCGCGTCCTTACCCGGTGACTGATCGCTGAGCCCGGATAGAGCGCCTGCGCTGAATGTGTCCGGTATTTTCATTGCAGCGGGTGTCAGCCGCGCCATCGGATCGGGGCGTTGGTCTGTGACAGGAGTCCGATGACATGTGATCCTTTTTTCCATTGACACAAGCAAGGGGAGGTGGACGCAGGCAGTTCGTGCCGACGCCACTGCACCCTGGCATCCTCTGAGTGGGTCTCAGAAGCTTCCTAATTGGGGAAGGTCGTGAAGTTTCAAGTTAGCCTCTGGGATTCCTGTCGAGTTCACAGTCAGACCCTGAGCCTCACCGGACTGGCCGGACCGCACACTGTGAGTAGGCGTGATGTGCGAGGTCCACGTACGTCCTATCAAAGAAAAACGAAAAGAAAAAAATCTGCATTCAACGGCCGTGCCGACGACTATCAGTGACAGCTGGTTGAGCTTGGAGGTCCAAGTTTGGAACGTAGCCTGGATCTGACCTGGCCGATCCAGTCGATCACAAAGGATCAGATCACCAACAAAGAACGTCTGTATGACTCTTTAGTCACTTCCACTCTTCCTGAAGGTTGGCTTCCATGTCCCCCTGATATGGAACGAGGGGCTTAACTCCAACCTCATGTTACCTCTCTGCCAGCAGTCCCCTCATTCGTAAGCCAGCCGAAATCGTCGGGGTCCCGCGTGGGGGGACTCGGAAGTGGAGTGGAAACAAACCCCTTTGCGTACCACACGCCCCAGGGCGGCTCGAGCCCGGCCGCCCGCCGCGATTGGACACCACAGCGCTTTTCGAGCCGTTCCACGGATTCACCCAGTTTCTGTACATGGAAAGGCGGTGAGGGGCTTTGCACCCGAACCACGGAAACACGCGCTTCAGCCCCAAGCAAGGGCCGCGCGTAGATAGCACAGATTCTGAATTCAGGTATACGACACGTCACCAGGAAAAACCCGGCAAGGTGCGAGAGACCATACAGAAAGACTGATGAGCGCGCGGGAAGCGAATTTTCAGATATTATTTAACGGCACATCCGTTCTACAGAAATCGTTACAATCCTTGATCGACGATTCACCGCCCCTGATAGAGCCCCCGGATTGAATTGGATAAACTAGTCCTTTGGCCAAGAGTGTAAGCAGTTAGTATCCCTATACTCAACGGTGAGCTCGTTATCTCTTGAGATCCATCAGCGGCTTGGTCAGCCTCGCCTACCTCTACGTCGCCTTGCCCTCCCGTGCCTTGTATCAAAGATTAAAACGAGGGCGTAAATACGACCTCGCTCATCTAAAAACACTCGTTTTATCGGATCCTCCAAGTGCTGTGATCTACCGGGCGCTTGGGGAGCTTTATGTCAACCTTGAGGGATCAACCGAAAAAGGCGTCCTGTCGAGGGGGAATCTGGGTTGCCTTCACGACAAACATCTATCACGGTGTTTTGACGAGCAGGAAAACCTCGAAAGCCCAGCCCCTGCCATCGCTTTAGATCTCCAAAGGTTCGGGGTCGATCAGAGGCGTCTCCTGAAACACCCAGGAGGTAATAACATCCGCCCCGCCCTTTCCCACTGCACAACCTGTTGTTGTTCACCGTGGACCGTTTTGTTCCTTGTTTCTCACATTGATGACATTGATGACGCTGCCTCGAATCCCAAAGCGCCTTGACTTCTGCGACATTCAGTTGGTTAATCTACTCTACCCTCTGGCCTGAACGGTGTTCCGAATGTGGTTGCAATTCAATGGTGATGATACCAGACACAATCAATGGCTCATGTGAGGGGAAGAGCCGGGTCAAGGGTGCGGGAGAATCCAATTCTACTCGAGGACTCGAGAACTTCACGGTGTCCGTTGGGGTTGAAAATCATCTGTATTATATAGTTCCCGCCTGCTGTACAACTCTATAATCTGTGCCCTGTAACGTAGTTTAATAGATGGAGTGATCTGAAACTGGAAACAAACGGGGTGGCTTCACCCTGTGCCAAAGAGGGGGGAGGACGAGGAGAAATGGAAGGTAGGAGAAAGCAGTCAGACTCAAAGGAGAGAAAAGCCGAAATCAGCATTCGAAAACAGGCGGAAACGGTCGACAAGTAGCGCATTAAATAGCCACCGACACGTACGTCGTACATAACGATACATGATAGATTTGAGAAGGGAATAGGATAGGATTCGGAACGCGTGGCGTGCGTTCCGTGTGCATGCGAGGGGACGGATTCTAGGGAGGAGAAAATGTCCGCAACATTCGGGAAAGACGGGAAGAGGGAAGGGGTAAACCAGGAAAGGATGCGTTACGGATGCGATCGGGCGAAAAAA
>Ga0307512_10001499_pt1 | contig 32863 bp, 39 predicted proteins | sample 14_EM_MG_FD_200267 | JGI IMG/M metagenome (GOLD analysis project Ga0307512, IMG submission 200267) | Populus trichocarpa ectomycorrhiza microbial communities from riparian zone in the Pacific Northwest, United States - 14_EM | ecosystem: Host-associated > Plants > Roots > Unclassified | place... | reverse complement strand
TGATGGAGCTGCTGCTGTCCAAACACCCCAACATCGAGATCACCGAGCTTGTCGTCACGGCTGCAGCACGGAATTCAATGAGGGGCAAAGAAATGATGGAGCTGCTGCTGTCCAAACACCCCAACATCGAGATCACCGAGCCTGTCGTCACGGCTGCAGCGGGGAATTGGCAGAGCGGCAAGGAAGTGATGGGGCTGCTGCTGTCCAAACACCCCAACATCGAGATCACCGAGCCTGTCGTCACGGCTGCAGCGGGGAATCGGCAGAGCGGCAAGGAAGTGATGGGGCTGCTGCTGTCCAAAAACCCCGACATCGAGATCACCGAGCTTGTTGTGACGGCTGCAGCTGGTAATTCAAGGAGGGGCAATGACGTGATGGAGCTACTGCTTGCTAGAGATGTCGTGCTTGTATCCAATCCGGCTTCTTTAATGGCGGCAACTTATTTTGGGAGGCACGGATGGGCCAATATTTTGCTTACCAAATGCAACATAACAATTTCCGACGAGCTGTGTGTACAACTTATATGCGCTGCAGTGGAAAGCGGGGTATCTGATACTCTGAAAACACTGTTTGATCTAGGTGGAGACTATTCAACGCCGGATACACATAGTTGGACAGCCTATATGATCGCTGTTCAGTCGCGGAATACATTGGCTTTGAAGCAACTACCGGATACAGCGCCTTCCTGCTTTAGTCAGACAATTTGCCCAACAGGCTGGGAAATTAGAAGTTGTGATGTATATACGACTACACCGCTTCGGGAAGATGGTAACGACTTATTTTATTCCGGTAACATTTGTGCGCATTTGTGTCATTGAAGGCTAAGATGTTGTACGGCCGCTACTAAGTAGCAGGTGCTCTGTGAAATCGAATCATCCTCTCCCCCCCGGCATTCTTGGCCCGAATTATTTTGAAGTCACTATAATAGGGGGCTCCTCACAATTGTAAGGCACCGTCCAAGATATAAATATGTAGTATTCAGGGACTTAGCATACCAGGAACATGGGCGTTGAATTTTGTGGCGAATACATCCTCCGGATCGACACCCCCGAGCGCTATTGTTTCTCCTCTGCGTATTCCTCACATGGTAACCGCTTAGACGGGGTCAAACCAGAGTACGACAAGGTTCAGCTCAGCCGAAAGTACGGTGCCGGTGATGTGATTGGCTGTGGGATTGATTGGGTAAATGAACGATATTTCTTTAGTCTAAACGGAGATAAGCATGGTAAGTTCTTCTACCCTATTTAGCCGAACATGAAATGGACAGTGTTTCTAGCGATGATCCGGAATTGCGAGCTCCTGCGGAGGAGGCTATATCCACTCGTCGCATTTGATGGGAAATTTGACGTTCAAATTCAAGCAAATTTTGCGGGGCCTTTCAAATACGATCCCGGATGGGAGGAGGCGTAGGTGTTTGATTTTTAGTGTAATTAGGTTGGTCCGATTGAATAGGTACCAATTTCCAGCAGAACTGATTCGACTCTTTTGTGATTAGGCTTGTATTCTCTTCTGCTGCTCACTGTTTCTATTTAATCTGATTATGTCTGTAGCCGATTGATTATTTCTTCTAGCTCCGTTCTTTTATTGTCCTAAGTCGCAGCTGTAGATAAGATACATGTATGCTCTTACATTTGCTGGATACATTACGGGTGGTACGAATAACTATGCTTGAATTGCATCTGGTACGCTTGTTTTAATCATACTGTATTCACTCTGGCTAGGGTATAACATGTACAATGCGTTTCGTGGTACATTTACGGATCTTTCAGGGGATGTACAACCTCAAAAGTTAGGTTTGAATGAAGGCGTACGTTGGTTAGGGTTGCAATTCTAGTCACGTGTAATTGCGACATTGAGGTGCGATGGCATATTTGTTGCTGTTGTTTAATTATACTGTATTCACTCTATTAGAGTATGACAGGACCTTGATAACCCCCTTGGTCTCCGGGCGAGCGGGCTAGATGGCGGGGTTCCCCCCCCGCTACCTTTCGTCCCTGTTGTCAAATGAAAGATAAGATCAGAGAAAGACACAAGGAAAGAAAGATACGCATAACCGCGTTACCGCCCCCGCTGCTCCTGAGCTCTGAGCCCTGAGCCCACTCCATACTGTGACATCACTTGGGTGGAACCTTCGCGACTTCAATGGCCGCCAGGAAGCCCATCACCACATGGTCGCACTCTTCTCTGGACAACAGCTCAGAGATCTGCACATGTCGGCATCTGCCCGCTTTCCAGACTGTCACCTTTCCCACTTCCTTGTACAGTTCATTCCGGTGATCTCTCCACCGGCTGCAGTGGTGGAAGAGGTTTACCTGAGTCTGGGACACTGTCCCTCCACACCACAAGCGTTTGTCATTATCTTGGTGCCTAAACTGTTCAGGTAAACACTCATCTGCGAATGCCCGGACTCCAGTCGGTAGAATCTAGTGGCCATAGACTTTACGCTTGTCATTAGGATGGGTCTCGCTGTTCACCCCTTGCTCTGGAGTCTGTACCTAAAGTGCTTGCTGCACTTGTCGGCCTCCCAATGCACCTCAGCTGCTGATCATCCCACAGAGCTTTGTCTAGCACGATTCAAGGGCAAGATGTTCAGCTGCTCTATCACAGTGCTTCCACTTACATCTTGTGCGAAGTTTGCCTGATGGTCTGTCTCCTGATTTCCGGGCATGACGGAGTATTCCGGGACCCAGTGGATCTCGGATGTGATGCCATGAGGATCGATATTCTGTGCCCTTCAATGAATACGCCATGCCAGTTGTTGCCCTCGGTCTGGCTCATGGTGTGCTGTTAATCGAATTGCAGCCTGTGCATCGCTGAAAACTGCTAACGTCTTCACTGTGTGCTTCAGCAATGTGTCTCTCTTGTCGATTGCCACATCAAGAGCAAGTCCAAGTGCCCAGAGTGCAGCATTGAAGACCTCCGTACATCCGGTGACCAGGAAGTGGTCGCACACCCTCCATTGAATTCTGAGTTTGCTCACTGCTATGGCTTCCACTCCACCATTGTCTGAGTGCGATCCATCTCTGCACCCCATCCAGACTCCTGCTCCGATGTTGGCTGCTTGCTCTGGTGGCCAGCGCTGCTCAGCACTTTTGGGTGCCATGGTGTCGTCCGGAATGGGGATCCTGAATACTGCTTGTTCGCCCAGAGCTGGCCAATTCATGGATTTGGTTGTCCGGGCATACACATGCTGCTCCCTCAGTACCATCAGCAACAACCGTAGTTTCCATCTGAAACACCCGGGTGTTCCGGACAGCTCTGACGGCTCTGATGGAACCTCGCACCCTCTGACGGATAATTACACACTTCCCGTCGCCCAGGCGATGGGTTGCGTTGCATACTTACCTCCATTACTATGCGCCTGGTATACCCACCATCAGAACGACACGTGTGTTACACTCTTCGCAGGGGCTGCAGTTATGCTGTAGCCATTCACACAATGCCTGGCGATGTTTATGCCTTTCTTCGGCCGATAGCCACATTTATCCTTTCCAATATTGCTATATATCGGATGCCGAACTCACCCCATATATGTTTAGCTTCACATATTGCAATATAGTCTTCGCTTTGGATACCTCGCTTACCGTTGCATTTGCTTCGCCATTATCGTATTTTACATGTCTGAAATATAAAGTCCAATCTTCACACTCTCTAGTACTATGCCCTCAGTCCTCCACATTCAGCGTTGATCCATCATCGGCTTGCGATGCTTATTCCTCCTCGTCCGCATCCGCATTATTGCCATGCTAGCACTTATACCCGTCCACATCACTGGTTCCCAGGTCAAACCTACAATGCCCTAAGTCCTCCACAGTCTGCTTTGATCCATCATCGGCTTGCGATGTTTCTTTGTCCTGATCCGTATCCGCATCGTCCCTATCCTCGGCCTTAATCGCATCGACATCACTGGTTTCCAGGTCAAACATCTTGAGTTGTGTCGCCGGCCCTTGTCGCCAGCTGGCGGAGAGGATAGCATTGCGCAGATTGCTTTCATCCCCTTCAGCTTTGTAATCCCCGTAGCCCCCTGGCATCCCGGAATGAAGTTCGCCATCAGTGCAATTGTTTCTATCGGGATATTTGGGTCAGTGCTTTCGATCTCAGGCTCCTCATGCGCCACATCGGAGGCCAAATGATCAAGAAGAAAAGTATTGTCAATACGCGCTGCTTCCATGCTAATCACCAGGGCAGGTGTTGGGTTCTCCGCCTGTTGGATTTGACGCTTGTCTGTAGCAAGATTGTTGTTATACACCCTCTGCTGGTAGCTCTCCAGTAGTGCCTTCCAGGTAGTCATCGAGAATGTATATGTGTCTGCAACGGTAGGCAAAGTTATCAACTTGTGATCCATTGTAGCGCAGCAGGATGCGTTCTTACCACCGTCATTCTTGCAGTTGAAGTAGTTTGAGCGATCAGGTCTGTCCACGTTCAACATTGACTTGGAAGCCTTCGGATGAATGACTTTGTTCTTTGGCCCCTCCAGGAGACGATGGCGAAATGCGGTGCAGGTAATCATGATCAGTGGCGAGGGTATATGACAGTCCTTGTTGTCAATGATGGAACTATAAAATCCATCAGCATACTTACCACGGTTATTCACCTGACGATAAAATTTGATCTTGATACACTCCGCAAGTGCTGCCGCCAGAAAGTGAAGTGGACACTAGCCATTCGTTAGCAGCTTTCGACAATCTCTGCGTTGGATTGGGACTGCGTACACCACCTTCCACACGCCCTGCTATCAAACATGTCGCCATTGATAATCATCCACATTTACAACCGTATCCTCCCAAATACTATCCCAGACAGGTGGCGAAAAATCCAGAAGTCTTGGCGAAACAGAAACAGTGCGATAAGTTGACAAAAAGGACAGCAATTGAAAAAAAACCAGACCGCGGCAATCAATTCTACACGTCAAATTGACCCCGGAACGAGCGTCCCAGCACCACCGAGACCACAGGAGGAGTGCGCGCACAGGATTCTAGACAACGGTGTGGGTTGGTGTAAATGCTTGGCAGAAGACGCGAATGACGCGACGCATCGGCCAACGAGCCAGCACCTATGAGGTCTAAGTGCCATGCTTCACTGAAGTGATAACCGAATTCAGAGTGAGCTGGAGGAGTGACCAGGGCCCAGGAGAAGCTTGCAATGGAAGGAGCAACGGACCTAGGGACATGGCAATGGAGATGGCTACGGAGGAGACATCAATCGGTGCAGAGACTGCGGGAACAACAATATTTGAGCCGATGGAGAGAAACGAGCACAGAAAACGGAGAAGGTGGGGCGAGGCACCGGCGGCGCCTAGCGACTGGAGCAGCTGCATGGAGAGTACGATATGACATTACGCACAGGAACTGACACAGCTGCACCGAAAAGTTGGACATCTTGCAAACCTGGTGAAAGCCCGGGCAGCCCGCAAGGAGGCACAGCGGCTTGCAATGATGCCATTGATGCCAGAGAGAGAGCAGAAGTAGGAAGCACGCTGCGAGGATGACAAGGTGTGGGGGGCGGGCATCAACAATATCATTGGAAAGACCATGAAAGGGGTAGCATAAAGCCAGTAGGAGAGAGAGAGAGAAAGAGAAGTGACCGAGAGGACCGACCCTGGGGGGCTGGATGCCTCCCAACATGCACACACGACGCGAGATGAGGGACCAGTAGAGAGCCAGCAGCCACCAAAGCCTGAGCAACCGCAGCCAAGGCCGAAACTGCAGCTCGAACTGCAGCCAAAACCGCTGCCCGTGCCCAAGCATAGTCACCACCCTCACCCACACCCGCTAGAGGGTGGGAGACCATCCCACCATGATCGAAGAGTCAGAGGGTACCCGTCGGCCGAAGCCCCGGCCCAGGCCCAGGCCCTGCCCCGAGGGCGAGATCATGCATGAAAGAGAGACGCCCGATATTACGAAGAGAGGAGAGCCTACCACTGTCCAATAAAATGGACTAGCAAATCCCGTTAGGGATCTACAGAGCGCTCTTCCACCAGAAGGCACCGGCCCACATTAGGTTCATGAACGCAAGAAAGAATGACCAGTGCGCGATGACTTCAAACACGGACCCGAATACGACAGCAGAGATGGCTCTGCTGTACCGCAACATCGTTTTCACCGCAGAGAAGATGGTCAACAAAGGAGTCGTAGATGTCGAAGAGAATGAGTCCTGGGCAAGGCTAAAGATCCATGCAGTCCCTCTCATACGGTATATGTGGAAGGGCAGGGAGTGGAAACAGAAGATGCGTGCAGAATTCGGAGCGGAGAACAAGGGCATAGTGATCCCAACCCAAGTACGGTGGCCGTCGATCCCCTGTACTCTCAGGGAGAGGAGGCAGAACGGAGAAATTGCCACGTCATCGTTAGTCTTCGTCGTAACGGGGAGCAAGGTGGCACACAGCTTGGTCTTGAAAGTCATCAAGGTTGCCGGGGTGTGGTACCAAGTCGAAACATACACGAATGAATGAACTGACAGCAGGTGTGAGCTCTGCTGTGGATGGGGCCACATCGAGAACAAGTGTGGCAGCAAGCGCAGATGTGGCTACTGCTCAGGCCATCACCGGACAGGTGACCACAAGTGCAATGTAGCGGGATGCACTGCAACTCAGGGATCAATCTGCGGCCACAAGCTGGAGAAGTGCCCTAATTGCAAAGGAAACTACATAGCATTCAGCAGATGGGGCTGGAAGAAGAGGGAAGCCACCGAAGCAGTGCAGCAGATCGGAACAACAGGGCTTGCAGGACTAGTTCCCACGAGTGCAACTCGGGACAAGGCAACAGGCTCGAAGAGCATGGTGCTTGGGTCTTGGCCCCAGGGGGTGGCGGAAGGAGGGGGAGTTGAAGAAGACATGGCAGATGTGGACGAAGAAGACGAGGAGGCAGCGGGGGCGTCAAGAGACATCACAATCGCTGTGATCGAGACTGAGACTGCGACTAGGATCGCGACTGATACCCCAACTGAGATTGAAATGGCAGCCCTGGCTAACGATGATCAGAGTGATCCAGCACACCGGTGCAAGGTCATACAGGTGAACCATCGCGGCGCTGCACACAGGAGTTTACCGCAGGGCTGACGTAGTGTGCTAGCAGGAGCCACCGAGTAACAGAGGAGGTATTGGGATCAGCCATTCAGCATATGAAAGAAGAAAAAGAAAATGTGTTTGGATGGCAATTGGGTGGGGGAGCAGCTTAGTGGTCGATGTGCGGACCGATTTGCGCACAGGCGCAAATGAAGATACCATTGCCACCGACATCAGGAGGAGACCGGAGAGGATAATGAGGACAGTCAATCTTTACGAGCAAAACAACACACAGTCAGGAGAGAGACCGGCGCGAAAGCTGAACGGGCATGGAGTCATTTGGCAGGCCGGCACTGTCCTTGCAGGAGACATCAATGCCTACAGCAAACGATGGAACCCAAGTTGCAGAGTGCAGCTGGATGCTGCTTTCTGGGAAGGCGTGATTAACTTGAATGGACCGGAAATTGGGAATGACGGCAGGCCCAACCACCATTGGACAACAGAGGACCAGGAAGGAGACTCGGTCATTGACCTGAAGTTGCCAAATCGACCAATAGTAAGGTGGACCTTACTGACGGATGATCACGCCACTGGATCTGATCATGTGGTCCTAGAATGGCAGGTAGGAGTTGACAGGCAGAAGGAGGCGGGTTATGGGAGGGTAGTAGGGTGGAATGTAGCAGCAATGACAGAGGAGGACATGGAAACAGGAGAGAAGCTATGGATGGAATTAGCGAGCAACAGAACACAACAAGATGTAGAGTGCACAGAGGACGAGGTGGAGCAGGAGACGGCATGACGTCAGGAAGAAATGAACAGCATTCCCGACGCCACAGCAAAGAAAATCATGATGTATGCCAGGTCAAATGGGTGGTGGAATGATGACATGAAAGAAAGAAGAAGCACGGTCGGGAGAGACAGAAGGAGAAGACAGTACCCGAAGGTGGCTGCCTTGCCGAATGCAGAGCTTCAGAAATCGATCCGACAGTCCAAGAGTAAAATGTCAGGCAATTACCTCTAAGACCGTAGGGTAGCCGATGTGGGGAGAGCGGCGGATTACGCGAACCCTCGAGCGGGCATGACCGTGGAGGCCTTAACAGGCAGAGCTGGCAAGCAAGCAAACACATCATGGGAGAAGGAGGAGAGGCTGAGGGACAAATCCTTTCCCCCGAACGATGGTGACCAGTACTACGAACTATCTTCAGCAGGAAGTGCACAAACGCACATTTCTGAGCAAGCAGTCGAACGAGCCATGTTTTCTCAGTCAGTCAACTGAACACCGGGAGCAGACAAGCTGTCATTTGGCGCTATACGGCCGCTCTGGAAGTGGGACAAAGAGAGGATCGTGAGGCTGACGAGGGCGGCAATTGGCCAAGGGAAGACAGCCACCGGTATGGAAGTGGGCTAACGGTGTTGTGATTCGCAAGCCTGGCAACGATGACTATACAACGTTGAAGGCCTACCGCACTATAACACTGCTCAGCTGCATGGGGAAAGTGGTCGGAAAAGTAACTGCTGAGCTGCTGTCAGAGGAGGCAGAAAGAAAGTGTAATTACGGCACGTGACACGGGGCCGGGTAACCATCATTTTATATAGTCGGCTCACCAGGAGCCTTAGACCTCAAGCGATAATCCTACATATACATCTACACCTACTATCACTCGCATCCACGTTTGCAAATGAATTCCTATAATTACCTTACGTATGCCTACAAGGCCGAACACTACGGTACGAGCCCATACAGAAAGGGGCTCCTGAGCGACAGACATTTCCGCAGCAGGAAAGGACGGTCAGCCATCGATGAGGCGGCCATCACGATCGATAGAGCTCATGCAGCGTAGACAACTGGCCACATAACAGGCATGCAACTGTTGGGCATTAAGGTAGTCTTCCCGAGCGTGGCAAAAGGAACGCAGGTCAACTTGATGAAGGTCAGGCACATTGACCGAGACCTCCTACGATGGACGGAAAGGTTCCTTTCGGATAGAACAGTGGAGATGATAATTGGGGCCAACGCCATGGAAGGACACCTCGTGGAGGCAAGGGTCCTGCAGGCCTCACCTGTGTCACCGATCCTCTTTGTGATCTACACCTCCGGACAAATCAAGTGGGTTGAACAGAATGTATCAGAGGCCAAGGGGCTATCCATTGTAGACGACCTCAGCTGGGTGGCGACCGGAAGCAATGATAACCATGTCGTGCCGATACTGGAGAGATGCGCAACAAATTGCATCGACTGGGCGGGCAGACGAGGGCTACAGTTGGACCCTACCAAGATGGAGGCGGCGCTGTCCACACGCAGATGGGGCCACCGGAAACACCTCCGGCCAAACCAGACTGCAAAGATAAAGGTCAGAAATGGGTCCATATGATTCAACGCACAGGTGACACGTTGGCAGGTCATCTGGATAGACGCGCGTCTGACGTTTAAGGAGCACCATAACCAATGCATGAAGAAAGACAGAGCAACAGAGGCCAGACTCTGATCGCTTACCAAGACATACTGCATTATCCCTGATAGCGTACGGGCCATCGAAGTGGCGTAGGTTTACGCGGTCACAACATATGTTAGTGAGCTCGGGTGGGACCCTAGGGAAGTCGGCAGGCGAGAAGACCTCCAACTCCTCCTCAATCGACAAGCCAGGTCCATCCTGGGCGCGCTGCCTACGACCCTGCGAAGTGCGCTAATGACAGAGTCAGGGCTTTCACCGGCGTGGGTGACGTTAGACTCCAGACAACAGCGATTCGCAGCGAAACTAGAAAACGCATGCAGCAGCAAGCTAACGGAGCTACACAGCGACCCTTCCTCTAGGGCGCCGATATGCAGAGTTGTCAGGAGAGAGCATGAGCGTGGCCAGACAACTGAAGGCATGAACTGGCCGGTGCCAGGCAAAGAACCAGCGGTCAGGATGACCACACTGGACGACACTGCTGCAGCCAAATGCGCCGCGCAGCGCTGGGCAAGGGAGAAAGAAGCCCAACTCGGAGCAGGGGTCTAGATGTGGTGGACAGACAGATCGCGCTGAGACGATGGCTGAGTGGGAGGCGCAGCGGTGTGTACAGACGGAAATGAATGGAGGTCTCGCCGCAGCTTCCGGGGCATGGGACATATGGAAGAGTTTGACGCTGAACTGTGGGCGATTGGGCTTGTGCCTGATTTTGTGATCGACAAGAGAGAATCATTGCATATGCATGGAGTGAAGATGGTAGCAGTCTTCAGCGACTCACAGGCCGCAATTCGACCAGTGGCACACCTCGTGCCGGGCCCTGGTCAACGACCGGTGAGCAGCACAACCGAATGGCCGGGAGACTCCTTGCCCACGGCATCGCAACCGAGATCAACCGGGTCCCAGGACACTCTGGCATCCCCGGAAACCAAGAACCAGACAGTCAGGCCAACTTCGGCCAAGATTCAAACAGAGGCATAGTGAGAGCGCGGCCATACAGATCGGCCTCGGACAGGGCTAGACAGATCTCCGAGACAAGGTCGGTAGCGAAGGCGGAGTGGGAGGCCTACAAGTGTAGCAAGCACTTCAGCAACAGACTCAAGGGCAAGCCGGGGAGCAAGTGACCTATCCTGATGACAAGGGTGAAGTCGCTGGCTGTCAGGTTCTACCAACTGATGTCCACGAATGTGCACACTGGGGTCAACCTACAGCGGTTAGGCCACTGAGATGACGACAAATGCTGGTGGTGTGGAGGGACTTTGGCCGCGAGGAAGGAGCACCTCGTCTGCCACTGCAGCCGATCGAGAGACCAGCAGAAGACACTCTGGAACACAGTGGGAAAGGCAACTGGCTGGAAAGGGGGCAGATGCCGGCACATGCAGATCTCGGGGTTGTTTACCATACAGGAGTGGGACCAGGTGGTGATGGACTTTTTGGCCGCCACAGATGTCTGGAAATTTTGGCCCAAATGAAGAAGTGGTACGGACCGGCCGAAGGGCTCCGAAGCTCGGAGGCTGCGCTGGCGGCAACAGGATTATACTATTCGTTCTTTCTTCCTTTCTTTCTTCCTTTCTGTCTTCTCCTTTTTATCTTTCTCTTATCTTTCATTTCTCAACGGGGACGAAGGGTCGCTGGGGGGGAGCTCCGCCATGTAGCCGGCTCTTCCGGATGCGGAGGGGATATCAGGGTCCTGTCATACTCCAAATACAGTCAATACAGTATGATTAAACAAACAACAACAACACGCTCAGCTATAGGAAAAAGATACTAATTGTCTTCCAGAAGGGAATCAATGAATTGCAAATGCTCTGCAGCAGATTCAAAGCATTGGAGATCATAAAGCACTGCTCTGTTGTCCCTCGTTGATTGCATAAAATGGGATTTAAACATATCGACATGTGTGTGAACCTGGTACCGGTTTGAGTGTGTGATATCCATTGTGGGCCGTTGCTTCAGCATATCTCGTTCAAGATCTCCTTTGTGCGTGCCTTAACTGCTATGGGCCAAATGTTGTTTTGCTGCATTGCGGTGTTCCAGTACGTCTCTCTTATCTACCAGTCCTGGGCTTCAGCAAATGCTTTCGCAACGCGTCCCGTTGAAGAACTTACCATCTCCAAGTCGCTTTCACTGATAAATAGCCATCTGTACCACACGTAGGACTCCGGGTGCATACCCGTTGCAAACACAAGACGCGTCATGTCGGAGTGACCAAGCGGATGGATGCTGCAACTGCTTGAGACCATGGATCAAGGTGTAGACACCGCCTGCGGTTGCAACTGCGACTGCCTCTGTCTCTGATCCCGTTCTGTAGCTCGCGTTGGCACAGGATTTGTAATTATCGCGCGGGCTTCTGCAATAGGAATGCGGGTTGGCAGGATTTCAAGTCCAGTGAGAGGTATGGAAGAGATAGCAATGCCGGATATGGGTCTCGATACAATGCCACGCCTTGAGTGTGTCTGAGTGAGTCTGCAGGGTGCAGGTGTGATATGATTACTTGTATCCAGCGTGGCGGTTGGAGAAAGTATTGACCGTTGCTGTGTAGCTAGTGTTAGCAACGTGTCCCGGTAACCCGCCAGGTGTCCGGGGTTTGACTGGCGGTTCGGTTAGTTTCGGTTCCAGACCAAGCCAAAAACCCGACCAGCCTTGAATTGGCGGGTTTGTTACCCGGACCGGACATAGAACCACGGGTATTTGGCCGGGTTGGAACTGGACCGCGGTTCCAAATATACGGTTCCAACTCCTTTTGCTTCAATTAAGTATTTGAGTTTTGATCGTATCATGACATGGTCAATACGTAAATTTTTCACCTTTAGCCCTTCTTTCACCTCCTGCATTCAAATTTGCACTCCGACTGATATTCGTTCAGAGGTTGCGAAATAATGGCTGATTCTAAGCGAAATTGCTGGGTTGTCGATCTCGACTGAATAAATACTTGTCGGATCGCAAATCTGAGAGTGGCGGGTGGAAGAGCGACTAGAACTGCAGAATCTACGTAATGATTATGTTGTGATACGATCAGAACTCAAATACTTAATTGGAGCCAAAATGGTGAATGTGAAATGCCGGGTTGTTGGTGGTAAAAGCAGCCCCATTTTCTACGGTCCGCGTTCTTGGTGTGGTAAGACCCGTTGTCACGGTCCGGGTTCGGGTGGAATCCGACCTGGAACCGACCCGGTAATTTGGACCCGTTGCTAACACTATGTCTAGCAGAAGGGGTGGCAGTCACGGGTTCAGTGATATCTGCAATACGAAAATTGTTCAGGGAAGATAAGGGGATGGAGTTCTCACCTTGGATTGTTGAGGCAATGGAACTCGCTCCTTGAGAGGAATCCCATTTGCCAGCCGGTACGGGAACGCGTTTCATAGCAGGGGGGACGTTCCGAATATCCCGAATGCCCACGCTTTAGCTGATTCAAATGAGTAGTAGGACTTGAAACATTTTGTATGACGGGAGACTTGACAGCGTTATGGGTGTGGGAAGGCATCATCCGAGATAGATGTTCGACGTTAAGACTGTAGCAGTAATATCTTTTCCATGGATAGGCAACAGCAGGTGAGGGAGACTCCAATTTGACCAACCCTGAAGGGATTGAACAAAAACGGGAGGCGCAGTTTTAACCGCGCTAGACTCTAAACCATGATAATACTCAGTGACGCGATCCCTTCAAAAGCATTTAATTACGGGGTTAACTGCCATCAGATTAAGTTCAGATTATTCTCAGCATGGATATTCACTGTTACAGCAAAGTCTGAAGGTCTATTTCCACCGCTTGAAGGGTGTTGATGCCTTCTTGGCGCTGTTTTCATCATATTGCATTGGTTTTTGGAACAATACATCAAACCATCGATTGTGTATATTTTCAGCTGCCCTGTGGAAATCCCCCTTTCGCGGAGCTAATAGTATCGCAAAGCGAACAATGACCTATTCTCTATCCTATGACATTAGTTGCCACTCCTTTTTGCACCGCTAGGCATTTGTAGCCGTGTTGGATGGTTGCACAGTTGGGACAACATGAGCACTACTCAGTTTGCTCCGAAATTGCATGTGATCTGAGCGGTCAAAGTGGTATGAGATACCAAAGCAACACCTGGCATTCCAAACTGTCCACAACCTGAGTACTAAATTTCGTCTCTAGGCTTGTCGTTCGTGAGGTGCCTGGTGGTGCGGCTCGTTGAAAGCTGTGCCATGTTGTGTTTGTTAACGAACAAAGATTACAAGTTGAACCTTGAACCAAAAATTCGCCGGAACTCGAGTATTTATATCCCGTCTTCCCGCTGACACCTCCATGCCCTTTTCCTTCCGTATTCCACTCTCTGGCGGCATCCTGAACTATCTCGACATGGCGTGACTTGCACATGACACCGCCTCTCATTCCATAACACACCTAATAACCTACAGAACATTTTAAGATGAATCTGGGCTTCCTTTCGCGATGTTCAACTGTATCATAATGGTAATGCCTCGGATGTAGATTCATTTGCAATATCCAGCGATGGCAGCAAAGGGCATCCGCAAAGGAAAGGGGAAGGAAACTGCTAGCGCAAAATGCCGACATCGGTTATAAAGCGACGGTTGTCGTTGGCTCGAGAGTGTATACACGGATTCTTCTCGGAACAGATCCGTGGACTCATATGCATATACAATGTTTGTGGCGGCAACGATTAGAGAGCCTGGGACCTCTATTATGTTATAATCTTTCTTGATCCAGTTATGACTCACCACCTTTGACAATTTCAGATGATGTGGCCGCACTGCAGGAGGGGGAGTTCACATTTTCGGGAGTGGTGGGCAGCTTTCTGCTCATATATGGGGCAAATGTTTTACAAAACCCATGACCAAATTAACAATTAGATGTGGGCCAACCCCAGTGCCTTCGGGGATCATGTCTATCACTCCAATCTGCAGACAACCAGTTCGGGAAGGGTTAATCACACTGCTGAGTGTTTCTCTTGCGGCAGTAACGATGATCTCAGGGCAAAGATTCAGCTGCCAAGCTGCCGGCAGTACAAGCCAGGTGATTTCCTGGCCATTACACAACTGAATTGAGATGAGAGAATTGATGAGGATGATGATGATGAAAAGTGGGAGGATTCCGGAGCACGGAGCAATGGAGGGAGCCGTCCCGGTGATGAAAATGACAATGACAATGGCGAGTGTGAGGAGGACATGCAGGGCGGTGAGACAGCGACTGGGAAAGGGAAGTGAACAAAGGATGGGAAGGGGAAAGGGAAGCTGAAGGGGAAGGGAAACAGTAAAGGGAAAGGAATTGTTACACTGTATGAGGCAGACTCGGACACAGAGGGTTGACTAGAGCGGGTATATTTACAGGCTCAAGAATTGCCCGCCGTGGCAATTTCCTGAGATGATGATACAACCTCTACTGAGTCTGACTGTGAATATAGCTCAGAACATGATCCTGATGTGGAATTGCGCATGGAGGATGATGTGGACACACCGGATGGCATTGATTTAGATGGTGATGTGGATATGGAAAGGGACTGTGACGATGAAGAGAAGGAAGATGGAAAGAAACAATATGAGGAGGAGGAGGAGGTGGTGGATGAGGATGAGGAAGAGCATAAGGATGAGGATGATGGCAAAGAACCTCGGACGTTTGGCCAGGGAGATATGTTAAATACATTTGCTGACAATGTAGATACCATGGTAAAAGATCAGCCAATCGTGCTACCTGATCAATGCCAACTGATGCGTGAGTATACCCCATGGCCACAACCTCTGGTGCCTGCTTCACCGCCACAAACCCCGGACACTCACCCATGACCACAACCTCTGGAGACTCACCCCTTCAGTGGGCTTGAGTATTTGGGGATTCTGACTCCGCAAAAACCTCGCCCGGTGGTGCCATCTCCATGAGAAGCTCAGGCAGCCAGGAACACCTTTCATGTGGATGTGGATAAGCAGCTGCTGATTGACTCGGCAGGTGGCGACAGTCTCCCTGATGTCATTCTCCATGATGTTTCTCTCCCCAATGTCCCTCTCCCCGATGTCTCTGTCCCGAATGTCCCTCGCCCCGATGTCCCTCTCCATTAGACACGCCTAGATGGCTGGGTAGGTAAAGAGTTTACCAGTCCTTGCATTGCAGAGGAGGCGATGGTTGTTGCGTTCAGGTCAGGGTCAGGTTGTTGTCTTGTTCATTTCGTTTGTTGTAATCTATTTATCTCAAGCATTGATGATTACACTTGTCGCGAGGTTTTTGGATCGCTCAACGTTTATTTCATTTTTAGGTTTTGTATTGGTTTTATTGTATTGGTTGTATTTTATTTATATTATTATGGGACATCGCGCATGCAGTGTTTTTGCAACTTCTAGCATGTAAGGAACCTCCTTGTGATGGTGTTGAGGCTCAATAAATCTCTCAAGTATCGTGATCTTATACCCACACCAGACTGTTCAGGCCAAGCACCGACTGGCGTCCCTTACTACAGTGGATTGTCCACTCCGGTAACGTCGGCACGTGACCCGGGCCAGGTAACGGCCATTCAATATAGTTGCCTCGCCATGAGCCTTAGATCTCTAGCAATAATCTTACCTATACATCGACATCTAATATCACTTGCATCCACTTTTGCAACCGTATTCGTATAATTACCAGACGTATACCTATGAGTCCGAACGCAGGCATATGTGCCCTTACACTATTATCGCTCTTTCGGTAAACGGATACGTTTCGCTCATGCGATTACGAGTTGACAAGTTTTTACCCCTTTTTCTCACACGCAACACCCTGGAGTCAACAATTGACAATACTGCCCCCCAAACAAGATTTAGAAGAATCATTATTGTGAAGCACAAAGTGTTGACCGCTCCATCATTCAATTCAGCCTCTGATGGCAGTGGAGTACAGAGCAGAGACCAATTGGCGCACAAGACGCGTAACCGCAAAGAAGAGGATCATTATCCCAACTACAGGACAGCACGCAGCCAATGACGAATGTAGCATATGATCGATCCAGATGGGCTCGGGGCGACACCAATTACTTTCAATTGCTGCAATTGACTCCCTGACAGCGGAGATGTCGCAACTGCACCGCTGAATGCGTCAATTCACGGAGGAAACCTACAGAGCTCAGAGCCCAATTGGCTCATAAGGCGCGTTACCGACATTGAAGATGATGATCATGAGTACAGGACAAGATCGAATGGGCGAGATCACCAGTCCAAGCACGTTCAATTGACGGAGCGACCTTATCCCCACGGCAAACAATTCCCGTCCTGGAATTGCAGGAATATAGCACCATAAGATACATTCACTAATTGAGAAGGCTAGTAGCAGCAAGTGCACCTGGGCATGAATCGACTAGTGGACTTTGAGAACGACGATAAGTGCACCGAGACAAATGATGGCAAACACACCTACAGAAGAATCGACAAGCACCCTTGAGGAGAGCTAGCGAGCGCACCCCGCGATCTAAGACGATAAAGTTCACCTATCATATGATGGACATGCAGTAGACCTGCAAATGTACCAGAGAAATGACAAATCAAACGAGCCTGATCCAGGGTGAACGAGGGCAAATACGAAAACCGAAGCAGTACCACACGCGACACGGAACAACTGCGATATGGCTGCCGAACTGGTCCCGAAGGAGATCGAAAATGACCACCGAGTGTAATGAATAGTCTACCAAATTGAATCAAGAGATGATCACCAAGATTTCACAGCGACAGATATCACTGCTGAAGGACTTCACATGGAGAGTGAGAGGATTACCGGGAGTCTAACCGTACCAAGCCACTGACCCAGACGCTTACTGAATGGTGTACCGAAAGATCAAGAAACTATCGCCGCACGGCATACCTAACTGAAGGCGGAACGACTTTACCAAGTGACTACCGAGAAGCTAACCGATATTCTGCTTACCAACATGGCCAAGTCCAACGAGACCCTACCAGATGCCAAATCGACAGATGCGGAATCCGTATATGCAAAGGGGCTTTCCGAGAGCAGAAGTGCGCTTCTATCGTGGTGAGTATGACCACCCAGTGTGAAGCTTCCATGTTAGATATGGATCAATGATATACTGCCACGCTGATGCAATTGGGGCATTCTACCAAGATCAAATGGTCACCGGTGAGTGACATATGCGAACCGATGGCTGTGATAATCCCAGGAGCGAAAGCTCACATCATTGGCAAAGTCAAGACAAGGCGCTGTTGCAAATTACTTCGAGATTGAGCGCATTAGGATGCCTCATACGACAGTAAGTCCACAGGCGGAGGAAGTCAGGTGGTCACTGGACAGCGGGCGACGCAAGAGGACGACCGAAGCAGAAGAAAGATAGTCCGAACCAAATTACATGGTGACTCAGAAATTACCATTACAATCCCGAATCACCAATCAATCTCAATATCAATTCAGATATCGAAGTTACACTGCTACCAAGCGACGATGGCATTCGACAATCAATATGATGGAGAAGTCGTCAACGGAGCAACGAAAGTTCCAAACAGGGACACAGCCTTGTCTACACGATAAAGTCCTACCGACAAGTCACGAGCCCACCTGGAGGCAGTCAACCGACACACACACCGACAAGGCTTCCAGATATCCAACTGGCAAGTCACAAGCCCACCTGGAAACAGTGTGCCTTGACACGCACCGACAAGTCTGCGAAGTCGACCATGATTCTACTGAAGCCGCATATCGAGAGCCCAACCTTGAAGTCGTCCTGATGGTTACCGAAGCGGACTTCCAAACACGATTACCGAGTCAAGCAGTATCTACGAGTCAATGCCGCTTACTGATGACTACAGGCTGCAAGATATATTCTCCAGAGCATGCCGAAGCACTGCACAGAGGTCAGACAGGGCTAGCGCGATTGAATTTGGTAAGTATAACCATCTTTAGAGAAGCTCACTTGCTATATGTCTACGAATGAGACGAGACTACATGATTGACGTATACAAGTGACGGCTACGATCGATGCCAAGTCATAAGCGGAAGCTTTACCACCCTGACAAATTCAGACACTAACCTACGCCGGGATACACAAACTATGAGTGCGGTACTGGATGGCAGGTCGGATGCTGTATGAGTTTGGGAGTGAAGATACGGAGGAATTGAGGTTCGAGAGTCGGGAGCGGAGGAAATGGGTCAATAGAGTTTTGGAACTCAGGACTGGTGGAAAGTTATCAATTGGGCGTTCCTTTCTTCGGTCTCTTCACTTCTCTTCTCTTTTCTTCTCCATACTCTGTTACTTCTTTGGATCTCGGCCCGCTATAAATGGAGTCGGCACGTGTGTTACCACCGCCGGATCTCAGTCAATGGGCGGTGGAGTTTCCCCATGCGCCTGAACAACCGAAAGGCTACTGTACGGTGCCAATTGGCAGCAGGCCTTTTGAGTTAGTACGAGCACGTACGCGGCATGATTGTTTAATCCTCTCCTTTCCTTTCCTTTCTGTTGTACAGTATATGCAGCACAGGAGATCTGCACATAAAGAGGTGGATACTGTAACAGCAGCCTGTGAGCCGGGCCAGGTAACGGCCATTCTATATAGTCGGCTCGCAACGAGCCATACATCTCTAGCGATAATCCTACCTATACATCTACATATAATATTAGTTGCATCCACATTTGCAACCGTATTTCAATAATTACCATACATATACGTATAAGGCCGAACGCAGGCATATGTGCCCTTCCACTGCTCGGGTGACGTCGACAATGCTAGAGATGACCGCTTTCTGTTGCCCCGAATTGTGATGCTGAAAGATGTTCACCTCAGACAGCTGGCGAATTAATACTATCACATTACACTATCCTGACCACCTACAGAAGAATCTGACTGTTCGCAGCGCAACCTGACGTGTTGAACCCGCTCAGCTTCGTCAATTCAATGCTGTGAATGATTGATTGGAAGATTTGAATGCATTTCCCTATCTCGAACACGTTAACAACATCCCAAACACGGAGTCTCAATCACTGCCACCTCTGCTGCGGATTGACATATGCGCCAGCACCGGCCTTCCGCTGATTCATTACATTGCTGAGCCATGGGAATGCGACTCGCAGGGCTGCCTTGACACGATTCTTCAAAACACTCCCAACTATCCTTTTGCGACGCGTGAAGAGTACAAATATATCCAGTGTGAGATCAAGAAGAAGGGAATGAAGACGTACTATGACAACGGGCCAATGGAAGGAAACACAGCTCTGCGTTTCGGAAGCTTCAAAAAAGGGGATGGTGTCCAGAAGATCATATCTAAGATGGTAGATCATCAGACTCTCTGGGAGTGGGAAGTGCACACTCTCGAGGATATGAGGTTGAGTGACAATCACCAACGCCCTATCATGTACTGGAGTCGAGACATCATCACAAGCATCAGATGGTTGATGCGGCGGCCAGCCTATGCTGAGCATCCCAGTTTCGCCCCTCAGCGGTGCTATAAGACCAATTCGCCCCCAAAACGCCTCTATACAAAAATGCACACCGCGGACTGGTGATGGGAGACACAGGTGTGGAGAGATACTTGACGATAATAATGTGCTAATCGATGTTTAGTCAACGCTTATAGTGGAGGATACACTGGTTGCCTTGATCTTCATGTCTGACAGAACGCATCTCTTGAATTTTGCTGACCGCAAGAAAGAGTCGCCTCAATATATGACAATTGGCAATCTATCTTCGAAGATGAACTAGACAGCTTCAACGCACAGCATCGTAATTGTCGGTCTTCCACCGATTCCAATTAAGAACTTCAATATTCTTCCGAAGCGGCTGCATGAGCAGCAGCAAATACAATGAGAGGTGCCGAACGAAGTACTCTGGCGGCTACTCCACCCGCTCACGATTAAACAAATTCTGAGTGCTGGAAGCGAGTATTACAAAGTTCTCTGTGCAGCTGGCAACTTCAGGTGTTGCAAACCGGGTTTAGCAGCATGGCTTGCCGAGTGTCCTGAGTATAGCGACCTACATTATCTTGAGTGGCGTGTCTGTTTTTGGTGCAACTGTCCAAGGAACGAACTTGGAGATTATGTGCATCCTGACATGCAACACCCCCAGCGCGATCACAACCAATACAGAATGCTCACCGATAGCAACACCAAGGGAGCCGATGCTGAACACTCGTCGCGCCCTGTTCACTGAGGATTCAACGTGTTTCCACCTATTCCCTGTATTGTGAGGCACCTCCCAAAGCCTAACCTCCTCCATATAATGCAAATTGGCATGCTTGACCACCTCCAGAAGTGGATTTTCTACTTCATGAAGACACACAAATAACTCAACAAGTACAATGCAATCTGGTTATCCGTTCCTGCTTACCACAACCTCACCCAAAAAAAAAAGTCATATGCGGAAGTTTCTCAATGGAATGGAAAGGAGATGAAGGAAATGAGCCGGTACCTGCTTGGAGATCGAACCGAGTTTCTTGGAGGTGGAAATACTGCTCAGCATCCCATATTCGATCGTGCAATTGAGTACACACAGGTATTGTTCGAATTAGATTAATGCTCAATATAAATCTCAGAATGATGCAACATCCAGCTACCTGGACAACGCCTTGCAGCGTTTTCACACCTACAAACATGTTGCCTTACTCGGGCGGGCCCGCAAAGGGGCAAATCCTAAAGCCGATGCCCTGAAACTGGATCCCGGGAAGCGGGGAAAGGTCAATGAGGAAACAAATTCATTTACTGCGATGCTGTCCCAGATGTGGCGCGAAATGAACGTCAGGCAGGATGATATGAGCAACAAGATAGTTATTGAGAAGGAGTTAGATGCCAACTTCACCTTTCCGAAGATCCACTTGATGTCTCAGTAGGCCAAATAGGTTTGTTAACATAGTGCCTTGCAATAGTATTCTGCTGAGAGACATGAACAAGCACATAAAACGAACCTCGAGGACGGTGGGAACCCCTCCAAGCACAATCTCAACTAGCTGCCACAAGTAATGACCATTCAAGGTCGCATCCTCTGCTTCAAAATCTCAGACCTCAATCTCCAAGCCTTCGCTTACTGTGGGGCGAACCGTGTTGCAACCTCAAAAATCGTCCCTTCCGGTGCAGATCTGGCTACCTCCCAGTGCCACCAGTCATTTGTGAAGCCCGAATTCATGGAACCCCAGAACCTCAGTGATGGACAGCATCCGGACTCTATGATCAAAGACTTCGGAGCATTAATCTGCAATATGCAAGATGCAATGCACCGCGCAGCAATCTACACCGGCACTCAGGAGGATATACAGTATAAGAGTTGAACCAAGACATATATATCGGATGAACAACTGCATCATCAGCAAATAACATTTCCTTCTGGGCGGACTGGCTGCATGAGAGTGGACTCACTATGTCAGAGCAGTGAGAGACACCCCACTACCGGATTAGTCTGCGCGTGGCGTCGAAACCATGCGTCGAGTCACATCTCACCCTCCGATTGCTGTTTTGCAGTTTCTTTCCACACTGTCGGTCTCCTATGTTAAACAAACACTCTGCAGTTGTGGCCAACTGTGACCCTATGTCGGACTGGGTTCTTTGTGAACATGCTTGCATCGGAATTACAATTCATAAGGATCCACCCAATTGCACAGATCCATGAAATCTCGCAAAGAGGGAGTGAGCGCAATAGTTGGGAAAGACAGAATGTGTATTTTCGTTATATGACAAGATGACATGAAAATAAGATCCTATCTATCTATTGACCTCGGGGTCTCCCGAATAAATACTCTACGTCTGTCATTCCACCACCATTACCCCTGTGTCGTGGTGCACCCACCGACGCTCTTTGACGATACGCTTGTAGGCCGTCATCGAGCTACTTTGGAGACGCACTTGGAGGCCGATATCGTGTGAACTGAGAGATGCACTTGGAGGACGTGATCGATTGAGTTTGGATATGCACTGGGAGGCCGAAGTCGAGGGAACTCAGAGATGCAGTTGGAGGCCGTAATCGATGTAGTTTGAAGATGCATTGGAAGGCCGATGTCGAATCAACTCAAAGAGGCACTTTGACGACGTGATCAAGCGAGTTTGGAGATGCAATTGTAGGTCCAGATCGAGTGAACTGCGAGCGGCACTTGGAGATCGACATTGACCCAGTTTGGAGATGCAATTGGAGACCTAGATCGAGTGAAGTCAGAGGTGCACTGTGAAGCTGTGACCAACCGAGTTTGGAGATGCACTTGCAGGCTATGATGGAGCGACATTGGAGGAGTACTTGGAGGCGGTCGATTTGGAGGTAGGGGCGACGGTATCTGAAACTCTATTTATTGGTTACCTGGTAATTGTGGGGATGTAGAGAGTTGAGTACACTATCCGCCGACAGATGACAAACTGGCTGGCAGTGGGACACTGTCGATTCTGGGATGATGCTGTAGTTGGGGTATGCAGTACTCGGTGTTAACTCATGAGTATGGCATGGAGAGATAGAGAGGGATGACTTAACTTCGTATTCTTAGGTGATGGTAGAGTTTAGCACAAGACAGTGGGAGATCAGAGGAGATGGGGGAAAGCATAATGAGAAACTCGGACAGGAGAGAATTTCGTGTGCCTGTCAATTGATAATGTCCGATAGAACAAATATGAGTACCGATCCGGTGGGTAATATCACCAATACGGGGTCTTCTAGAACCCACTCAGGCTACTCCTACTGCTGATTTCTCATAGCCGCTTGTATTTTCCATATTGTTCTCGTCTTCATCCCCCATCACTCTCTTTCTTGGCCACAACTCGACCATCATCGCAAGAACACAAAGTTACCTCATCCCACTCTATCTCTCCATCCCATAATCATGAGTTAACACAGAGTACAGCATACACAGAAGATTGTTTGTCATCCCTTCATGCACACGATTTCCAGTTGAGCCCTGAATGTAGCTTCAGCATCCGGTGTACCTCTTTACCGATCCACCGCCACCAGCCAGTTCTGGATCAGAGATTTAAACGTGAATTCACCTTGTCACATTCCCACTATTTCGAGCTATCAAACTGAGGAAAAGTCTCTTACCACCTGGCGCGCCTCCAACCTTCCGCCTCCAAATCGATCACCTCCAAGTGCTACTCCAATCTCACTCGAACATGGGGTGCGACAAGTGCATCTCAAAACTCGCTCGATCACGGCCTCCAAATGCATCTCCAAACTCACACGATCACTGCCTCCCAGTACATTTCCAAACTTGATTGATCATACCCTCAAAGTGCAGCTCTCAGTTCACTCGATTTCGGCCCACAAGTGCATCTCCAAACTGGCACCATCACGGCTTCCGAGTGTATCTCTCAGTTCACCGAATCTCGGCCTGCAATTGCATCTCCAAACTGGATCGATGACGGCCTCAAAGTGCATCTCTGAGTTTACTCGACCTCGGCCTCCAAGTCTATCTCCAAACTCACTCTGTCACTGCCTCCCAGTGCATCTCTGAGTTCACTCATTCTAGATCTCCAATTGCATCTCCAACCCAGCTCGATCACGGCCTCGGAGTGTATCTCTGAGTTGTAGATTGTTAGCTATATGATAAATAGATACATAGCTGAGAATACAACCTCAATACATGAGTTTTAAAAATCTTTGCCCAATTAGTAGTAGGTATGAGTTCCAGGCGCATCAGCAGCGTTACCAAAGAAGATGATGTTTTTCCCAGAATGCTCTACTGTGATTCGAGATGCTCCCAGATACTCACAGGTTTGTCCCCAGTACTCCCAGGTGCTCTGCTATGCAACGCAACAGGTCGCCTGGGCGACGGGCAGTGTGTTATTCTCTGTGAGAGGGTACGGGGATCTGTGAGAGCCGTCAGAGCCGTTTGGGCCAAGCGGCGGTTCCAGACGGAAACTAGGGTTGTTACTGACGATGCAATGGAGATCTGGATTTACCACGGTGTAAAGGTTGAAGTTGTGGGTTTAGAAGGTAAATGCATATCTTAGATATGTCAATGCACAGGAAGCCAGAGCTGGAGTGGAGGGGATCGACAGAACAGCTGGGTTTGGCTAATGCCACGACCGTGGAGGTGTTTTGGCTCACTGAATGGGCGTCTCCAGTGCCAACGGCAATGAGTATTCAAAATCACGCTCCAAAACAAGGATGGAGCTTTCATTGAATACTGGTTAGCCCTGATGCTCACCACAACCCCAGAAAACCCTGGTAACTTGGATCCCGCCTCGAAATTTGTACCAGTGAGAAAAGCACAGGCCACTGTTGCTTTGGATGTTTTCAGAGTGGGAAACATCGTGGGCTCCGGGCACATAATTCCAGAGATTGCTACTAGTAGTAAGACAGGAGACAGATGGAATGAGCGATGAATCGTCAATGGCCACATAGCTCTGGCGACTTGGAATGATCTGTATAATTAGTACCAAGAGAATTGCATTTTGCTCACAGGTTCAAGGAACGCGAGGAGAGATTTTTGCAATGTCATCCATCCCATTGCAATCCCAATGCAAGCACGTACCCAATGAACCCATTCCGACGTATGGTCACAGTTGGCCACAACACCAGAGCTTTCGTTCAATATAGGAGACCGAAACAGCGAGAAGACACTGTGAAATACCAATCCGACGGCGTTACACGACGAAACGTGTGGTATTCAGGCCGGGCCCGGAGTAATTCACCCCCCAGGTTTTTCTGATGTCTCAGACAGAGTATGTCCACTCTGACCAAACCGTTCCTCCGGGACAGAAATATTTTTTGTGCATAACTTGACCTATCAGTGCACCGGGAGTGGGCTTATGGTGTAGCTCCATCCGCATATTACTGCATGCCTTTGCTAGTCTCACAGCAAATAACAGTTGTCTGCTGCCTCAGATTACCGGTGGTAGTGAATGCGATGACTTTCTTCTCAGAGCACCTCGCATGGTCATTGGCAGGGTGGCTGGGATGGACCTGGCTTGTCGATTGAGGAGGAGTTGGCGGTAATCTCAGAATCTTACTTCTCTGGGATCTCAGCTGATGTTGCAACCAAATGGTGCCACTGCTTGGACTCATGCCACTTCGATGGCCCCAGGGCTCTCCCGCACAACGCTTAATGTCTTGGTAATGGTATGGTGTCTAGCTTGTGCTCCACGGGCGTTCTTTATGTGTTGGTTGTGCTGCTCATTTAACGTTAGTTGTGCGGCGTAGAGTTAGAAATGGTTCATACCTGGTAGAACGGTTCCGGGTTAGGGTGTGTAACCAATCCGACCCGTTGCAAAGGTGTATACCACATGAAAACCCGGACCGTTGCAATTGTGCCGCTTTTAGCACCAAACACCAGGCATTTCAATATTTCAATGTTGGCTCCAAATAAGTATTTGAGTTCTGATCGTATTGTGACACGATCAGTATATAGATTGCACAGTTTGCCGAGAACTTTCACCTCCCGCCTTCGAATATGCGATCCGACCAATATTTGTGGAGTCGTGATCGAACACCCGAAAATTTCAATTACAATTTGCAGTGTTAGCACAGCCACTCAACAAATATCTGTCCGATCACAAATCTGAATACTGGAAGTGAAAGAGGTCAGATTTTTCCACAATCTATGTACTGATGATGTCACAGTATGGTCAGAACTCACATATTTAATTGGAGCCAAAGCTGTAGGAACCATAAAATTCAAACCGCGGTATGGTTCCAACCCACCCAAAATCCCCCAGGTCTATATCTGAGCCTGGGACCTAACCCTCCAAAACACAATCGGATAGGGTTTTGGCCACATCTGGAACCAATGCCAACCGAATTGCTAGTCAAAACCCGGAATGCTGGTATGTGATCCGGACCCGTCACTAACAGTAGGTGTGCCCCCATCGAGAGTGCCATCCAGCATGTAGTCTGAGTGTTGAGTTGTATAATAAGTGTTAGCAATGGGTTCAAATTCCCGGGTCAGTTCCGGGTATGGTTCCGCCTGAAACCGGACTGTGGCGACTGGTCTTACCACACGAAAAACCCGAACATTGGACATGGGCCGGTTTTACCACCAAAAACCCAGCATTTCAAGTTCACAATTTTGCCTCCAATTAAGTATTTGTGTTCTGATCGTATCATGACCTGATCGGTATGTAGATTGTTCAGTTTTAGCCGCTCTTTCACCTCCCGCTGTCAGATTTGTGATCAGACCAATACTCATTGTGTCGCGATCGAAAACCCGCCAATTTGGGGTAAAATATCACCTTATTTGGCAGCGAATGAACGAATATTCATCTGATCGCAAATCTGACAGCGGGAGGTAAAAGAGCGGCTAGAACTGCACAATCTACGTTCTGATCATGTCATGATACAATCAGAACTCAAATACTTAATTGGAGGTAAAAATGTAGGAACCGCGAAATGGACCCATGGTCCGGTTCCTACATGGCCAAAAAACACAGGGTTTCGGTCCGGTCCGGGTAACAACACCACCAAGACATAGCGGTTCTGGTTTTTGGCTGGGTAACAACCCAAACCGAACCGAACCGCTGCCTAAAAACCGGACCACTGGCCGGTTAGCCGCACCCATTGCTAACACTATGTATCATACTGACTCAGAGGCAGATCTTTGTTGCCAGTTTCGGCCTGCAGTGTTTTCTGTGGCCTCATTGGCGTGAGAGCGGGGCAACCGCTCTCTTGACAGTGTCGAATGGTAGCCCTCGTCTACTTGCCCACTTGATGATCATTGTTGGGCATCACTCAAGGATCATGATGATGTGGTTGACATCGCTCCTAGTTGGCACCCAGCCGAGGTGGTCTACAAAGCATACCCTTTCCACTTCTGATCTGTACTGTTCTCCCCATATGTTGAGTCCTGAAGTGTAGTTTGCGCCAAGAATTGGAGACACTGGTGGGCGCGGCTTCCAGTGGGTGTCTGTCTATGGCGTTGACCTTGATTATTATCTGCACCATTGTGTCCGACACTAAACTCTTCATCCATCATTATAGGACTCGATTGATTTGTCTGATGTTGATTTATTTGAGTAGTCATCCTTTCATCAGCTACAACCCGAGATTGCATGTGAAACACCCGGGTGTTCCTGATGGATCTGATGGCTCTGACAGTACTTTGTACCCTCTGAGGGAGAATCACAATCTTCACTTCGCCCAGGCGACGTGTCCCATCATATTGTAGAGCACAGGGTAGCATAAGAGCCTGACCTTGGGGCGTCTGGGAGCACGTCGAATCACAGATCAACATTCAGGAAAAAACAACATAGTCGTTCAGAATGCTGCTGGTGCGCCCGCAACCCATAGCGACTGGTGGTAGTGTTCGCAACAGATCCCGGTTACCCGGCTGCGGTCCGGGTTTGGAACCGGACTGGATGGACAAGTTTGGGTTATAACCCGGAACACAGGGGTACCCAGCGGGTTCGGGGAAGGGTTGGAACCGGACCGCAGTTCCATATTATGGTTCCTTCCACTTGCCCTACAATTAAGGATCTGAGTTCTCATCGTATCGTGACATGATCAGTATGTAAATTGTGCAGTTTTAGGCGCTCTTTCACCTCCCGCTGTCAGATTTGTGATTGGGCAAATATTCTTGGAATCGCTGTGATATAAAGTGATATTTCGGCCGCAAAGTGTGGGTGTTCGATAGCAACCCAACGAATACTGGTTGGATCCCAAAACTGGGAGCGGGAGGGAAAAGAGGGGCTAAAACTAAACAATCTACGTACAGATCATTTCACGATACGATCAGAACTCAGATAATTAATTGGATCCAAAATAGTATATTTGAAATGCCGGGTTTTTAGTGGAAACCCGTTGCAACAGTCCGGTTCCGGGTTGGAACCGGACCCGGAACCGACCCGGGAATTTGGACCCATTGCTAACACTAACTACTCATTGTGCAACGATTGTTAAAACTCTGGTATTCAGGTTGTATTCTCATCTATGTATCTATGTATCAATATAACAACCTATCTACAACACACTTATACACTCCAAGGCTCTGATTGAGGCAGCTTGGGGATGCACTTGGAGGATGAAATCGAGTGAACTGACAGCTACCCATGGAGGCTGTGATAGAGAGAGTTTGGAGATGCACTTGGAGACCAAGATCGAGTGAACTGAGAGCTGCACTTGGACGCTATATTTGAGTGAGTCTGGAGATATGCACTTGGAGGCCATAATTGAGCAAGTTTGGGGATACACTTGCAGGCTGTAATTGACCGAGTTTTGAGATACAGTTGGAGGCCATAATGGAGCGAGTTTTGAGATACACTTGTAGGCTGTATTCAATCAAGTTTTAAAGATGTACTTGTTGCAGGCTATGATCGAGGGAGATTAGAGCAGTACTTGGAGGTGGTTCATCTGGAGGTGGTCAGTGTGAGATGCACCAGGTGGTGATACTCTATTGATCGGTTAGTAATCTCGAAACTGTGGGAATGAGACGAGGTGACTTTACCCTTGAAGTTCTTATGAGAACTGTGTGGTGGCGTTGAATCAGTATGGAGGTACACCGGAAGCTGAATCTACATTCCGAGGTAAACTAGCAATTGTCAAAATAAATTGATAACAAACAGTCTTAGGTGTATGCTGTACTGGGTGTTGACTCATGATTATGGCATGGAGAGATAGAGAGGGATGACTTAACTTTGTGTTGTTGCAATGATGATAGAGATGTGGACCTGAAGGAGGGAGATGTGGGATGAGGATACGAACAATATGGAGAATACGAGCGGCTATGAGAAATCAGGAGTACAACTTGTGTGATTGAGTCTAGAAGACCCCGTACAGGTGATATTACCCGCCGGTAGTGTTCGCAACAGGTCTGGGGAACCCGCCAGTGGCCTGGTTGTTGGTGGCCGGTTTGTTTTATTTCGTTTCCAGACCTTGCCAAAAACCCGACCCACTTTGTCTTGGCGGGTTTGTTACCTGGCCCTGACATAGAACCCTGGGTGTTTGTCCGGGTTGGAATGGAACCGCGGTTCCAACTATACGGCTCCCACACTATGTGTTCCACATAAGTATTTCAGTTCTGCTTGTATCGTGACATGGTCATTATGTAAATTGGGCAGTGTTCTGTACTCTTTGACCTCCCATGATCACATTTGCGAACCGACTAATATTCATAGAATCACTGTGAAATAACGCCAAATGGCATGAGAAAGTAGCAGGTTATCGATTGTGACTCCACGAATATTGGTCCGAATGCAAATCTGAATGCGGTAGGTCAAACACCGCATAACACTACACAATTTTCATCTTGATTGTGTCATGATACGATCTGAACTCAAATACCTAATTGGAGCCAAACTTGTGGTGTTGAGATGCCAGGTTTTTGTTGACAAAACAGGCCTAATTGCAACAGACTGGGTTGGCGTGTGGTAGGACCCGTTGAAATGGTTCGGATACAGATCGGAACCGGACCCAAAACTGAACTAGGAATTTGGAACAGTTCCTGACACTACCGTCTGGATTAGGACTTGTACCTGCCATATTGTGGATGGTCAATTGACTGGAACACAAAATTCTCTCATGTCCCAGTTTCCCATGATGATTTCTCCCAATCTCTTCTGAACTTGCTCTCTCTTGTGCTCAACTCTACTATCCCCTAACAACCCGAAGTTAAGTCATCCCTCTCCATCTCTCCATCCCATAATCATGACTTAACACCGAGGATACCATACACCAAGTACAGCATCATCCCAAGATCGACAGTCTCCCACTCCCAGCCAGTTTCTCATTTCTCAGCGGATGTTGTACTCAACTCTCTACATTCCCACAATTACACGTTAACAAATGAATAGAGTCTCAACTGCGATCGCACGTCCCTCCAAATCGACTGCCTCCATTGATTCCTCGATTCTTGCTCGATTATAGCCTGCAAGTGTATCTCCAAAATCGCCCAGTCAGAGCCTCAGAGCGCATCTCTGAGTTCACTCAATCTCGGCCTAAAAGTCCATCTGCACATTCGCTTGCTCACGGCCTCGGAGTGTATCTCTGTGTTGACTTCATCTCGGTCTCCAATTCTATCTCCAAAGTCGCTTGATCACGGCATCACAGTGTAACTCTAAGTTCACTCAATCTCAGCCTCCAATTGCATCACCAAACTTGCTCGAGGACAGCCTCATAGTCCATCTCGGTGTGGACTCTACCTAGGACTCCCAGTGCATCTCCAAACTCGATTGACCTCAGCCTCCAAGTGAATCTCTGATTTCACTCGATCTCGACCTCCAAATGAAGTTCCAGGCTAGCTGGATCAGGACGTCCAAGAATATAGTTAAGGAGGGATAGTGGCTGTACGGAGATACACAGGTAACGGAGGTGGAATCAACGCCGCGGAGTGTATTCTCCCGAGACCCCGGAGAAGATAGATAGACAGCATCCCACTTTCATCTCATCTTCTTATACAACTAAAATTCAGATTCTATCTTTCCCAACTTTTGATCTGAATTGCTCTTCCCGAGATTTTGGGGAACTGCGCAATTGCGATGATCCTTACGGCTGGGTAGTATCCTGTCTTCGCACCTTGTTCCTTCGCTCCCCAAGCGTATTGTTGAAGCAATGTGAGGAGTGATTTTCGCAGTGTCACCCATTGTATTGCAATATCGATGGATGTGTGTACCCAATCAACCAATTCCGACGTATGCTCTCAGTTGGCCACCACGCCAGAGGTTCTGTTTAAAATAGGAGACCGACAGAGCGAGCAGAAATGGCGATCAGAGGGCAATATGCAATGCGACACGTGGTTTGTGACGCTGGGCACGGAGTACTCCGGCACCAGGGTGTCTCTGACAGCTCTGACGGAGCACGTGTAATGGCACGGCTGCACATGACGTGTCCAGGGCCGGGTAATACCCGCTTTATATAGTCGGCTCGCCACGAGCCTTAGATCTCTAGCGATAATCTTACCTTTATACTACTCTACAATATTGACATCCACGTTTGCAACCGTATCTACTGTTATTCCTTCCTACGAGGCCATACACGGGCGTATGCCTTTACACTATTATCGCTCTTACAATTTCAGATACGTTTCGCATACTGGATTTCATGAATTTCCCCTTTCCGACGCGTCACGATACGTGCGAGATATCCTACAGATTTGGGAGGGCTAATTGCATCAGCGAAGTGTCCTGATAAGTCTATTGAATCGAGATTAACGGTAACAGAGACGATTTCGTGTGGATTCTAGAGGCCAATTGGCCAGAGACGCGTCACGACACCTAAGGAGAAATTGTCCCGAATTCCCAGCGACAGTTTGCAGAAGCAACTAGACTTGGAGAGTACACCGAATTGAGGTTAACAGTGGCAGAGACATTTCCGAGTCGATTCCAGAGGGCAGCGGGCCAGGAGACGCGTCAACTACCAAGTCAATCGACGTCCTTTTCAACAGATTGATATAAGAACTCGAAAGCTACCTATCGCAGCATCAATGAGATTCGATAAGTTACATTCCAATTGAGTCAATTGACGATTACAGGGACGATTCCATAGCCCATAAGCCACCGAGAGTCGCGTCACCGGCAATGCCGAAGCCAATTCTACTTCAGTTCACCTTGATGATAGTCAATTGACGATATACGGGCACATACCTCGAATGCAGTGCACCTACAGAGAATGAGGGCGGGTTTACGCGTTATGCGCGATTCACATTTCGCGATGCCACCGATGGCAGTTCAAATCGCGATTACCTTCTACACGACTGAATGTAATTATCTACGTTACGGATGATGTTAGGAATGTACCGCGACGGCTACGGAAGTCTTACAAGGCTATCTACGGTCAGCGGCTATGCAATAATGCAACAATGATTACCGATTTCTTTCGTCAATGGATGGGCAGAGTTCAGGAAGTGGAGCAGCAATCGCAGATCGTGTGGCAGCTCCGGGAGGCAAGTACAATAACCCCGAATGTTCTAAAGCGGCTAGCAGATACAATTCACGATTACCGTTGTCAGTTATCACACTTGGCACCTGATTGGACGACCGAATCGGATTGTTGTGAGGATAGACAGCCATCTGCGCCAACTCTCTTCTATTTGGTCAAACAAGTCAACGAAAGCGGATCAATCGCCAACGAGCGAATATGGATGTGCCCATACGATCGCATACGAAGAGGGTTTTTAGGATTACAGTGGAGATGATGTTTATTTGTAGCCGGGATTCTCAGGATTCACGGGGCTACCGGATGGACCGTCTGGGCATTCTCAGGAGACCAGCGGATTCAGCATGGATTTAAAGCGCTCGGAGGTTGAATTGATGTGTCGTATCCCCACATGGCAATGGACGTTACTGGTTGTCAGACAGTCCCAATTGGGTGGGACAAGTATGTGATTCGCTGAGCGAGCTTATTCGTACCAATTGGTGGCAGCCGCGTTGGACACACTGTGTGAGCTGGAGATTGAGTTTGGATTGCCTTGGTACAACTCCATGAATCCTAGGGTCGACTTGCAAAGCATTCGACTTTTGGCTCTGCAACCCCAGGGTGAGCGGAAGAGGTGGCAGTGGACCGGGCAGGCCATCAGGTATGCCCCGGGAATGTACCTGGATCACGGCTAGGGAGGAGGCG
>Ga0307512_10001498_pt1 | contig 32864 bp, 30 predicted proteins | sample 14_EM_MG_FD_200267 | JGI IMG/M metagenome (GOLD analysis project Ga0307512, IMG submission 200267) | Populus trichocarpa ectomycorrhiza microbial communities from riparian zone in the Pacific Northwest, United States - 14_EM | ecosystem: Host-associated > Plants > Roots > Unclassified | place... | reverse complement strand
TTTAAAAATATCTCAAATCGGAGACCACCAAAAGATGCGCCGTCTGCAGCTGCATATTTCATGTACCAAACACTAAATTATCGGATGAATATTCGTGGACTTAGTTGAGGGAACCGTTTCGTACAAACCCGGACCGAACCGGCCAGGTCCGGGTGTTCATGGAACCGCTATAATAGAAACGGTCCGAAAACGGAACCGTTGCTAACACTATCCTGGCCTAGTCCAGTTCATTCATCAGTGTCCGAATCTGTTGTTCTAACTCGGTATGGTCGCCCTGTGGCATCAGGAACTGCTTCATCTGTATGTCTGTGTTTTGTCACTGCAGATCAATTATTTGATGTGGGTGATCACGCACAATCTGTACCTCTCGGATGGGCTGTGAGTACTGTGCCACCCTAATCAACACCTCTTGTGTCTATCCCAATGCTTCCTGTATTTCCTCAAATCCAGCAGTATCCCTCTCTAGGACATTCAGTACCATGATGGTCCCCTGAACCTCCGGGGACACCAGGGCCACTTGGGGTTCCATTGATCCTGATATGGCAGCGGATGAGGGCCATCTACCAGTGCCAATTGTACTCGTCGATTTCAGAAGAAGTCGGGGTCAGAGGTACTACAACATTCAGCAGAATCCCAAGAGACTTAGCTGTTGTTGCTGCTACTACTGTGTGTCCAATTATCGACTATGCTCCTACACAGTTATGTCCTTCACAATCACAACGTTCCTCAGGTTCACAGTTAGTAAACCACTGAAGATGAACTCCAGGATACATTGTCCAATGCAATGATTCCACCAGTCCAGCAATGGACCAGTCCGGACTGGAACCGTCCAGTCTAGTCCAGGTCCAGTCCAACAAATTTTTGGACCGGGATCGGACCAATCCCCAATTTTTCGGGACATGGACTGAACTAGCCTGGACTGCTTCGGACCAGTCCACTCGGGCCGAATCGGCCCGAATACGCTTGGAGTTACTTATACACTGAGTCAACAAATAGACTGATACACATATACTCATACATGTAGACTCATCTTGCCATTCACAAGTCACAATGCACATCGCACCCCTCACCACTTGCCACTTGCAACTCACCCCGGCGGGACTTCCCGACGTCCATCACCGCCATATCACATAGGTCCATGGAAAACAGCTCCGACACCTGTGCGCGCCGGCATCGGCCAGCTTTCCAGCCCGTTGCCTTTCCCACCTTCCTCCAGAGCTCCCGCTGCGGGTAGTTTCACCGGCTGCACTGATGGAGGAGATGCTCCCGTGTTTGAAGCTCCAGTAGGCACATGCCCACACTTTAGTTGGTCGAATCTTGTTGCCAATGACTTCGCGCTTGTCATTGGGATAGGTCTCCTATTGCTTGCTTTGCCCTTCAGTCTGTAGCCAAAGTGCTTACAGCATTTGTCGGCCTCCCACTGGGCCTTGGCTCCTGATCTCCCTTCGAGTTGTGTCTGAGTTAGGGTTGCAGGGATTACTGTCTCACTTCTTTAGTTTTTCAGATCTACTTTGAAATTGATAAGTATTATCCTGTGTGGACTGGTCCAGACCAAGCCCATCCAGTCCAAGACTGCCAGTCTGGGGCCCGGTCCAGTCCGACCTTCCGGTGGGACCGGACCGGACTGAGCTCTACCCCAGACCGGGTCCGTCCGGACTGGTGGAATCATTGATTGGCCAAATACAGGATCGTTAATATCAAGTCTGTCGCCTTGCCTGACTACATGTGCCCAATACATATCCCAAACAGAGGCAACGTCTGACTATTCCCAAAAATATGCTTCCAGCGGTTCATTCTCAAATGTTGCTGCAAGAGGGACCTCGATACTTTGAATAGTGTTCCACGGTTCGGGTTGAAATAGAACGCAAGCAGTTCCGACGAAATCAGACCAATTTTTTCGAGAAGTACAGCTACTGTGGTACTGAAGCATGCGAATACAGGGATCTGTGCAGGTGCTGATGGATATCAAAACCAGTAAGTCAAAGTAACTAGTCAATGCAATTGTCGTAAACGAATATCCAATGGTGGTTCAGTGGTAGGCAAATCCTACAGGAATGAGCATGGTTCGAAACAATACTTACACCCTGTAGAAGGATGTAGGCACATTCACTATCAGGTATGTTGTGGTAAAACGCGTTCTAGTGTAACAGGCGGGGTCAGGTATAGGTGATATTGGCAACAAGAATGTGATATCAGAAACAAGACACATGGCACTCGAAGTACTTATCAAGGAAGTCAAGACATGGACAAGTGTCAAAACTATGTCAAAGTCGTCGCTGGCTTTGCTATACAAGAGGTCAAGTAAAGAGAGAAGAAAACGATATCCTCCAATGCCAACAACACTCTCATTATATACAATTCATCGACCACCTTTGAATCATCTCCCATGCTCCGATGTACCAGCCCAATCTCATCCCTGGATCATACACACCATCAGCATAATCCCTTATCAATTCAACCACACCACGTCGCCCGACGTCACAATACCTCTGCCCACTTCCTTATCATACTATATTATCCTCCCACGATCACGCTGCTTCCTCCACATTTCCCAACCTCCCCACCTTTCCTTCACACAATTCATTCTACACCCTCTCTGCATCTTGCCCTCCTTCCATGTATCTCCGTACTGCCACAAACCGTGACAGCCACAGGCTCTGTGCTTTGGCTACTTTCTCATCAATAGCTTTATGCCTGTGAGCAGTAGATCTCTGGCCTATCTGTGCAGGTTGACTATCTCGGAGAGGCTCATCTCAGGGATCTGTTTCCACAACGTATTGCTCGTCTCCTAGTAATCCCAATATGTCGATCTCATTGCTTCCAATCTGGCAGGCCCAGTGTGCAGTCCTTTTATCGTCGGAGACGACTTCTGATTGGGCTTTTACAGTCTGCAATTCAGGATCACATATCCTCAACAAGGTCTTTTAGTCATTTGTACAGCCCACCATCATGCAGGGCTTTATTCTCGGGTCAACTGTGCCTTGGTATTCATCATCTGACACTAGTCTGCTTACATACCATTCAAATAGATGTACGTTCTGGAGTTCAGCTTCTTATGATATCTTGTTTCCGGAAGCATAGTCGATGGGCTTTCCCAATCCATGCGGCATCTCATGAGGTGTTTTGGACTGTGCTTGAAAGCGATTGCAGTCATTTCATTTCAGGTCTTCATTCAGTAATCTCTGATAGGGATAGACTGCAGTATAAACTGCTACTCTCCAGAACTGAACTAGAGCCTGCAAGTCAATGATCATCACCCCAGCTTTTTCTGTAATTTTACAGATCATGCATTGAGTCACACCATTGTTATAGTGAGAGTCTGGAGGATATGGTTAATATGCTGAACTGTGGGCCGCAACGACATTTCGGAAGGTGTTATTGTGATATCCTCCCCAACTACCGTCGCACTGGAATTGCTTGATGTCATATCCCAGTGAGTCTACTCAGACTTGAATGTGATGGTAGGTGGAAGTGCAAGTCTCCGCTTTCTTGATTGGGAACAACCATATGTAAGTGTACCTTTTGCAGTCATCAATATGCAGTATATGCTATCGATTGTCTCTGAATGTCAGTTCAGGATTGAGACTGCACACATATGAATGTACAAGTTTAAAAGGCTTCGTAGTGCACTTGACTGGCACTCTAATTAACGTTTCGTTTTTCTTAGCTTCAATGCAGGTTGTGCACATAACATCATTGTCTGTATATCCATCAATGAGATATATCATGGCAGTCAGATTCACCTTGGCTAATTGACAGAGCCATATTCTTGATTCTAAGAATGGTACAGACTTTCGAGTAGACTCAGTTTTGGCTACGTTTGTTGCTCTTGATGATTCAAATGTAGGCTCAATTGTCGGCTCTGCCATTGAAATTTAGCTGTCTGTTTCTCACATTTTCTGGGTAGTCGATGATAGGAGTGGGGTTACACGGACTTTGATATAAATGGTATTGATTAGTTTTCCGACAAGGTTACAGGAAGATGGCAAGGTGATTAACCTTTTTCTATTCCGAAAAATAGTTGTGTGCCCACCCAGATGCAATTGGATAATCGAAAGCAGGAACAGTTGAAAAGTATATGAATGGAGGGCTTCATCTGCATAGCCCTGTATGACATTGACAAAGCCGTAATGAGTGGCAGTAACTATGTTGTTGTCTGCAAGCTTGACTACTATAGTCAGTGAGAGCATTTTGATTATTGAGAAGCTGCTATGGTCATTGTACATATGGTGTGACGCTATGGAGTCTATATCCCACTTTGGAGAAGCGGCAAGAGCACTAGCGGTTAGTCAGGAGGGATCGCAGTCTTCAGTCATAGCAAGTGCTGCTGTAGCAGTGGCTTTAGTTACTCTTCACCAGTCCATTATCCGCATGGAGGAGATGCATTCAGCTTTGATGAAACCTGGGAGCCCGTACTGAAAGCAGTTGTGCTCATCAGTTCTATTGTTTCCTTCCTCCTGAGCAAGTTTGCATTTTCTGCATACCTCTATAGAGTGGCTGTCGATTTTACAATAGGTGCACTTACTTTCGTGGCTATCTCCACTTCCACAGCTTCCACCATGTCCACTGTATTCACTAGGTCCTCCATGTCCACCACACTGACGGCGATGGCCTTGGTAGCCACTCTGGCAGATAAGCTGCGCGGCCTCTATTTATGCATCTCCTAGTGCTCTGGTGAAGCTGGCTGTAGTTTCTTCTTCTAGGATATCATGCATGGCTTCTTCCAGTGTAGGTAAGGGCCGTCTATGCTTGAAAACTACTAATATCATCCCATACCATGATGGCAATGATATGAATATTTGCATGCAGAAATTTCAATCAGTGATTGCATTATCAGGATGATTCAGTTGTATGCAGTAGTTACTAAGCTTAGTGAAGTATGCTATGAGTGTTTGTCCTCCTTATGTCAGCAAGCATGGAACCGGAGAAGAATATCCTGTCCACTAATATAGGATCCAGCCGTATCCAGGCTAGGTTCCAGTGTGTTCCATATTTCTTGAGGATTTCATATCCCTTTGACAATGCACTGTGCTTTGGGGGAACAGGAAAGTTGGATCATAAATGCATCCTTAACTTCCTGAACATTCCAATCAGTATAGTTGTCATCCCGGTCAAAATGAAGAGGCTGTGGTTCAAAATCATCTGGGGTAATGAGTGCTTACACTCTAATGGCTGATTGGATAAGTAAGATGTTGTCATTCCATTCGTCATAGTTTGTGTGACTGAGCATAGAAATGTTGCCCTGCCTGGTTTTATTCAATGTCAGTTCAGCAGAAGTTATCAAAGAAGACATTGTGAGGTCATGTCGATGGTGTTGATTTTCAGTGCTGTTTATGCATCTGTTGCAACAGTGACTAGGATTAGGGTACTTGAGGCTCTTTTGGAGATTGTGAAAGAGATTGTAGGAAAGATTGTAAGATTTTAGATAGTAGTGATAACTGGGCTCATAACCTGTTGAAATGTACTGATTTCTAGAAGCTTATATTCTTAAGTACAGGTACATTCGTGATCTTATATATACGGTATTCGGAGTATGTCTTGTACGCATCCATGCGCACCCAGCTGGCATCACCAGCTGAGTCTGGAATGACCATCATCTTAGAGAGATTATGCATCAGCCCAACTGAAGCCATACGCCAGGGAGATAGAGCATATATGCAACAAACAGAATTACACGCCCGGATGACGAAGTCCGAGACACGGACAGGGGAGGAAGGAAAAGGGTGTTGTAGCATCGACTGACTGGACTAGGAACTCCAAGGCATGAGCAAGCATAGATTCATCCAGGCATATATCTCTTTTGGAAGTTTAGTGTTCTTTATTGTTTGCCTTCTGTCCTAAGCTATTTCTTATGTGTCAACAGTTTGTAGCCGGTATTCTCCGATAGGGTGAGTGGTACACGCGTGGGAGTGGGGTTCGCCACCTTTATGGACCACTTAAAATCCACAACACAAATAAGGGTACCCATGTCTGTGTTAGGGTTTTGGATGGCCCGAAGCTTGAAATTCCAGCGAGAACAGATACCCCGAATCACAGTTGCATGTGGTGGTGGATGCGTGGAATTTCTAAATGAGCCGACGACCGATGCAGAATGCAGCAATTGGTCGTGTGACCCATTGTTGGTTACGATTGGTGACTCTAATGTGGTGAACTGTTCAATAACCTAACATCAGTATCACACGCTTCGGCACAGCATCGTGTCGAATTTGAGGTTGAGGAGGGCGGTATTGTATACCGCTATAGAATGAATAAAGAATTATAACGACGACGCCTCCGACAACCACTTGACTCCGTTCCTGCCAAGTATCCCGCAGATTCCTACACAGCAGCTCCGAAGTATATATAGAACCAAGGAAACTGCATACAAGAAATCCGCCAAAAGAGGAGCAATGGCCCTCAATTATGCCATAGATGTTCCTAATACAACCTCGCATGGCTGTTGTACGAATCCTTAAACGCCTGTCGAATCTGCTCCGGACGAGCGTTGTTCTCCGTCGATAAAAGGACGGTAGAGAGGGTTGATGATCCTATTGCTGCGGCAATTCTTTTGATCTTTGTCGTCCTGGCGTCCTTGTTCACCTGTATCTGGAGGTTGTAGAACTGTTTGCCGTTCGAGTCCGGAGTCGTAAGCTACCATAGCATCAGCAGGAGCGTTAAACCAAGAGGTTTTATTATACATACCCCTTGCATATCAAGTCGCAAATTCTCGGATTTAACTACGGTATGAATTGTTCTGGGGAATCCCTGAAGTTGGTCATCGGTAAAGCTATTGACAAAGTCGTCGTGGATTCTACCGAGAATACTTGGTCGTGACATGGTTGAGGGAGTGGTTCTAGCAGTAATTACTAGTGGGTTGATTCTCGCAAGATGTTCGGAAATTGGTATGATGAATTGGTGTGTACCAACGAGGTCTAGTTGTGAGGAAAATGTCCTTGAGTGGGCTGATTTATAATTTCTTAAGTAGTGCATTCATTCATTCTTTCCTTTTTTGACTTCGTTTGCACATGTTTCATGCAGAGGTTCTGCTCGCATCGCAAAAACACAAGGCGGGGAATCGGCAGCCACCCACTGTCCTCTTAATTAACAGGGGACACCCGTTGCAGTTGCAACGGCCCAGTAAAACGAAAGTCAATTGAAATCAAAGCTGTCCCCGAGAATGAACAAATGTGTGCTAAAAGTTGGCCGAACTCGCTTTCGGCTCCTTAGGGCGTGTGCCAGTGGCTCGCCATACCCCTTAGCGTTGGCCGGGTAAAACTTTGTGTCAGGAACTCCGTCTTTAGAATAGAATTACATCATTCAAGTAAATTCCAGAAATTACTGAGCGGGAGAGATTAGTAACTGGTTTGGCATTTGAAACTTAGTAAAACAAAATGTTGTCCTTGTTTCTTATAACACATATCTTCAATTGTACAGGTTCAGATCAATTTCCTCTCTCTCATTACCTCGTCGTCTTCTCTACTACGCGGCTTAGATAACCCTAACCCACATTCCTGTTGCATTGTGTTTTGTGTTTTGAGTTTTGGTTTTGGTTTTGCACGAACCCTCTATTTGAGTAAGTTCTATTCATTACAAAATGTCAACTCCGCGTGCATCTCCACCTCCATCTCAATTTGGGCTCAAATGGTCTACCAACTTGTTCAGCGCACGCGCAGAATGGACCGGGGAACCCTCTCCCGCCGCCATGCGCGCGATCGTCGCTCACCATCTTGACCTGTCGACGTCGCGTAACCCCAATGCGAACATTAATATCAGTTTCCTCGCCGGCGGCGGTTTCAACAAGATCTATACCATCTCCGTCTCTGGCTCGCAAATCGACTATCTTCTTCGTGTCTCCTTGCCCGTCGATCCGTTCTACAAAACCGCATCCGAAGTCGCCACTCTCCGCTTCCTCACGCAGCACGTCCCCAGCATCCCTGCTCCCAAGGTCATCGCTTACAGTGCAAACGCTCTATCCACCATTTTCACTCCTCCTCTGCAGTTCGAATGGATCCTGATGACACGGCTCCCAGGCGCGCCGCTGGAGGACCACTTCACGACGTGTCCTAACATCGAGGCCTTCGCTGTAAAGCTGGGGCACGTTTACAAGAACCTGCAACAGCCTCACTTCCCCGCCATTGGAAGTCTTTACTTGACTGATGAACTCCCGGACCACGTCCACCACATTCCGTGTCCAGAATACCCTGGTTTCACTGTCGGCCCTATTGTCGACTCACACTTCTTCTATGAAAACCGCCGAGTGCTGCCTTCGAACCGCGGCCCATTTCCATCCGAGCACGAGTGGGTTCTGAGTCAGCTTGACTTCCAGTGTATCGCCCTAGAGAATCCTCCTATACATGAGCAGGATGGTGAAGACGATGAAGACGGTGAAGATGCCGAGGAACGCTCGGAGCAGCTGAAGGCTTGCCGGCGTCTCCGTGCACCTGCTGAAGCAATATTCCCGGCGTCAGAGCCACTCGCCGCGGCTATCATTAGTCCCCATGATGTTGCGGCCAGGAATCTGCTGGTCGACCCTGAAACTGGCGAGTTAACGGGCTGGGTCGATTGGGAAAGCGTGCGAATAGTTCCTGCATGGTTTGCAGCGCGCGAAGTGGAGGCCTTTCAAGGACCCGAAATGTACAACACTTATGAAGAGATGCGACGACAAATCGAAGAGGCGGAGGTGTACTGGGAGGAAACGAATGTCCCAGAGGAAAATCGTATTGAGAGCAGGAAGAATGTGCTGACTATGCGGTTGCGAGAGCGATTTCGTGATGGTGCTGGAGCGACCATGGACATGGAGGAGAAGGAGGTAGAGAAGGTTGTGTTTATGGAGATGTTTGATCATTTAGATTTGGATGCGGCCCGCGTGCTGGAGTGGTGTCAGGGTTGGGAGGAGGCACACGCCACCGAAGATATGGAAGGGGTGGAGCAGGACCGGATCTCGGAGACCGATGGCGTTGAAGGAAGCAGTGATCTAGAGAAAGTGGAAGCAGTATCGCCGCCATCACCATCCCAAGCCCAAGGCAGGGATCCAGAGAAGGGGGAAGAAGAGTCACCCCCATCACCATCCCAAGCCCAAGGGGGGGATCCGAAGAAGGTGGAAGAGCTATCACCGCTATCACCACCCCAAATCCTGGACATGAATCAAGCGAAAGAAGGATTAGCATCCCTATCACAGGCCGGCATCAGACGGATATCGAGGAAGAGCTTTTGGAAGAAGAGCTTTTGGAAGAAAAGTTTTTGGCAGAAGTGTTTTTGCTGCTTTGGCCGCAGTGGTTCCAGGTTTAGATACAGGCGAAGAGGGGCGTGACTCTTTTTCTGGCGTTCAAAATTTGAACGACCTCCTAAGACAATAGATTAATGCTTTCCTAAATTTCCTTTCTCTAGCTTAGATAGTTTGTACTATACCTTTTAGTTCTTGCAAAATTTTGAAGCATCTCCGCGCTGATTTGGTACTACTTCTGTTCCTCCGACTAATCCGAATACTCTCTCACCTGCCAACTCCGTATGTTGAAGGATCTCGTTGGGTTGAGGTTACAGTCTACCGGTACGAATATCTTCAATTAAGTACTAGTGACTTGAGTATATTTGGTTAGGTCACACTTGCGGTAGGATTTAGTACCGAAAAATGGACATTGATTGAGACTTTCCCTGAATGGTGTGAAGCATCACGAAACAGCCACACCCTTTCGAGTATATCAAAGACTGCTTTTTTTAGTACCAATCCTATTGTTCTATGAGTAAGCTTGAACTAGTCATGCGAAAGCTTATTTTGACATCGCACACAACTTTAGCTCACCTTTACACATCACAAATCAAAACTTCGCATCCATCTCGCTCTGGGCTTGGGGTTAACAAATCCCGCAGTAGATACCATAGGTCCCAGCAATTCAATATGGCTTCAGCTTAGCAGGATTTATCGTTGCGGAATACTGACACCTTGTTACCATTCATGGTTGGCATTCCAATTAATTCAAAGCCCACCTACTACTATAGAGGGTACCCTAGCTAGTATCATATCTAGTGGTATAGTAGCTACATAGGATAACAAATATTCATAAATTCGATCTAGGCGACACAAAAAGTTCGGCTTCGAGCATAAAAGAATTGCTAGACAGATAGAGTGGGTGGTTAAAGAGATTAATGTTACAGCACGGAAACCTAAGTGATTGGCTTGTAATTGAATCAATGAATCGAGTGAATAAGAAGAAGCAGTGTAATTATAATACCCTGAGCACGAGAATCTAAGAGGCTCCTTGTATACGCACAGATACTCCTTATCTTCCTAGAAGTTACCGCGCGAACCAAATCTCATAAACCAAAGACGCGCACTCGTTTTTATTTCTGAAATACTAATAACGGTATACCCAGTCCCCGATCTCACAAGCTACCCAGTCATATATTCTATACTTTCATACCTCATCCTGCTCCCTACCACAAGATATCAGCATACCATCTTCCTCAGTATCTATCGGCAAATAAATACCCCTCAAAAGCTACAAGAACTGGTCAAGGTAGGCTTGGAAAGTTTCATCATCGATCTCCTCATCGGCATTAAGACCCATCTTTCCCATTAAATAGCGTTCACATTTATAGAACCTTTCGTGATAGTGACCTTCCCAACTACAGTTAGCAATAGAGCGGAGCTTATCGATTTCCATTCTGTGTTGAAGGGACTTCAGAGGTGTATCCCCAAATGCATTGCGAGCATACAAGCAGCTTTGTGCCCCTTTTTCTTCCACAAGAACGACCAAAAGCTTGAATCTCGCATGCACTGCTACAATATGCACCAAGGTTGCACCATTCTGAGTGCTAGTAAAGTCGAAGGTGGAAGGGAGCCCATTGAGAATCTCGACAATCTCGTCTTCCGAAATCTCAGAACGCATCGCTGTATGGACAGGATACATCTGCCTTGGACTCTCAGTGTGTGGCTCGATACTGAACAGGGGAGGATCCTCTGCAGCTGGGAGAAAATGCGACGGATGACTACTGTCTAGATTTGCATAGCAGGCATAGTCGCTCCTTCCCACACGATGAAATTCGAGCTTTTGGAACAAAGCTGTTGATGCGGCTTTGCCCTGTTGTACCCACCGCACTAGATCTTCTTCGGTCTGACAGGCTGCCCTAGTGTTTCCGCCTCTATGGTGTCAACCAAAACAGTTGGCCATGCAAAGACAAATGGTGCACCCTATATAGTTACAACAACATCAGTGGGCACACCACGAAACAAGCTGCTCTAATTGGCAAACCTCCTTCCTAGCCAGGCCAATAATCCCACGCACTAGCTCGCTTCCAACGCCCATCCGACGGTACTGCTGGAAGACAAGAAAGTTGTAGATTAAGACAATCATTCCATCATCCAGCTCTTCTCCCCAAACACCCGACTCCTTCCTAAGCGGATTTCCGGTGCGATAGAATGGCACTTGAAGCTTTCCCCAACTATCAAAGAAATCCCAGGGGAGGTTTCTGAAATCGATGGAGATTGGGTCCAGTTCCGGGTGGAAGTTTGCGAAGATTTGGTTCTAAGCATGCCAATTTCACACAATTGCAGACCTGTCAACAATCCATGCTTCTACGAGGCCGACATTATTACCATCGAGGTATGCAGATCCCCAGAGAGAGTAAATTCCATCAGACTCAGGGTCTTTGGGGCCTCTGGGGACGTCCGACGTGAAGTCAAACGTGAAATTATGTCTCTCGATGTCGCTCATATTAGAATCCTAGATACACAGGTGGGATCAGAAACTTACTCTCGGCTACTGGTCAAGGGGACAATAGATGAGTGGAAAGGCACGGACTGAAATAGCAGTTTATCACACTGTTCTGGACGCCTACTTATATATGAGACTAAAAAAGGAACACATAACGGGCACGTGACGCACCAAGATTGCATCTGGGCGTTATTCCTAATGTAGAGTAACTACGGGCATGCTGCGATCCGTGTACTCGGGGTAGAGAAGTGGGACACCCCATTTCTGGCTAGCTACCGCCTTAAGGGTGAATTATCAAGGACACCGTATACATCGTTGGTAAAGCACTTACTGCAAACAGTAGATTTGCTGTGCACGGACATCTGTGTTAGTTAGCCTCTGACCCCCGTCATCCCGCCAAAATGCAATTCCTGATTTGAGGTACCCCGAGTACGTGCATGAAGCAAGTAGAAAGCTCACTGTCAAAGCGCTCAGCACCAACGCGAGGATCCGGAAGGTCCACGCGTACTCGTTAGAAATCTGCCAGACTGCCGTCTGCACGCACCACGATAACGAATTCGACTGGATTATACGCGATACGTAGTCGGACAGAAGAGAACAGTCAATCTATTCTAATCTTTATATATTTAGATGTCCCTAGATGATCCTTTACAAGTTTCCATGCCATGCCTTGTGCAGCAAGCTCTTCACTTCATATTCTCAGCCAACACCGGTACGAGCCTCATATCTGCAATACGAGGAGTCTGGTCCACACATCAAAGCATTCCTTCGGCAAAGAGCCGCAGAGTAGCACCGTAGTGGTTAGTCGTCCATACTCAAGCACGACAAAACGGACCGGTACCTGGACCGCTACATACATACAGAACTCGCGAATCTCTCCTACTAATGTAGTTCTTGCTCTTGAGGATCCATGCATAATTTCCGAATGTCCGTACGGACGCTAGCCTGACCAGCAAACGGTCGTCTTCGAAGTCTGGTTTATGTAGAGACTTCAGAATTCTAAACATCAAGACTGGTCAGTAATCTGTAATAATCATAAATTTCTTTATAGACGATCGAATACTTGCTTTTGCCATTTCGCGGCCCAACTGCAGCAAAGTGGACTAGCTAGTTCCGCTTCTGGAGTCTTATTACTTACTACTGCTATCAACGGGGTTTTTTTTGCATTTGTCAGCGCGGTATTCATCAGCGGTGTATCGAGGTTTGATTGCGGTGGGTTTTTACCAAATATTCGCCTTTAAGCTTATTCATCACTTCCATATCTGGGGTCTACAGCCACTAGATCTCTCCAATCCGCAGTTCCATAGCTTATCTAGGTTCCATAGCCACTAGATCTTATCCAAATAGTGCATCGGCTTGCTTGATTAGAGGTTCGTGGATATCTTCATGGCATGGTAGAAATAGTTTGCTCGATGGTCTCTGACGGGATGGAGGAAGTTTTTTTCATAAACGCCTTGATGCCTAGTTGTTCAGCTTCCATCCGACCATCCGCCAGTGTACTTAGCTTTCGTATCTCAATCTACTGTAGTTAAATGCTTATCAAAACGTGGCTCTCGTAGGTTTTCTAGGACGAGTCGTCCCATCTTAGTGGCCAATGCTTAAATATGGACAGTATTCGGTAGCTAGAGCTTGAGTGGGGGCCATTGTGTTCGGATTGCAATAGGTAGTACATATCACATCGTATCCGAATACTTAGAGGGAGACAAGTACTAATGTAGTAGCTGTCGTGCCTAATGCTATTATTAATATTTTTTTAGCTTTTTTAGCTTTTTGACCGTATTGTTGAGCGATTCCTTGATTAAAGTCCGTATTCGCATCAAGACCTTCCTACCACTGCTATCGCTGGGTTCGCGCTGGAGTAGCTTCATACTTTGACGCAGCTTTGAGTTTTTGGGGCTCGCAGTCTTCTTATTGCGATTGGAGAGTAAAAAAATATCGTAAACCGCGACCAAAACAATAAGGGTTTCCATCTGGCCTCTCAGATCGTCGACCAATTTTGGAGTGTTGATGAGTTTAATAAGAACAAACGTAGATTTAATAGCAATTGCTGTTATTTGTGCGGCAGCAGATAAAGCTCCAAAAATCTCAGCCATGATTATGATGTAGTTAAAGTCGCAATGTCGTGGGGGTAATAAGCATTCAGTAATCATAAAAATCACCCCAACAAAGTCGCATTGACCTGGTTTCCAAGGGGCTGTGCGATCAAATTCAATAATATCTCCATGGCTGGGCGAAGCATGTTGCGACGGTGCTATTAAATATGTGAACTAGGTGTTTCCAGGTTGTCCTTCCAGTGCCTCGATGGTATGGTGGGGGACGCCTTAAACCGGAGTGCCGGACATTTAAAAAAATTGCTTAGTAATACACTAACCATACCCTTTTCGGCGCAAGCGGCAATTTTTATTATTTTTCGTCTAAAAAATGGCGAAAGAATTACCCGATTTAGTAATTAATTTCCCGTTGCTATGGAAACATTGCCCTTTTAGGCAATAAATAAACATAGACATTCATTCACTGCCCATACTTCAACCCACATTTTCAAATGCTTATTCCTCCACAATCACTGCCTATTTTAAAAATTTAGCTCTGTAGGGTGATAGAGAACCATCCAAATAGTCATTCTACAGTGTTAAAATATTTTTTCGACTTTTTTTGGTGGCATAATTAAGCCTCAAAAATGGTCGCAGATCTTGGCAAAAGTGCTCCAGTTTAAGGCGTCCCCCACCATAAAGTCTCAGTCACAAATGGCAACATGACAGGGGGGCATGTACTAGTACAAGTAAATTTGGGCAACATTGAGACAACTATAGCTATGGTTTGTCGGTACAATCATTTCTCTAGCACTCTAATATCGGTAACCTCCACAAATATGTAGATCTTCGGGTGACTACGAGTGAATAATCTGAGGAATATTCAATTTATGTGATGCACTAGGAGTGGTCTGAAGAGTTCTGCCGTTGAAACAAACTTTAGCTCTCGCTCTGCAAGCTAATGGTAGCTAGCAGCATGGGAACATTCCGAGTGTGCGATGGCAGCAGGTAGCACATTGACTTAGCGCCTTAATTTGGCGCGACTAAACGTATACATCCTGTCCTGAAACATCAGCCCCACATCAACCCCGCTCCCATCACATCAACCCTGCTCCTATCACGTCGTCAGCCCCTCCGCTTTACAAAAGCTTTCATCCCTCATCCCTCATCCCACCCAGCCGCATACGACCAATCCAAATCAACTACAAATATGCGACGGAAAAGAAAGGCCCCAACATCACCCGAATCCACGGCGGGGAAACGACAACGTTCATACGGGAAATCAAGGCAACCAATGAAGTTTTCGAAGTCCTCAGTCGCGCCTGACGTAGAGGTTGATGTCATGGGTGATATCTATCACCTCGATAGCTTGATACTACGTCATTGTTCGGCGTTTTTCGACAAGAGCTTATCCAGCACATGGTGGAAGGAAGAAAACACCCATTTGGGACCTGACGGCATCAAATACCGCTACAAGCTCTCGCACGATGATAAGGAGCCCGCGATGTCTATTCTCGAACCTGTTGCCCGGAATCTGGCGGTCCCGAGCAGCGGTAGCGGAAGAGACGCATCGGAGGGGTCGAAGAGTATTACCGGAGAATCGAATGATTACGACAGAGACCACTCCGACAATTCCGATCGAAAGTCTACTACACCTGGGGACCTGTTTGATAAGACTTCACCAGAATGGTTGAGATACAACTATAACTGCATGTTCCGCATGTTTTACCACACGCCCATCGATATTCCTTCTGACAAGCCATTGGGAATAGTCAACGTAAATGATATCATTGAGCTAGCTGAACTGTACTGCGCCACCCACGCTGTTGCTGGGCAAATTAAAAGTCTGATGGCGGACTGGGTGAGATTGGGCGGAAGGATAGAGGATGAGCTGCTTATGATCATTTCGATGGCGGCGAAGATACACTCACGCTCCCTGTTTCTTGATGCTTTTGTTCACCTGGTTGGCCAATGGGCGAAATACCGACACGAGTCGGATAGGCTTCCGGACAACATTTGCCGTCTCATCGACCAGGAGTATATGCGTGTCCAGGAAATCAAGACTGAGGTCGATCGGAAATTGGGTTTTTTTTTGTCGGATGCTCAGTACACGTTTCTGCGTAACGCTCTGCAACAGGCTTTTCTCTCTTACCAAAGAGATAAGTTGGAGAGGAACTTTTACCAGTGCATTGCAAATATCCGAGGTGATTGGGCAGAACGAAACCTCATCCCGTTGGTTAATCCTTTACTCGTCTCAAACCTTCTATACAACAAATCCGGCTTTTACACTAACCTTGTCTGTGCTCAATTTCCCGAGGACACAAATCCCTGGAAGGAGGGCGAGTTTGAGTGGTAGATTGTGCAGGACGATCTGTCGTGTTGTTTCCTAGGGCTTTCGGCGCGCGGAACAGGCCGGCATCGCGGGTATCCCGCTTAGCGAGCGCGGGGGTAGTGAACTCTAAACTAGCTATTGGTTTGATCTAGGGGAGGTCGGGGTGCTACACTGGCTGTCCGTTCTATGTTCTGAAGTGTTATCGATTTGTTTTAAGTAGCTACGTAGCTAAGTAGTTCTGATAATTTAGTACAGTTTTCCTTTCATCGGCTACACGTTTAATTTGTGCAATCTTATAGTTGTGGGGTTGCATGTACGGATACAAGCAGGAAATGTACAATTTCATCGGCTACTGACCGCGCATATTCCACACCGTTAAGCCAGTGGCTTGGGTATATTGCGGGCTATCCCCGGCACCAGACTATGCACAATTAGTATCCTGAAGCGTCCACATGGTGAACTATGGTTTATAGCAAGATGTCATACTACCGGATCAGGACGAGACTTCTGACTATCTTAACCTGCCATGTAGAATACATTGTATTGGATCTCTCCTTCACCACAGCATTTACTCTGGTAATCACCAGCCTCCAATCCCATGTCGAATCATTCATGACGCTTCATTTTAACCGCGTTGGGGAAGAACGGGTACAGAATTGGGCAATTCGTGCACCAATGCTGCCGGCAACTCTGCCTTATCTAGAAATAACCCACCGAAAGCCGGCAATTCTCCGTATGGCGCTACAGGTGGTATCTCCATCGCTCGGCGAGATCTATTTTTGCGGTGACGTAGGACAAAAAATAGCCCCACAACCATTGCCAGAAACAGAACCCCACCCACTGATACCCCGGCGATTTTTGAGGGTGTTAAAGTAATTGCCTTCTCGGAATTGACATTGCTACTACCATCTTTGTTGGGACCGAACTTTGAGGAAGGAGAGAATACAGCCTCGACTTCTTTGGAGCTCCATCCATTGTCCGGCACTTTTTTTGTTGCACCACCTGTCGCACTATGAGGTATTCTGTTTAGCACTGATAAGTTGGGAAGAAAGCCTGGAATAGGTAGAACATACTCGCCACCAATAATGTCGCTAATCAATAGCGGAACTTCGTACTGTGCATTTGGGTCAAAGTATGGTATCCATTCCAATGTTACCATGTCAAATATGCTCCACAAAGCATTGCACGCGTTATAGCCCGTAACACTGCCGACAACGAACATGAAACGGCCTGAACGAGTGCATGAGCTGCATGAGACAAAAGAACCTGCCAGATGTGTTAATTCGAAGGTTCCAATAGAAAGAATCTCAATTCAAACCTGTACTGCTTAATTTTACCCACGTAAAGGTTGGGATTAATAGTGCCCAGACGTCGTTGAATTTACTCCCAGGTAAACCTGGCTTCGATTCTCCACCATACATATAAATGTTATAACTAGAATTGTCGGGAGAAGAAACCATCACTGAGCATCCATAATACCTAGGTGCGGGAGTTCCATCCGGGGAGCCCGGAACACCAGAAGCTAGTTGGGTATGCCAAGTGGCTGATCCAATATCATAGATATCAATCGTAGTCATATTGCTCTGGAAATTGGTAAATATCAGCATTCATTATTATTCGCAATTTACTTCTTCACTTACCAAAACTCCTCCGGGATTCAAGCTTCCTTTAGGGAATCTCCAACCTCCAAATCTAACTAGTATCCCTTCTTTTCCGAGGGGAACATATTGTAGAAACCCTTCGTAAATCGATGCGCTATCTATGGGAATTGTTTTATTCGTCCATGTTGGTGTCGGTTGCGAGGTATCCACGGTTAATAAACCGTCAACATATACTGTCGCCGCGAAGTCCCGAACAACCCAATTATCATAACGTCCACCCACATAATAAATGATTCCTGTATTATAGTCGACAGTCGCGGCTCCCATTGTAATACGCTGAATTTTTGAGCCAGTCGTCTCCTGCAATGTCCACTGTCGTTTGGATCCATCATATAACCAAAGATCACCGGTATTTCTTGCAGGTGGTTTCTGAAAGTAATTGGAACTCGTGTTCCAAGTTGCGTACCTGCCACCAAACACATAGAACTTGTCTTCAGCGGGATCGGGAACTAAGGCATCTCCATCCTGGTTTACTAATTCCAGCGGCTTGGTCGCGGAACCAAATTTGAATTTCGTCTGGTTGAATGGCTCGCTCAAGTCGATCCAAAGCAGGCGGTTATCTATATGTAAGTGAGAAATCTTCGGGCGGGCCAATACTTAAACTGCCATCCGCGGCATGGCGACAATTCAAAAATCAGGGCGAGCTTACTGATTTCCGTGAAAATATAAGTCGTATTATTTTCAGAATACAACTTCAGACTTCCGCCGTCGATGTAGAGAGTTTTCCCAGCAATCGCCGCTTGAATTGATAATGGGTCAGTCATTTCGCCTATGATACTCAAGAACAAGAACCTACATCTGCTAAATTCCAGAGCGCAAAATTTGAAAGTGGTTTCCGGGAAAAGAGCGAGGCTTGCCTCTGTTCCATTGAAGGCGCCTTTGAATGGGTCAAAAGTACGCGGATTGTTCGTTACCATGTTGAATTGCGTGTCGCGCTGCGTCCTGATCAGCAATCGCGAATGGCTTAAATGAAATCCATGAAGTAGGGTCAATAAAAAGTAAGTTTAATTTTGACCTACTTCTTGGTACAACCGTCAAGCGGAGAAGCAAATACGAATCATTGCGTGCGTGCGCACGTGCGGCTGAACGCTAACGAGTACAACATGTTGCAGTGAAGCGTCATAGGTATCCAATGAGCGCTGTCTGAAGATAGGGTGGTGCAGAAAAATAAATATCTTTGGCTCTTGCTGAAGCCAAACGGTAATAATTGCCGAAATTCCCAATGTTTAGGTAGTTGGTCTGTGGCAAGTTCGACTCTAGCTTATCTACTCACAGAATACTACATCTGTGTAGCTTGCTGTTGGGCAGCTGAAGTTGTCATCAGAGAACGAGGTGTGGTGGGTTATGTGCTATTATCATGCACATATAGGTTCCCAAGTCTGAGGGGGGTCTCTATTGGCTATATTTTAGCCGAGAAGCAAGAAATCCTTCCTGTTTCAGTTTGTTCAGCAGTTATCAACAAAGGGCAAGGCTGAGCTGTATCTTCTCAGAGAATGAAGGTCAAACCTCAGATTGCCAGGTATGAAAATCCACTGTTTGTGCATGTGATTTTACAGAGGTTTTAACTTCCAAACTAAAGTGTGCTACGTACTCTCAAACCGGAGCGAGGGCGGTGAACTCTTAGGTCCAAAAGCGAACCCCCCAATCCTATACAACAGAGCTAAAGTAGATCGGTTGTTATTATAGGTAAAGATAGCTATGTTGGATAGTGGCGGTTATGTACTGCTGTGGGGCTGTATGTTGCTGGTGGTGAGGTTTCCACTAACTCTGAAAGTGAAGACACTAGAGGTTAGGTTTAAAATTTGACAAACATTGACTTTCGGGGTCCGCAGGTAGTGCTTCCCCCATCTCCCACGCACTCCTCCCAGCTACTGAGGGGCCTCTCTGATAAGCTTGGTTGCTCCTCGCCAAGTACTTGTCGAATGCTATCGTAGAAGGGCAGTGCAAGCCGTCAACGAACTGCCTTAGGCCCAGGTATGTTATGGGCAAGGCCCGAGCCTTGCGGGCCTAAATCCCATCCTTCCTTCATTTGCGGAGTGTGAAACCGCTTGGCTACCGGTTTGAAATAAAGCGGTTGTCGATCTCTAGCTAAATCCATGGCAGGTATGATGCTAACACGGCCACGTGCGACTGGGAAGCCGTCAAAAAGCGGGACCGAACGGCAGCATAGGGCGTCTAACACTGATTCGCGGTGGAAGGATTCGACTGTGTTGATGACGTGGCAGAGGTTCCTGTGCATAAATGATGGCCTTCGGGGTCTCTAGCACTGGCTGGATGAGCACCATGGACTCAAATAAGGAGCCCATATGCTGGCCCTCCCGATTCGCCTCAACATAGACGATCATGTGACCAGCATTATACACAGGCCTTGCATATCCGGAGAAACGTTGCATGAACCCAAAAGGTGTCTCTCCCTTGGTTTAATTGTTCATTGCTTAAGCGTGTCACTAGGAAGCTTTCTAGGTGCATTGAAGCGATACAAAGGTAAAGAGTATATGGTCTGGCGACAAAAACCCCAATAGAAGGGCGAGCAGTGTTCCTAACCAGTCAGTCCAGTCAGATATGGCAACAGCCGGGCGGGTCTATGCTAAGGGCGGGTCTGTGCCAAATGCGGCTTTCATAAATCACATCTGACCGGTCTACAGATCAGCTGCCAGTGATCTAACCAAGACGTAGGAATAAGCTACAGCCTAGTCTCTTGTATTTCAGACCTACCGTAATTGGCCCTGACGGTGTGGGCGTGCTATAGCGAGCGCGGTATTTCGGACGTTTCCCAATGTGATGGTTTTTAACTACGGTTCTATGATATCTTCTATTCCAAATTTTGAAGGTCGTCGACACTGAATTTGACTCTTTACTACCACCTGGGCGATACCATTATACCAACAGCATCCAATTTTGGCTACAGAGACTGTCAATCAACACCTATGAAATGACAAATGAATTCGGACCTTGGCTACTCGGCCAGCACTGAATCTGCGGTATTCGAATTCAAACATAACTTCAGAAATCCAGTGCCTTTAAAACTACTAAATTAGCAGATCGATGCAACAGTATTCCCCCCCAACTCTCGAGATTTAACGAAGTAATCTGCATAGCTGTTGTCGGATATAATTATCTCAACCAATGCCGCGAAAACCCAGCTTCAGCTCCAGCCGGCAGTTCCACCTCATGATCCTCTCCCTGCTTCCACAATTCCTTGCAGCGGAGCCACCTTAACACGGCCCAGAATAACATTACCAAACTCGACAACAATCCCACAGCGGTAGCTGAACCCCAAAACACCTGCACATTAAAGTTCTCTTTATAGTACTGCGCGTTTTCAAACATGACATATCTTCCGTACGCCTTGGATCCAAATGTGGCATTGCAAAAGCAATTGTTGAGCACACCCAAAACTTGAAAGATCATGATGAGGAACAGCAGAAGAACTGCTAAAACATTCAAGGTGCGAGTGAATTGCAACAGGTATCTGGAGAGCGACCGGAGAGTGTCTTGAGGAATACCGGCCAATAACCAGGGAATGAACGACAGACAGAAGTATATCAGATACATTAATGAACGACATCCAAGACCGACTGCTGGTGTATTGAATGCCACCATGAAAGCCATCCAAACTGCGATGGATTGGACAACCAATCCACATATCCACCGCCTCACCCAAGCCCAAGGTTTGGTGACACATTTAGTACTGAATATTTTGTGCCTGTCATTATCGAGTGTGTCCATGGGGCCATTTTCGCGATTGCCGCTGTGAATTCGTTCGTTTTTCATCATGTCTGTAATAGCTGCAACAACGCCTCGGTATCCCGGATATCTCCCTTGACCAACAAACTCGCCAATTGTGAAATCGGTCCCTCCCGAAGTCCAGCGTTCACGCTGTTCATTTACAGGCTGGGTTCTGAGGCGATGACAATTGTGAAGCCACCTCTCGATAAGAATCTTACAGCGAGTGCCAACAACCGGGTTTCTATCGACGATAGTCACAATTAAAACTGATGGCAACCATGACAGAAACAACCCAAGTGCAAGACTATGAGCCGTTGTATTGTCCCCGAGGTCCTTAAAAGCCACCACAACCGAGATAATAAATGCAACATAAAACCAAATAATTGAAAGTGACAATGGCCATACTGCTCTGCGTCTGCTCATTCTTAGCTGAAATGCAAGTTCGTGAATCATCCATAGTGATTCTGCTCGAGTCCGATCATTCATCGGTAGGTCGGCTCGCAGCGGTCTGCAGAGACCGTAGAATAGCGCTTTATCACGGTCTCGCATCCTCTTTACCGTATACTTCATATATTCCGGTGGTTTTTCGACGTTCGGATCTGGTACTTCTTCGGCGTTCGGATCCAGGTGGCCATTCAACGGATATTCGTACTGGTTGAGACAACTTAAAACATAATAGACATCCTTATAGTCGGGTCCATCTCGCGGGGCTCTCGAAGATGCCTTTGCACAGCACTTGATGATATGAAGGTTCCACAGAGTAGCTGCAAGAGTAGCTGCGGGAGAACCAAGCCATGCTGCAAGGGCCCACATGTTCTTTCGCTTGCGCTCGCTTAAGGACTCATAAGGGAGTTGCGCAATTAATGCAATAACTGGCAGTACCCAAGTAGCAAAGATTTGAAATGCTTGATTGACGTCGTTGAGGTCCGGGCCGTTGCCGCATTTAGCCTTGCAGCCGGATACTGTCACTGCAATGAGGCGCTTAGTGTGATTTCCGTCTATGTCGCTTCCGTCGCAAAAGTTGGTGGTATAATCGCCGAGGAAGTGAGTGAGAGTTCGGTCCTCAGGCCACAGAAGAGCTTTGGCGTCAAGACACATGGTGCCATTACCTGTAAGATTGCGCTCGAAGTCCGCTTTGCAACTGGTGAAGTCCGCTTGCCATGGTGAAGCAGAAGCAGATACGAAAGTTGCAAGTAGGATAGCGTCGAACAACGATATCTGCAGAGTAGAAATGATCATTAGGCACGTTGTTCAAGGTAGGGAATAGCTGCAAACTCACAATACTGCTGTATTTCATCGATAATGAATATTTCTAAGGCTTGTCTGTCGATGTAGTGACGATGGTAGCCTCGAAGTGTAGTGAACTGGTGATGAAGAAGGATGGTCGACCACCTACTTAAGTACCTACTTAAGTACTGAGTATCCTCGTGCGAGCTTCCAATTCTATATATTATCAGTGCGCCCATGTGCTCAGCCGTAGCTAATTTCTGATCAAGATATATAACATAGTGTAGGTCGGCGAGTGCTCAATTATGGCAATGTACTAAACATTTTCGAAGTATATCCTAGCTACCACAGCCCCTATAGAGATACTTTCATTTACTTAACCACCGACGTTCTTTCCGCTTCGGGAGAACGCGAACGCGAGCGAGGTGAAACCTGGAACTCAAGCACTGAAGAGATACTACATGAAAAAATGGGGTATTTATAAAGCGGATTGCAGCGGTTGGAAGTTACTAACTATCAAGAAACCGTTCCCCAACCGTTCCCCAAATTTTCCAAATGCTTCTCAAATAATTTTGACAACCATTCCATAGGATAAACGAGATACTCAGTCAAAAAAACGCTCCACTTCTCAAGTAGTACTTTCTCTACTATGGCGGTGGTGCCTACGTTGCTGTATTTTCCCCCTGCATCGAGTGCTGTATCAGTTTGGGAAGAATCAGCGAAGCTAAATTCATAAATACTAGTTTCTATTAGCTCATCGTACAATAATTAGAAGTTAGCTACGTGCCTACCTGCGAGAACCTCGAACGCGAAATTTAAAAACTATCGCCACGCAAAATAAGCGCATTCTAACCTACAGTAAATTAACGAGGCAACCTGAGTGGATTGTTTAATTTTAACATGATGCTAGAGGTTATCATGATCACAGATCAGCCTCGATATTTTTAGATGAAATAGTTACGTCGACTATTGATCAAGACAGCTTCACACTGCCTGACAAGGATGCAACGTGGGAAGCCGAGCCGAGAGGCGTCTGGCCTGAGACAACTAACCATGAGCTGTGGTGATGCCAGACGGATGACTTGATCTCTCAGCCAGCTGATAGTTGTCAAGTCAGCCGCCTTAGAACTAACTATGCTAATGGGTTGCTTAGTTCTGCGACTGCAGTACTCTATCTCTAAACCGTTTCTCAACCAATGCTAAATAGTGCAAGATGGACGGAGAAGAGGTACTATATACATAAAAAACGTTTACGGGCCAGATTCGGTCAATTAATTCGCATATGACTCAGGGCGTTCGAGGCGTCCTGTATGGGCCGTCCTTCCTCGCGAATTTTAAATGCACAGGCTTTCTAGCGATGAGCGTGGAGGGCCGAGGAGTACCCAGATAGAAAACTGTAGCAATGAGGCGATGCTGCTGTGCGCAGGCGAGTGCGGTTTAAAAATGCCCCACAGGTTGTCAAAACATTACGGTTTCATATTGATATCTGTCAGGCACGGCAGCACCGCGTATTCCCAGTAACTTTTAGGACCATCAATTGCAGTGACACCATTGCAGCCCTTTTCTCTGCATTGGCTCCGGTGACCACGATTAGCACCGTACCAGTACTCAGTACAGGGGTTTGGAATAGCAATACAGGCGCCAAAGATCAGGTATCCTCTGGTGATTGTTACTTCAAACGATACGTCAAAAGTATACATGCGGTTGTCACTCCGAAGGCCTGTACCGTGTACATCCTTGCGTTGTATTCAATTCTGGCTACCTTGTTTTCCAGTCGGCTATCGCCGCTTTGTTGAAAGTATGATGTGGATGTAATTGCGTAAGGGGGTTCGCCCAAAGCAAACAATTCGTATATACAGCCTCGCATTCAGCTCATTCAGCTTATTCCCGAGTGGCGGATGATTCACAGATCCCAAGCGGTTCGCAAAAGGGCTGGATCCGCCAAAATACCGGAACAGAGAGCATTCGTGAATTCATGTAGGAGGTATGTTGGCGGCGAGTTGGTGACTTTAACGTGCGGCTCCGGGCACGTGGGACCCCTACCAAGCACTAGTCTAGACACTAGAGTTAACTTCTGACATAAATCCCAAGAAACGGAGACGGAACGGACGCGAAAGTTTAAAGTTCCAATCTACACCCAAATGAGCCAAAAGCGAGTTCGGAACTCTTTACCCAGCAGATCTTCCTGCAGAACAGATTGTTCTATTTTTCCCGTTCTAACCGTCCTCGGAAAACTCCGAAATTGCATTTCGCACCAGCTTTACGCATTCCAATGAGAAGAATAAAAGCAATTCGAACAAGCATCTAGGACCTATCCTACAGGAAGTGATAATCTGGTTCCTTCAGCTTTCGCACATCTGAAGTGTCATACGACTAGAGAAATAGAGATCGATTCATGGAAAAATATTGCTTGATGAGAGGCGGATTAGATCAGATAGCGTAGGATCTGTTGGCAGAGCAGGTACCGAAATTCACGGATAGAGGCCAGACTCGGAGGTGTTGGACCAATCCTGGTGCAGAGGGAAGCGTACGTCGACTTATGGTGCAGCTGCCAAATTGGTGATGCGTATATTGACTTGTCTATTTATCTATTTGACACGTACACAAAAAGTAGAGTGAATGCGGCTCCGTCGCTCAACCCTAACACCACGTGATGACCGCACTCAAAGTCTGCCCTACAGGAGGAGAATTCACATCATTTCTCCCCACTTCTCTCGATACAACATAAAGCCCTCCAACTATGAGCAGCTGGTATCCGACCAAGGTGCGGCAAAGCTTGCCAATATCTGTCCTGACGATCTTGTTTTGCAAATTCCCGCTAAAAACATCTCCCGTGAGGAGTTTTCCACAACTAATACTGTAGTGGGCATTAAGATACGAACGAACCTCATCACCGGTCAATTGATTCGCTAATTTTACATGCTCGTTCGTGGGCTGAGGGAGTCACTCCGCGGTACAATTCTGCCTACCGCTCCAGCTATTCAGTCGAGTTAGCTATTTCCTAAGTGTTATCCTACTCCATTCCAGTGCTTCCTCAATATCGCTGGCCCTAGGTTCGACAGCTTTGATGCCATTCATTGCGCAAGTAACTCTATTTACAATCTGGCCGTCTCCGGTGAGCACAATTGTGTTATACACACCCGCCATGTAAATATGTCGCAGGTCCTGATGGTCTTTCTTTAGCGTGCTGATACCTAGCCTCATCTCCCTACAGAGGTCGCCTTTAGCTCGGTTATCGTTGCGTTTAGCCAGAGAAATTCGGCCAATCCTGGAACAACAAGGTGCAAACGGTATCCCATACTAAACTGTTCAACACCCTGGATGTACTCTTCGAGATCCATGTCAGATACTGGTAGGTCCTCCGGGCGGATAGAATTTGGCGGCCTCCAGTATTCGGCTAGTAGCTCGTGGGTAATTGAGCACTTGGCGATTGAATGCCCTCGCCAGATTCAGCAACACTTTCTGTCCGTCATCAAAACCCTCCTTGAGTAAACAGCTGTCGAGGTGGTACTTAAAACTTCTATAGAAAGTAATGTATAAATCGTTAGGAAAGACTATATTAATGGATCTAAGATAAAAGAAACGCTACCGCGAAGACCGGACAAACTTACTGGAAGGCATCCGATCTTCGCGGCACTAGACGCCTACATTCACACATCAGCACCAAATTGTGCCGGTGTTGGGAGGAATTGGTTTCTAACTAGGAGCTAAGATTCCGGCTTCCAGACCTTGGTACAGCTCCGGGATGAAGTCTTCAGCATCTCTTTTACAAGCCGCCTCTTTATCGTCGTCCAACCCCACTTCTTCATATGTCCAGCCTCCCTTAGCCTTAGCACGATTTCATAAGCAAGTAGATCGGCGGCCCGCGTAAGACTCGCGTCTTTGTACACTCCGAGAAAGTCAAAAACATTTTCTTGCTTAGCAAGAATAGATACAGGTTTAAGTTGTATTTTACAATTAGGCTGCTTTTGGCGAGTGAGAGCTAGTAAGAACATTATTGCTAACGTGGACAGCTGGTCGCGACGGGTCGACGGGTTCCCCTGCTCTCCCTGAAGGTATCCTAGGGTTGGCGCCGAATAAGACCGGCACAGCTGCCCGTAACAGAGAGCCATATTAGGCTTTGGTAAGAGTCGAAGCATAATCGAGTTCTGGAGCTGTGGTGGAAGATGGTTGGGCGCGCGCATGTAGGAGGCTTGCCGAAGATTGCGATGTGCGGTTTGTCGTGTGAGTTTCGCCGGTCGAGTCACGATAACATTCAAAGCGGATTGTCAAACGAAGCGGGGCGGTAGCCCGGCTAGTAGATTGTAGAGCGAAATCGTCTGTCGGTGCCTGTGAAGGATCGAAGTCACGACTGTAGGCTAAAGCGTCGATCCTCTACGCCAGCGATCCTAATCTAATCCATCTCTTCTCCGGGCCAGTAGGGCCCACAAATCTAATCTTCTTGCTCCTGGGATTTGTTCCAGAAATTGTTTCCGAGCAGAGCGGACGGTCGTTGAAGGTATGTAACCATTCAGGTACATTTGAATGGGTTTATATGCGGCGGATGTTTCTAATTGCTTTCTGAAGGAAGATTCAGAAATGAGAGGTGGCAAGCCTAGTGGCATAAGCGTTTGTTAAATACTTGCTTTGGCCAGTATAGATGTCAAGCTCGCCGCTAGTGTAGTGGCTAACATTTCCGCATGTCTGCGGGATGTAGGGCGTAATCTCACGTGTGTACAGATAAAACTGTGTGAATTGTAAAGGTCTAGGTTGAACCCCGCCAGAAAGTACTGCAAGACTACTCCTGCTAGCCCTAAACAACTAGCCCTAAGTTCGCTACACACACCGCACAACACGGGAGACCACGGTTCAATTCCCTGCTGGCAACAACTTTGAGAGCTTCCTCTGAGCCTCACAGCTGGCCGCCGACAACCCTCTAGTCTCTTCGATTCACTCAGCAAATCTTCCGCAGAACAGACATTCAATTGTTCTCGTTTGGTCCGCTCTAACCCGTATTCAGAGATCTCCGAAATTGCCATTCGCATTTGCGTTCAAATTCCAGCTAGACGCATAAGAATAATTCGAATGGAGAAGGCAGCCGTTCTAATAGATACTACGCAAAGGTTTTTAATATATAATCTGAGTCCTGTAACCTTCGCACGCCTGAATTTTCATACAACCAGGGAGAGTTTGAACTATCGCACGCATTTGCAACGGTCTCCCATACAAACACAACTGCGCCGCCAGCGTCGGCAGCGGACTTGATAGAGCCACCCTGCCGCGTGCAGTCCAAGGACGCGGCTCCGTTCCAGTTGTCGCTTCTCCCCGTTCCAACACATTCTAGCGTTTCGAACTCGTCGTACTAGCGACGAACCACTGCAGTTGGGAGGAAGCGGTCCGTTCCACCCTGTCACGCATTGCTTGGGAAGCATGGATGGTACCACTCCCCGCATATTGCGAAATCAATTCTCCGAAATCCAACGGAATCGGCGCCCGCATTGCGATTGACCAACTTCGGTTTAGATGAACCAATTGCGTTCTTCTATGGCGTGTAGTGAGGTACGGTAACTCGAATTCCGCAGAATCCGAACTTTGTAAGAGTCATACGGAGACGGAGGTTAACGCAGTATTAGCGCAAACCCGGATGTGCGAAAACTCCGCGTCCGCCCGAACACGTGATCTATTACCGCAATAAATAACCGATGATTTTCGTTGCGGTATAGTTTAGAAGCTCTATGTGAGATCCTGTCATTACCATCATTATAAGTGAATTCCACCAATTCATCGACGTTGGCACTGGATTTTTCATTTACCGTACATTCCTTCAAATCAGGAAATCCAATGCCAGGCCAGGATGATGCATCCTCAGTACTGTCCAACCCGAATTCAGATACGACGTTAGACGCAGTCTGGGAGAAGGTGCCGAACATAGCCGGGAACCAAGATGTAGTCGCGACTCCACTAGTGGATGATGGATACCTCTACGGATTTAAGCTGTACATGATTCTTCTAGGTCTCTCCCTCGCGGTTTTTTTGGTAGCTTTAGACAACGCAATAATCTCAACAGTAAGCGATTCTACAGCCCAATTTTTAGATCCGAATTTAACAACAACCTAGGCAATTCCCACCATCACAGCTGAGTTCAACTCAATCGGCGATGTTGGCTGGTACGGTAGTGTTTATCTGTTGGCCACATGTTCATTTCAGCCATTGACTGGCAAGATATATTCGCAATACTCCATGAAAGCTCGTCTCTCCGTGCCATGCGTCGAACCCAATTCTGACCATAATAGTGGGCATTTCTCGTCTTTCTGTTTTTCTTCGAGTTCGGGTCTTTGATCTGTGGCTTGGCACCAAACTCCAAATCTTTGATTGTTGGCCGGGCCATTGCAGGTCTGGGATCCTCCGGGCTCTTTTCCGGGGCCCTCAATATCATGGCCGTAGCCATTTCGCTGCAAAAACGGGCCGGTAAGCTTGCCATGCCTGACTATTAAACCCACCTAACCAAGCGCAGCATTCATAGGCGGCTTGTCGTCAATGTTCGGAGTCGCAACTGTCATAGGCCCCTTGCTCGGAGGAGTCCTGACGCAACATGCCTCGTGGCGCTGGTGCTTCTACATCAACCTACCCTGCGGCGCCATAACCGCCCTCCTCCTCGTAACCGTATTCCAGCCCAAAGAGAACAAGTTGGCCGCCTCAACGACCTTCTACAAACTCCAAAAACTTGACTTAATTGGCTGTTTATTCTTCGTGCCTCCATGCATTATGCTTCTCCTCGGGATTCAATGGGGCGGAAACAACTACCCCTGGAAATCCCGGGAGGTAATCGGACTCCTCTGCGGCTGCGTGCCGTTGTTCGGTGTCTTCCTTGCCTGGGAACACCACAAGGGTACCGAAGCAATGATCCCGCTCCGAATGTTCAAGCAGCGAACCTTCGCAGCAAGCTGTATCACGATGTTCTTCCAGATGGGCGGTTCGCTGCTGATGACGTACTACCTCCCGATATGGTTCCAGGTTGTTAAAGGCGCAAGCCCGAGCGCTAGTGGTGTTATGATACTTCCGACCATTTTGGCGCAGCTCTTGATGTCGATCATTTGTGGAGTTCTGCGTAAGTATCCGACCATTTTAGGAGAAATCCCCATTAACAACGAATCCCAGTCACGAAATTAGGATACTTCACCCCCTGGGTCATTGCCGGCGCCGCCACCACCGTCATCGGTACAGGGCTCATGTGCACGTTCACCGTCAGCACCACTGCCGGAAAATGGATCGGGTATCAAATAATCGCCGGTTGCGGGCGCGGGATGCTAATGCAAATGGTTCAACTCCCCCGAAACCACCCACATGCATAGCTAACCATAGCCCAGCCGATCATCGCCGTACAAACCGTTCTCCCACCCGCGCAAATCCCGGTCGGTACCGCGCTCGTGATCTTTAGCCAATTCTTCGGCGGATCCCTCATGGTTGCTCTTGGCCAGACCGCGTTTATAAATCTCCTGGTTTCCTCTCTGAAGGCGTATGCACCGACTGTCGATTCGCATAAGATTATCAGAGCTGGAGCAACGGCGGGTGTTCGAAAGTTGGTTTCGCACTCTGAGATTCATGGGGTGTTGAAGGCGTATAATCACGCGTTGACTGGTACCTTTGTAAGTATGGTATCACGTGATGGGAGTGGAAGGTTGCTGACTGTTGTAGCATGTAGCTTTGGGCGTCTTTTGTATGGCGCTTGTGGCAGGGTTCGGATTGGAGTGGAAAAGCGTTAAGGCGAAGAAGCCGGCAGCCGCGAGCGAGCCATGACCTAGGTCTGCCGAATTTTGAGCCCAAAAGAGTTAGAAGATATACTAGAGGGAAATGCTTATCTAGTTTCTTTTTATTTATTGTATATTGTAGTTAGCACCGATCTATAGACAACTTTCGTTTGAGTACTGGTTGCCGGTTCAAAATATAGATCACTTTCACTTCCAAAAGGCAGAGAGATGGGTTCCGACCCCGTTGTTAGGTAGATTACTTTGTCAAGAAGCAGGCTTACTTACCAAGCGGGCTGTCTGTTGGCTAAGAGCCCGCTTTGTAACTGGGTTGGCCCGTTTGCAAAGTGCCAAATGGTTTGGACGTTCTTGATCGCAGCACAGTTGGTCAGTCCTCCTGGACTTTATGTGATTCCCACGATACCTTTACTTATCAGTACAAAGTGACCAAGCCCGCCATCTGTCGCCGTCGCAGCTGCAAACTGTAGGACCGCTTAGAAACTCTGGAGTTCGCTCTTCGCTAGGACATCTGATAGTCAGAGAACTAGCATTAAATTCCTAGAAAGAACACAACGAAAAAACAAAGAACTACTGATTAAACATTTAGCAAGTTTCAAAGTTTCCACTTTGTCACTTTATAACTTAGTTAACCCAAGATCTCGTAAACCATCCCCTTCCTAAGCGGAGCGAGCGTCAAAGTCCAAGCACGAGACAAGATTTTTAGTGAATACCAACAATAGACCTAGAACTCGCAGCACGGTTTGCGACAACACCCTAAACCCTAAGTCTTTGCCCCACCGTGACCAGCTTAAACTTCGATGATACTTTCCAGACACTAACACGAATCAGTTCTTCTGCAGCCAAACACAAATCCGTTATTATGAAGTTACATCTAACCCGAAATACCGCACAAAAACCGATCCCAGCTTCATCCCTCAGTTTATCGCATCCCAATCGATCGCGATCGTATGTTTCTTACAGAAACCACTTAGCAGAAAAAAGTCTACCCTAAATCCCAAGCCCCTCTATATTGCCCCGAACCCAGTCGGCGTCGCAGGAAATGGGTTCCAAAGTCTCCACAGGACTTATTATCGCAATTCCTTTCGTTTGTTTCGTAGTTGGCGGAGTAGCCTTGCTTATATACATTATAAAAAAGCGTCGCGGTGAGCTGTCTACACATAACGCTAGGTAGTGACCTCTAACGCTCGATAGCCGCGCTAGCAGCAGTACAACACTCCGGAGGCGGAAGACCTCGTAGAACCGTGCCTGGTGAACTGGACTCGAAGGGACTCCAGGTATTGGCCGTCCTGCTCCCTCCATAACTAACGGAGCTCAGCTCAGGCCGTGGAAGTTGATCCCGGAACTCGACGGTGGAGCGAAGAATCCGTCGCGCTCAACAGATATCCCTTCATCACCCCCGACAGCGTACACACCTTACACTACATTACCACAGTTAGTGGAATGGTCGGGTGGAAAGGAAGTGGAGCTATTGCTAGAAGAACAGCGCAGGATTTTGGTGGAGTGCGAGAAACTTCGTCAGATGCAAGAGTTTGACGAAAGAGAGCGGGCCATGAAAGATGGCTGTCGGCGTTGGGGTATCGATCTACTTGATTATAATATAGGCAATGCAGAGTTCGAACACATATTTGGCCGGCGGTTCTAGGGGAGCGGTGTTGGTTGGCGGGCTTTAGGGGCCCAGTAGTGTGGATCAATCTGACGCGTCGGATGGATACAGTGTAAGGAGGCATAAGGGATAAGAGCTGGTGGTAGCTGGTGGGGTTGAAGGAACATCACTGTCGCGCTCCAGAAAAAGGTTGATCCAAGTTACACACATTTTGTGTTGACAGTTTTGTCCGATCCCCGAATGGTCAATATGCAACCAATATGCAATATAAACGATTCACTACCTTCTGAATGCTGACATACTAACCACTAAGGCCAGTACACAACTTATCCGTGACCAGTTATTCACCCTGCATCACTCGTTCGCAGCATTGCCCTATTCAAAAACACTAAAGACTCAATTCTTCGGAGTCGAACCTATCCCTCAAAAGAGCAAAAGCGTGAACACTGCAGATCCCAATCCTTGACCCGCGTGGCGTTTTAACCCCTGGTGTTTATACCATGAACTCGTTGCGTTGATGCTGGTTCGAACCCGGCGTGTACAACTGCCGATGTTTATAGCACCAGACAAACCAAGTGATCAGCTCTTGTACCATACATACGCTGATCCCACCATGCCGCACCGGGGCCAAGGGGAACGAAAACAGTGAGCATCCTGTTGAGTGGACTATTGCATGATAGGTCTCTGTCTTCTGTGGCCAGAGATGAGTCTCGTATGGCTAGAGATGAGTCTCGTATGGCTAGAGATGAGTCTCGTATGGCTAGAGATGAGTCTCGTATGGCCGGAGATTACTGTCGGCCTGATAAGTCTATACATAGATGCGTACGCACGCATTCACACTTGTACT
>Ga0307512_10001497_pt1 | contig 32880 bp, 31 predicted proteins | sample 14_EM_MG_FD_200267 | JGI IMG/M metagenome (GOLD analysis project Ga0307512, IMG submission 200267) | Populus trichocarpa ectomycorrhiza microbial communities from riparian zone in the Pacific Northwest, United States - 14_EM | ecosystem: Host-associated > Plants > Roots > Unclassified | place... | reverse complement strand
ACGGCAGGTACGAGTCCCGATCCAGCGCGAACTAACACTGATACGAGGTCTTCCCAACCCAATCAGGCAAGTTGTACTCCTGATTTCTCATATCCGCTCGTATTCTCCATATAGCTCCCATCTTCATCCTCCATCTCTCTTTCTCGTCCACAACTCAACCATCATCGCAGAACACAAAGTTAAGTCATCCCTCTCTATCTCTCCATGACATGATCATGAGTTGACACCGAGTACAGCATACACCGAATACAGCATCCACCCAAGATTGTTTGTATTCCCTTCATTCACATGATTACGAGTTGACACCTGAATGTAGCTTCAGCTTCCGGCGTACCTCCCTACACGATCGACCGCCATCAGCCAGCTCTCCATGAGAGTTCAAAGGTAAAGTCACATTGTCACCTTCCCACGGTTGCGAGTTAAGTACCTGATGAATAGAGTCTCATCACCCGGTGCGCCGTCCATCGATCGCCTCCAAGTACTGGTCCGATCTCGTTTGATCACGGCCTCCAAGTGTATCTCCAAACTCGCTCGATCACGGCCTCCAAGTGTATCTCCAGACTCGCTTGATTACGGCCTGCAAGTTCGCACGATCATGGCCTCCAAGTGCATCTTCAAACTCGCTCGAATACGGCCTCTAAGTGCATCTCTGAGTTCACTCGATCTCGGTCTCTAAATGCATCTCCACACTCGCTCAATCCCGGCCTCCAAGTGCATCTCTGAGTTCACTCGACCTCAGTCTCCAAGTGCATCTCCAAACTCGCTCGATCAAGGCCTCGGAATATATCTCTGAGTTCACTCGATCGTCATTTTCAGGCGCACCTCGAATTGCTCTCAAGCACCGCCTGCAGCGAGTCCAGATATAGCATGTGTAGATGGGTAGCTATATAGATACATAGATACATAGATACATAGATGAGAATACAAACTGAATACATGACTGTGATTCGAGGTGCTCCCAGACATGTCGCTGGCACTCCCAGGTGCTCCAAGGCTTTTCGTCGGCGCTCCCAGTTACTCTGAAGGCCGGCAGGAACGCCCTCCTAGGGTCTGATACTCCTGAAATTGATGCACCTAAGTTTACACTCCACATCCTCTCAGACCAGTGACTAAAATACACTTTGCTGATGCGATGCAACGCGACCCGTCGCCTGGGGGACAGGTAGCGTGTAATTCTCCGTCAGAGGGTACGAGGTTCCGTTAGAGCCGTTAGAGCCGTCCGGAACACCGGGGAGCTTCAGACGGAAACTTGCGTTGTTGCTGATGCCGAGTGGTTCCAATCCCACAGGAGAAGGCTCAAAGTCCCCCTTACTCGCAAATTGGCTGACATCCACCTGACACCACAGTCATATAAATCGCACTCAACGTGTCCAGTCCCACTCAGCTCAGATTGGAAGGTGCGGTTGATAATACCTGGCATCTCGGCCTGAAGGCTTTGGGAAGGCCAAGTTTATTGCATTGTCAAAAGTGAATCCACTAGTGATGACTTGCTAACATATGCACATGCAACTCCTATGTAACCCCGCTAAGTGTTATTGGACTGGCTCACATGTGAAGTCTTGGAAAGGCATAATGCATGCCAGGTGACGAGACCTGGAGTAACTCCACGACTTGTTTCCAAATCGACTTATCATCTAGTACCATTATCACTGTTAGGAGAAAACCCCTAACAACCAGAGCTAGTATACTATGACTGTAATATAGCCATCACTGATATCAGCAAATTGAATTTCGGTTACTGCGAATCTCACAATGTGTGTAAGAGTTGTCAGACCAGAATCCCACGGTATTCAACTCCAGGAGTTGACTGTACAAATGGGGTGCATCAGCTAAAGATGAAATTGGTTTCCGACAATGGACCCCATGCACCGATCCTTCACTGCATTCTCCACAAATTATCGGTGAGACTTATTTGTAATCTTCCACCATGCTTCGAAGCGTTCAATGATGTGATCGCGTCGCTGCGACATCTCAAAACATGTATAGTCATTGAAGCTGATTCATTGCACTTGTTTCTTTCATGTTGGTCATCTAGATTTTAATTGTTTCGATGGTTTTTTGAACTGTTCCATTGATTTCAAGAATATTCTTGAATATATAATCCCTTGAGACATCGATCATATACAAGCTTGCACAACTCCCATTACAATGATTCAGACGCCCAGAGTAAACACTCATCAGATTTCTATATATCACTGCAACGATTAATTCAAGCATCCAGTTGATCAATCTACATGTAAAACAAATTGAAAGCATTCAAGTCAATGTTGATGCTGAAGTACCACCGTGAGCTATCTGGCTGAGGCGTCAGTGGAACAAGGTGTACAGCTCCTTGGATCGCGCTTATAGGGACTATATAAGTGGTTCTGATGCCGAAAAGAGGCTTATGAGGGTAGCTTCCATTGTGCAAGGATTGCATCAGAAGTCGATGCCTCTCCTCGACAATCACCATAACAGCAATCTGACGTATCGGTCCTGTCGCAAATGTCTGAACCAAGGCAAGAAGCCCTTTCATGCTCGATTCAGCATCCTCAATGACAAAAAGACAATTCAACCGTGCGGGAATGCCTTCCGCAGTCGACTGAAAGTGGCTATCCGGACTCCTCCCCATCCAGAGAAGCACTGTATCATTTCTTCATTGCTTATGCTTTCTCCACCTTGTGGACCCAGTGCAATGAACGGTATGAACTGCTTGTTCGTTGCATTGAAAAGACATCACCGGAATTCCTACTGCATTGTACTGAATGTATTTTGCATTTTTGAGATGACTGAAATACTGATTGTGATCGATGTAGTCTGTGAAGTCGGCAAATCTCTTGAAACACCAAGCAATGTGATTTTGTAGCTCCCCTTTTGACATTCCATACCAGTCAGCTGAGTCATCAACGGTCTTGATTTCTGGTCATGGGTTTTATATCATTTGTTTGATAGGGGCTTTGGCAAGAGGCATATCATCGGCGCAACGTTGTTTTGCAGCATTTGCATTCAGCTCTCGATTCTGTAACACCTCCTGTCGGGCTTACGTTCGGAAAATCTGGAAGGCGGCCTCATGACGATTTGATTGTAGGTACGCTTGTTTAAGATCCAACATCGCTTCTTCTGGGAGTTCAGAGCTTATATTAAAGAGGTTGCCAAGCTGGCCGAGATGGTCAGAGATGTGGTTCAGGAGACGCATCTTCACAAGGTTGAAATCCAATTTGTCGACAAGATGTTGTGCAATTTCTGACTCGATCTGCATTTTTTCTTCATCAACACGACCACACTGTGCAGCTGCAGAAAGAGTGTTCCAAGCAGGTTCACTCTCCCGTTCTTTCTGTTGGGCCAAAGCAAGCTGCTTTTCCAGAGCTACCGAGACTTTCTTTGTAGATTTACTGGCGCGGAATCGACTGGAAACATGCTTCTGACGATGAAACTCCTCCGGATAATTCTCCATGTACTTGATCATGGCCTCAGTATGGTACTGGGACTGTGCCATAAGGTGAAAATACAGTAAGTTCATGACACACAACAGGGCTTCTGTGAACGGAATCCTTTCGCTCGCCGAAGGGTTCAAAAGAGTCACCGCGAAAACTGGATCAATCACATGCCCGAGGGCTTTCATCTCCTTACCACCCCGTTGCGTCACCTGGTTATATGGCTTGTTGAATTGAGTGAAGCCAGGATATGGAGGCATCATCGCTCAGAGCTGGTCGAATTTGTCAATTCTGGAATGTTGTGCAAGGAAGGATGTTAGCCAGTACAACAAATGGTTAAGCATACCGAGATAGAGGGTATGAAGCATATCGGGTATGATAATAGTCGTCGGAGAGATGCATTTCATATTCCAGAAGACACCTTCTGAAGTTCCAACTGCTCGATCTTCCAGATATTGTCCTGCTTGCCCTCACTCCATCTCATATCCCTGAGTCGCGAGTATCATTTTTTGGAAGTATAGATGATAGTCTCACAATTGCTACGACGATGAATTCCGTTCTCGAAACGACGATTTCGGTGCTTCGCTCACCGGGCAATGTGGCTGTTTGATCGAATGCAAGTGAATGTTTTCGAAGTAGACAGCTATCCATGCACACATGACAGGATAACATTGCCTCAGCTGACCATCCGCATAAAGGATGCGGTTTCCAGTGTTCAAAAGCATGTCGAGAGGACGAAAAACATCTTACGGGGTTGCTTAGACCTAAGTAACTGTAGTTATACACAAGTATCTCAGGATACTTAAGTAAGTACTAAGTGCAATGCCATAGATACTATATCCGTTCTAAGCGTATCTCCAGATACAACAAACTGGCAATTGGTAGAGATCGTATACGCAGAGGGGACAAATCGTAATTGAAGATTCTGATGCTTCTGGATAAATATTGACTAAACTGAGTCGAGGCATCAAACTATACTGGCAGTACATAAACTAATCGATGCCGTACTTCTGTTTTTCAATTTGCAACAACTGCTTCCTCTCGACCTTAAGTGGTTTCGTTGTTCTAGGCAAAGGATTGATTCTTCCTTTCCGAGTCCGTTGTGAAGAATCAGCCTGTGACTGACTTTGAATGGGTACTGCGTCTTCATCTATTTCGGATTGTCTTTGGATATCTTGTGGTGTTGATGAGACCTCTCTCTCAATCAACAGACGTATTGGGCTTCGTTCTTCTTTATCACTCCGAAGACCCGACGGAAATTTTTGATTATTGATCAGCTATTTCAATGCCGCATCCAGCTGAACTAATGCTGCTATCCACCAAATGCACTGTGCTGCGAATAGGTATTGGCATTCCTGGAAAGTAACCAATAACTTTGCAAAAGCCCAAAGTAGTATATCTGCCTCACGAGCAAAGGTAATACTCATCTGAGGTGCAGGGCTGCCGCTACAAAGCTAATAACAATTTATAATAATAATAATAGATATAGATATTATAAAAACGCAATAATATTTTATGGTCTTCTTTGCTGGTAGGTTTTTGACTGCTCATGCTGCTAGAGCATATTCTTTGATCGCCAGGACAATGTGATCGTTTGATAGTCATGTTCGAGGATACTCAGACCCATACTTCTATGCTATGAGTCCGTTGCTTGATGATTGCTCGACTGCGATCGCGTCGTACATTCTTTCCAAATGCGCTCGGTAATGGATTGCCACACTTCCCTTAGGTTATTGTGTTCATATGATGTGGTTTCAAAGCATTACGCTCCTGATTAATATCAGGCCATCCATTAAATCAAATCATATCAGACAGCGTATCAGATCGTACTGCAACTTGGAAATCTTGCTTCCATAATGATTCTGTAGTTGGAACATCTCCTGACTCGTGGTCTAGCCAGTGCTTATCGCAATTAATGATATCTCCAGGTTATTAAATGCCTCACCTTTCAATATGGCTATGTGGCAATGGGTTCAGAGATTCAATCGGCGACCAACCGATACTCTGGTAACATAGATTATGACAGGTCTATGATGTTGCAATGCATACTGACTCAAACCAACGAGCAGGTTTGCTTCTGGCCTCTTATCTTCAGCCAATGCCATTAATCCCTCAGACACAGCATGCTTAGGTTTCGTCACTTCCATAGACCGAGGAGCATTCCAGATTGAATCCTCGTCACTGAGCGACAAGGTCCATAAATCCCTACGTGCTTGCATTTTGCATATCGTCTGCTGGACACGTAATTCTGCGTTATTGCAACTTAACTGTGTGTTGCCCCACTAGATAAGATTTAGTAAATGTGGCCAATAACTATGCGCACTGCTGAAGGTTTTTCACTTCCCAGTAATGGCGACATAGTTGCATCATCACATTTGAATCCGCTAGTGCGAGCTGACTCATCACTAATCGATCTACATGCGGCTGAAGTGTAATCCCGCTAAGGATCACTTGACTGACAAACATCGTGATCCTCTCATGGGTAGGTGTTTTGCAATTAAGTGACTGCTAACAAATCCACTGATGTATCATTACCGCTGCTAGGTTGAACAGTGAACAAAATTATCTCCAAGACCTTCCTTGAAACCTCTCAATTGTGGATTTGTTGTTCCTTCATGGCAGGTATTTTTCCATGCCCTTTAAAGTGATACTTCGGAGGAATGAGAAGAAGGGCAACAAGGATGCTTGCAAGATTTGAAGGCTTTGATCTAATCATCAAGTCGATGTTTCCGGGACTCAAATATACTGGCCATTTCTTCTTGTAACCCGAATAGTTTGTAAGATGTGTCTCGTCTGAACTGCCGAATAGAGGGACAATCAGAGCTTCCAGCGGCCGCTGTAGCAAATGAAGCGGTCAAAATCATCGTAGCGATCACAAAATTCAATCAATGTACAGATTCATTCCACCACCACTCCCTTGATTTCAACTCTGAGTAGATACGTTCCTCAGCATCATTGAAATTCTTTGCTGGAGTATACGACATATGTTTCCTGAACGCAGGCTGTTGCACGAGGAATTCAACACATTCAACAGGATTGGGGTGAAAGAATTGTGTGTAATCATCATCGCGAAGGTTGTTTGGATCGGCCAAACGATTGTGACACACTTTGCCTGATTTCCAAGAGTCCATGCTTATTGCGTAGGACATTTTGTTCAACCTTTTGAATAAAGTGTGGGATGAAGTGAAGTTGCTGATGGTTGCCATCGTAGGGTTCCTGAAAAGCTTGTTGATAGCAGCTGTGCTCAAGTTGTGCTTGACGCACCAGTGCGCGATTCGATACTCCTCCTCGCGAGAAAATGGTAACTCTAGATCAATTTCATCGTCAAAGATATCGAAATACTCGTTACAAATAGGCTTGCTGGCAACGGGGTTGTCCAAGTATGGAGTAACACAAATACATGTCCAAACTGGAGGTTGCTCTGGATCAATACATGCATTCTCGCTGTAGGCCTTTGTATAGCTGGAATCATTGTCAGAAGGGTGAAGGAATGGGTCGCGATGCGGTTCATGAATGAATGGAAGTAGGATACTATCATGCTCTATCACAAAACCATCATCTGGCAGTTGTTCGGCTGATATGTATACTATCCTCTCTTGGCGGTCATGACGGAGGTGAGTGATGTAAGCACCGATGCAGGCGTACCTCTTCGAGCAGTAAAGACAGTTTTGACGAAGATCCATGTTTCGTTAGCAAAATCAAATGTCGCAACAACATTAAGAAGTGTCACGACCGTCGGTGAGCTACTCACACCATTACAAGCTGGCTGTCCTCGGGAAAATCCTCACTGGGATTTGATTTTTCCAATAATGGGCTCTACCACTCACGTAGGATTTCTCTCATCCTCCTTCCCATGGTTGAAAAGGGTTTACTCCCTCCCTCAATTTGAACATCGCTTGGATCTCGAAAAGTATACCGCATCTGCATTCAGTTCGTCACGGTGATAGTTTTGCACCCTCACAAGACCCTCCTACCCTGATTGCCTGATTCATGATTGTCACTTTATATTGAGTTTGATCCTTACATGAACCATGCATTCTCTTTAGATACCAACCCAGCGACGTCATCGTGGGGTACAGAAACTAGAGCAAGGACAAACGAGTGAGATCTGACTGCAGAGCATGATTTTAGTTGTCTTTGTGATGAACTTAAGTGTTCAGTCGACGAATCAGGCTGCTTAGATGATGCTAAGCATATTGCCTCCTAGCTGAATTGCAGCCAAGATGATGTTGCTGGATCAAGAAAACCCTCCAAGCCGATATATATATTCGCCTCGCCAGCCTAACTTACTTACAATCTCCAGGACCTTCTACACACCCTCCACACCTGCGCTACTCATCGCTTCCACCTTGACGATATATCCCATACTCCCGACGCTTGTTTAGAGTAACAAGCATTTGATATCCACCACTCAATGTTTGACCACTGTTGAGAACATGAAATGTAATGAGATTCCTTCTGGTTGCCGAAATCAGTCCTTGCAGATGCTAATATAATCCATATGCCGACTCAACAGGTCCGCATCTCGGCCAAGAACGCCAGTGTTGGAGTCAGCCAATGGGCAGCAGAAACCACCGGGATTTGGCAGGATAAGGGTGGCATGACAATACAATGGATAGATAATAAAGTCAGGGAGAGTGTCTGGGAGATTGCCCAGTGCATGACCATCATCAACGAGCAAGGCGCCAGCCCCGAGCAATGGGATCTCATAATCGATCATTGCGGTACTTCAATCTGTGCTCTGGAGTCTACAAGGCCGCTTTGGAAATGGTACATGGCAAACAAGACTAACCTCGATGGTCAGAAACCCAAGGCAGCACTGGATGAGTCAGTGGAGGTTGGCCTTCGCCGAAGGAAGAATAGACTTGAAGAAACCCCGACCAAGAAGAGGAGAGTTGTGCACATTGGTACGGATTTCATCGCCCCGATGCTTCTTTGCTCTTCCTGATGATGTGCAGATCCAGAAGACAATGAGGAAGAAACCTCAGGTCACAGGTCTTTGCCAATGAAGTTGCGTTGCGACACCTGAAACAATTTCCTTGTCGAGCCATTTAGCTTCACTATCGCCTATGTGGATCCCAACATCGCTGGGAAGAGGGTGGGTGAAAACAATACTCAGCTATTCTCATGGCACTGGCCTGGGGATAAGGAATCGATACTTCCGATAGTTAGATCAATAGTCGATACGACCAGTTTGTCAATCGTGAATGCTGCAATTGCCGGTCTGCCAGACCCCAGCCAAAACATCCGGGAGCTTTTGGGCTGCCTGGAGGAGCCTAATGGAGATGGTGGTCCGTACGCCCGTAAAGTTACCCCAATCTTAGATAATGATACTGCTGCCAGATGGCTAAAGGCGGCAATGGAATTGAGTAACCCAATGCTTTTTGGCATCGTTTATCGTGGGCAACATTCCAACGGCACAGATAGTGCCCAGATGCCTATGCGTGGCGGCCGCAGCTACCTTCCTCTGGATCACATCCTCCTACCTCCAGCCAAGGATATGATCGATGATATCGGGGAGGAATTGGATGATGATGGTGAGATGGGGCGCCCAAATCCCAGAGGCCTCCCGACGACGAAAACAGGCTTCCAAAAGTTTGAATGGAATCTTCAAGCGAGGATTACCAGAAAGCAGTGATACCTTGAAGCCATCCAAAACCATGCTCTTGGTCTCTTTGCTGATTATGAGCAAAGTGTTGTTGCTGATGAGGTTGTGGCCTGGCTACACCAACACTATCACATTCTAAATCCTCCCGCTGCAGGCTCTTTGGCCAATACGAACCATACAAGCAGCCGCCCAGTTGCAAATCAGTCGTTGTGAGGATGGATTGCACTGGCTGGATGGTTGTTCAATGATTTGCGTTGTGGGTGGGTAATTTTCTGGCACTTTGGAAGGTGGACGGATAGGTAATAATTTGGAGTTTGTTGGTGAGGTTTTGGGTCTCTTTTTGGTGTTTGGTTCATTTTATTATTATATCATTCATATTTATGCATGAAGAGCAGGGTGTAGTGTTAACGATGTTGGGATGAATCGTTGAGAGGTGTATTTTTGTGAATGGCATAGTGGCAGCGATAGGACTCTGTGTATGGCTATCATGTCATAGGTAGTGTGGTCTGTTTACACAGCAGAAGTTAGCCCGAATGATTACTGAAATCAGAATGCTTTTTAGCTCATTCCGATGATGATTTTCATCAAAAGAAGCCAATCAACAAATCTGCTACTTGCTTGTCACCTGCCATTCTGAGTTCCGAGTTCCTGTCCATCCAAGGAGTTGGAAGTGTGGGTGAGGGGACATGCCAAGATCCATGAATCGTCGACAGGAAAGAAAGATGCATCTTGACGATGCATTTACTCATATCAACGCCTCCTTTCCTTTACACAACACTACAATTCATTCACTCTACATTTATTCACATTTCCTTCAGTCACTCCTTTAATTTTTCGTACTTATCACTCGCTGCCTTTTTGAACCATGACAAGAAGGCGCCCCACTTCTCCGCCTCCTCTTCTATCCAGCACCATGAGCAGCAGACGATCAATCCATGATGAGAATCTCGATCATGATCTCAACACAATACCCGACAATCACAATGATCATTGAGATGACAATTCACTATCCGACGACGAGCGTCTTCGGCGACCATCCACGAATGCAATGGGCAAGCGCCCATCAAAAGATTCCTTCACGTCAACACTTGGAAAACGAGTCACGGCAACTCAATCAACTCCTACCTCGGCGTAACCCCCACGTCCTGCAGGTCAAGAGATCAATATTCTCTCGTAGAAGGAGGATGAACGTGAGCCTGCACCGCTGGCATCCAAGCAGGTATCCAATTATGCGTTTGAATGATTCAATCCGCCAGCTAATGTATATATTTACTAGAGGAAGGATTCAAACGAAGCCAGTGAGCAATTGGTTGTATCGAAACCTGGAAATTTGTGGTGATATGAGCCCTTTGTTGACAACATGACAGGCCTCATCGTTGGCGCGCAATACAATGCCCAGACAACCCTATCAGGCATTCCGGTGATGAACATGGCACGTGTGAACCCCATAGCTATCAATTATGCGATGATTGTAAATCACTTTGCCACGAATGCGGTGAAGACAGCCCAGATTCATTGTTTGTGGTGTGAGGAAATTGCAAGCATTAATCCAGCCCAGAGATACTGTGACCCTCCACATGCCTACATGTTGGTGGTAAATGAATTATCTCTACGATGGTTTTCATCACTAACATTGTGCATCAGGCTCTCACAAAGATTGCTTGCTCCTGTGCAGCAATGGTAGACCGCTGCAGGACCTCAATCGACTCTATTTCGGGATTTCGAACACAGTCGCCTACAGAGAACCAGAAAATAGTAGCCTGGCTATTGGCCAAGGACAGGTTCACATGCCCCACAAACGTTCATGAGGTAAGTTCAAAGTTCCCTTGTGGTTGAATCGTTGTCTTGACGATCAATTTAGGAGTGCAAGTTGCGATTTGCAGCGACCGCAATTGTGGATCTTATACATCGGACATACTTCTATGGCATATGAGAAACGGGACTGAAAGATAGATCATTGATTGATAAAATTGACCCGACATTCATTGCCCTCACCGCAACAGCCATCCACCATTGTCCGTTGGCCTGGACCACAAGAGGGATTAGGGTTCCGCCACAGTTTGGTCCAGGAGGTGGAGCACAACGTAAGTGCAATCCAAGAAACATTAATCACGCAGTTAATAATGCATGCAAAGCTGCATTTCGTCATCCCAACGCGGATTTTCGTTCTCCCTCACCAGAGGTTCAAGCTAGAAAGATAGACAATATCCGCAGCATGATCCGCTGAAGGATCCTCTCAACTAGTACAGACCCAGTGATGGCGCAACCTCACAACGATCAGGGCAGCTTTGATAAGGACTTCCGTGGTTATGTCCCAGAGGAGCTGATAGAGCAGCCTAACAATTCTTTTAATTGTCTGATCAGCTTTGTTGCTGCTACTGAAGTTAGTATGCGATTCTCAGCTGTTCTGCCTATGGGTGGGTCTGCCATTGCCAGCAGCAGCCAGCCCGTCCCTTGCAGTGGCAGCAACAGCAACAGCAACGACATCACCAACATGACCAGTATTGAGAATACAGGATTAGTCAATGGAAGTACAATTGTACAGGGTGCGATGTCGCTTGGAGGTTAGGAATAGTGTCAGTGATCGGATTTAGGATTTCCTCCATGCTATTTTATTCTAGGTTTCGTTGATATATCATAATAGTAGTAAATGTAACAGAACTGACGGTTTACTGAAGTATGATCTCAAACTTGTGAAATCATAATCACGATGATGCATAACTCTCCCGCGACGAACTGCAAGCTACTGATGATCCTGTATCAACATAGTAAATATCATGAACCACTTCTGCATGGTAACTATCATTGGTCAGATAAAGCCATGACGGTCTTTAAAGACAAGAACTTCATGCTTCATGAAACGTATGGAGTGAGTACTATTATCCTCGGAAGGACTAATCGAATTGGGTGATGCAGGTTTATGCTAGGAGATGATTTGTGATACTACCAAAGGAAGTGTGAACCCTTCGTCAAGTGCTCATTGTCACATTCACAAGCGTTGGTACACTGGTTGTGATGTGTGAAAACAGCATCGCGACGACTCAAAGAACACTCTGGAAATGTCATACAATGCCATATTACAGGGAAACCTCGATTTGGTTGTACGGTGGTGTGTGCTTGAGTAGTTGAGTAGGCGCGGGTGTATGCGAAGGTCTGTCTATTGGATTGTGTCACAAGACATGTCGCATTGATATAAGGTCGATCGATGACTAATGGCGCTAACTACAAACGTGGCAAGATACATCATAGTCCTTGGCATAGTGATATCCATACTCCCAATCAGCTCAACACTCCTCCAGGACGGCTATCACGTCTGTTCCACAAAAAATCCTAAACAAAAGAGATGAGGAGGCAATCAAACAATGTGGAACTCCTCGAAACAAACGTGCCCAATCAATCAATTCGCCTTCCGACAGCATTCCTGATGCCATTTCCAGTTCCGACGCCATTTCCGAGTATACCGAGGCCATTTCCGAGGCTATTCCCAATTCCAATCCCTATAATTCCCATCGCAGCAGTCTTTTTCAAGAAGGCGGGCTTCGGCAGTGGCTTTGTGAAGTAGCCGGCAAGCATCTCAGCGGTCGGTAGGTAGCTCAAGTGAATTTCTCCATATCTAGTCATATGTGCAGCAAGATAGGACTTGTTCGCAATGTGTGCAACTGCAGTTCCGCTGTAGATTCTCTTCTTCATGCTTGCGATCAGTGACTGTGAATCGGCGAGCATGTGAGGGATAGTCAGGATGCTAAGCTTGTTGATGAGATGTGAGATCTCTGTGAGCCTCATGCAGTGTGCTCCGAAAGCATAGTATTCGGCATCAGTCGTGGACTGGGCAGACGACTTCTGTTTTCTCGATCTCCAGTTGACTGCACCTCCAACGGTGATCACTAGTCCACTTGTCGATTTATAGTCATCCGGGAATCCTGCATAGTCCGAATCGACATAACATCTAAGTGCGCCTTCTCCATCTCCTGCGAGAGCTGTTCCTCCGAGTGCTCCTCCGAGTGCTGCTCCGAGTGCTGCTCCGAGTGCTGCTCCGAGTTCGGCTCCGAGTGCTGCTCCAAGTGCTGCTCCGAGTGCTCCTCCCAGTGCCCCTCAGAGTGCTCCTCAGATGCGCAGTCGCCAGTTCTTCGTGTCGTTGAGGTACCGGAACACGCACTTGAGAGCCACCATATGCTCATTGCTCAGGTCGTGATTGTACCGGCTGAGAACTCCGATGGCATATGCGATATCGGGCCGAGTGGCGGTCATCGCATACATCAGGCTTCCAATCATGGATTGGTACATGGTTGGATCGCAGGCTTCTTGATCAGGCTTCCTCTTGTGACGCTTCATCCCCATTGGTGTGGCAACTGGTCTGGACTGATCCATTCTGAACTTCGCCGAGATCGTCAGAATGTAGCTGTGCTGATGGATGTCGATGGTGTGATGCTCGCGATTGCATTTGATGTTCATGCCGAGATAGCAGGCGACACTCCAGAGATCATGCATCCGGAACCTCTTCTTCATCATATCCTTTATCTGCACAATGAAGCCCTCGTTAGCAATGATAAGGAGGTCATCGACGTACAGAACGACTGTGGCAATGACTGTGCCTTGATCCTCAAGCACGAACAGTCCTCCGTCGACACGTGATGCCACGAATCCAATCGTGATCACAAAGTCCTTACAACTGCCGTACAAATCATGCGAGGACTGCTTCAGGCCATAAAGAGACGTTCTCAAGCAGAGTACCATCTTCCGCGAAGTCTTTAACCTTGGATCGTAATATCGGCTCCCAGTTTGGACCAAACGAAATCATCCCTGCGGCGGGTGCATATTGATCTCTTCCTCCAAGTCAACTCCTAAGAAAGCCGTGCTTACGTCAATTTGATGGATCTCGAGATCACACATGGCGGCGATCATGAGTGCTAACCTAACTGGGCCCAAGTGAGCAGTCGGTGCGTACGTAGCCTGGTAGTCGATGGCACCGATTCGGTGCTTTCCTTAACAGACTAGCCTAGCCTTGAATCGCTGCAGATTGCCTGCTCCATCCCGCTTGATCTTGTATACCCAATGACTTGGCAAAGCCTTTCTCCCTTCCGGAAGCTCCATGAATTCTCCAAAGACTTGATGCTGACCAATTGCATCTAACTCTTCTTTCATCGCCGTATCCCAATTCTCGGCAAGCGAAGACTCAGTTGCTGCTTTGTAAGACTTTGGATCGTCGATGCCATCCTCATGATCATTGGAGATCGCAGCTGCAGCGTAGATAGGAATAATATCCTCGAATTCCTCATGTTCGAGAGCCAATTTTGCAGACTCGGCCAACTTGCCAGCACTGTTTCGGTAACCTCCTTAGGCCGGCGGCTTCCATGCCTCTCCAAGTGACGACTCAAGGTCATCCAATTCTCGTGACATGTGCTTCGGCTTCGGAGGATCCGTAGGTGAAACGTCATCCAATGGCTCCTCGGTTTGACGTTCGGTTGATTGCTTCTCTGTGGGTTTGGGTTCGTTGATGAAATCACTGTAGAGGTGCGCGTGCAAGATCGCATCGTTTTCAACATTCGGTGCTGTATACTGCTTTCCTTCTGTGAATACCACATCTCGGTAGCGGTGAAGCGTCCTGGCCAATGAATCGTATACGAAGTACTGCATAGTCGATGTGCTCTACCCAACAAATATGCTGTGAGTGGCTCTGTAATCCAGCTTCGTTCGTTTCTTTTTCGAAACGTGCACGAAAGCCAAGCATTCGAACACACGGAGATGCTTCAAAGATGGCTTCCTTCTCGATCCATCCCAGGCCTCGTACGGAGTATTGCCAACTACCCATCGCGTCGGAGTACGGTTCTGGAGATAGACCGCCACTGCGACTGCAAATGCCCAGTACTAGTATTAGCAACGGTTGGAACCCACGTGAACGGTTCCGGGTTAGGGTTGGGACTGGAACCGCACCCTTGCAACGGTTTTCACCACACGAAAAGCCGGACAGTTGCAATTGGGCCGGTTTTACCACCCAAAACCCAGCATTTCAACCTCACAACTTTAGCTCCAATTAAGTATTTGAGTTCTGATTGTATTGTGACATGATCAGTACATAGATTCTGCAGTTTTACGAGCTCTTTCACCTCCCGGGTTCAGATATGCAACCCAACCAATATTGATGGAGTCGCGATTGACACCCGCGAATTTTGCTTAGAATTGGCCCTGTCTTCACACCTACTCAACGAATATCAGTCGGATCGCAAATCTGATTGCTGGAGGTGAAAGAACACATTATCCACTATGATCTATGAACTGATCATGTCGCAGTATAATCAGAACTCACATGCTGAAATGGAGCCAAAGCTGTAGGAACTGTAAATTTGGAACCGTGGTTCGGTTCCAACCTAGTGAAATCCCCACGGTTCCATGTCCGGGCCAGGAAACAACCCACCAAGCCAAACCCGGTTCGGGATTTTGGCCGGTTCTGGAAACGAAATCAACTGAATCGCAGATCAAAACCCAGACCGCTGGCGGGTTACCCAGACCCGTTGCTAACACTACCCTGTACTTCTTCGAAAGTCCAGCATCGTCCAGCATGCATCATACGCGCTGCATGATCTCGCGGTTCGCCCGTTCGACAACTCCATTTGACAGAGGAGTGTAGGGCATAGTCGTTTCGTTTACAATCCCTTCTGATTTTAGATATTCTGCGAATTTCTTGGAGGTATACTCACCGCCTCCATCTGTACGAAATCGCTTCACTTGCTTGCCCGACACCTTGCCTCTAATAGGCTTCCATTTTTTGAATTTCTCAAGGGCTTCGGACTTTTACTTCAGTATATACTCATCCATATCCCTGGTAGCATCGTCGATGAAGAGCAGCATATATCCACCTCTGCCGATGGCTGTTTCCATGGGACCGCATATGTCTGTGTGCACACGCTGCAGATGCTCTGTTGCACGGGAAGTTCTATTCAGAGTAAACGGTTTTCGTGTCAATTTAGACTTGATGCAGCTCTCCCAATCGCACTTCCCGGTGATCTTCGGAGCATCGGCAACAACCTTTGGCAAGATCTCCAAAGGCTGGAGACCGACGTGTGCCAAGCGGCGGTGCCATAACATCCACATCTCTGCATAGTGCCGGGATGCATGCCCAGTCGTGTTAAGTGCCAGCAGGCAGCTGTTGTCAAGGTCTGTGTATTCGGTCGATTCTCGATCCGGAACTCGATCCAGAACGAAGAGCCCATCGACCTGAGGTGCAGTGGTGATTAACTTGCAATGGCGATTGAAGAGGTTTGGACTGTAGTGATTCACCGGATCGACTTTGATGTCCTTGTCCATGATCTGAGACTGTGAGATGAGATTGCACGACCCCATCAAATACACCACTTCTTGGAGTATGATTGTTTCCATCTTTCCATCTCGCAGCTGGCAAACCAACTTAACACTTCCATATCCGGATTCGAACAATCTGACCCCATTGTATCCCGTCAACTTTTTCATATTCGGAAGATATTCGGTGTAGGTGATGAACATTGATTGATGGCCGGAGGTGTGAGTCGTGCAACCCGACTCATCGATGAACCAATCACTGGATGAATCATTTGAGCTTGCCACCATCCAATAGTTCTCGATTGACATGGTGAGAGTCGAAGTAGCCGCTGCTTTAGCTGATGCTTTTGCTGCAGTATCAGCAGCCTTGGGAGGATCGCCCTGCTGCTTGCTGAAGCAGTGCTAGGTGGTGTGCCCTTGCCGCTGGCAATAAAAGCACTTCCGGAAATCCTTCGCTTCCCTATCGTTGTCTCCCTTATTATCTCTCTTTTCGTCTCTTCTATCCCTCTTTGGACTTTTGCCGCCTATACCGCCTCTACCGCCATAACCACCACTACCACCTTTGCCACCCTTCTTTACGAAGAGCAGAGCTTCTGGAGCGAGCCCATTCCCTCTCTTGATCGCGGCTTCCTTGTCGACGAGGTTGGTGACGATCTCATCGGGCATGGCAGACATCGTGGCATTTTTGTCCATGATAAGCTCCAGGAAGACTTTTGACTCGTTGTGCCTTGGGATCCCGCAAAGGAGGGAGATGATGTGTTCCTGCTCACTCATCTTGGCGATTGTCATTGCGTTCGCATCGGCATCAGTGTCAGTGATCGTTGGCCCTCCGCAGAGATTGTAATCCTTGACTCTCCGATCGATCCGCGATGCGTAATTGTCGACATCTCCGCAGTCCCGTAGCCTGATGCTCCAAAGGTCTCCCCTAATCTCGAAGATGTTGAGCTTCAGCTTTGGCTTGTAGGCTGATGCTGGCTTTTCCTAAAGCGTCTTCGCATCCGCGACGACCCTGTATTCCGCTTGAATCCTTGGCTCCATGCCCAGTAGGATAGTCGATCTGGCAACACCATGGTGATGCATCCAGTCTTTGAAAGCGGCCTTCTCTGTAGCAGTCGCGGTTGCTGCTGCCTCTTCCGGCTTGTCGTCATATCCTTTGATGATACCATACACGTGTTTCTGCTTGCGAAGCAGGGCCATCTCGGTTGCCCATTGTGCATAGTTCGTGCCATTGAACTTTGTGATGGTGATCGTAGTTGAACTCATCTTGTATCGCAATCGTCAGTTATCATAGTCTCTCAGATTGTACGGGTGACGTCCAGCAGCAGCCGCCGTCAGAAACAACGTGGAATGCAGGGTAATCGCTAAGCTTTTGGAGACGCTTCGCTTTGACGATGTTGACCTCCACTCAACAAACGACAGTGGAAGTGTTGATGGTTGGTTCGCTTTCTGAATGCCAGGGCTCATAAAGTGTTGTGCGGTGGCGTGTGCGCGAGTAGTCGAGTGTGTGTGGGCTTATGGGAAAGTGTGTTTATTGTATTGTGTAACGAGACATGTCGCATCGACATAAGGTCGATCGATGACCAATGGCGCTAACTACAAACGAGGCAAGATACATCATAGTCCTTGGCATGGTGAAATCCGTACTCCCAATCAGCTCAACAGATTTCATTGTTTTGAGTTTGTGGGTACAATAAACTAAATAAATGTAATGAAGGAGATTTAGTTTTTGCTGATGTGGCCTTCAGGTGCACATAGAAGTGCAGGTTACAAACAATTGGAGGTTTACTGAATCAATGCAATGGCCTTTAGGTTACCTGGAAGTGCCGGTGACAAGCTGGGAAGAACCTTGAATCACAGTAGAGTACTCTGGGATGAATGACAACATTATTGGGAACGCCGCAGGTGTACCTGGATATTATAGTCACTAATTATTGTGAAAAGATCTTTCATGCTTATATATTCAGTTTATATTCTCATCTATCTATCTATCCATCTATGTAGCTATCTATCTACAAACAGTATATCTGCACTGGCTGCAGGTGGTGTGTGAGAGCACAATTAAAGGTGAGACTGATGATGGCAATGGAGTGAATGCAAAGATGCTCTTGCAGGCCATGATTGAGCAAGTCTGAAAATTCACTTCAAGTACAAGTTCAAGTGACCTGAGACAGATATATGCATGCCATATTTGAACGAGTTTGGAGATGCCCAAGGCAGCCAGGAATGCCCAAGATTAGAGCCACGCTTGGAGGTTGGGAGAGAAGGAGTTAGGAGATGTACTTAGAGTATGAGATCAAGTGAACTGAGATATGCAGTTGGAGGTGGTGATGCAGTGAGTTCAGAGATGCACTTGAAGGTAGTGATCAAGTGACTTTGGAGATGCACTTTGAGTCCAAGATCTGGACACTGAGAAATGCAATTGGAAGCCAAAATCATGTAAGTGTGGAAATGCACTCCAAGGCTGTTATTATGTGAAATTAGACTTGTACTTGGATACAGTGATTGAGTGAAATTGGAGGTGGTCAATCTGGAGACAGTTAATCAGGAGGAAGTTGCCATGTGAGTTGAGATTCTATTCAGTAGTTAACTCACGATCATGAGGATGTGATTAGAGTTGACTTTGGCTTTTGGCTCAGGGATAGTGAGCTGCAAACAGTTCATTATGAAGAAGATCTGACAAAAGCTGAACCTCTGTTCATTCAGTAACTTATAATCGCTGCAATGTGATGATAGTTGTCTTGGTTGTTAGGCGTAGTGTTAGCAACAGTTCCAACCTCCCAGGATGGTTCCGGGCTAGGGTTGAAACTGGAACCAAACAGTTGCAATGTGTTTTACCACCTGAAAAACCTGGACCGTTGCAATTGGGCTGGGTCCCACCAGAAATCCTGGCCTGGGCAAGCCCTGCTTTCTCGGTACAATTTGGTTGTTGAGTTATGATTGTATTGCGACATGATCTACACGTGGATTATGCAGTTTTTGGAGCTCATCCACCTGCTGGTCTCTGCTTCTGAATCTGCCCAATCTTTGTTGAGTCGCAGTTGAAAACACATGATTTGGACGTGATGTGGACTGTTATTTCGTAGTGACCCAACAAATATTGATCAGATTGCACATTGGAGACATGTGTATGAAAGAGCTCCAGACTCTTCATCTTGTATCTATATACCATGTGGTGATACAATAAGAACTCGAAAACATAATTGCAGCCAAAATTGTAGGAACCACAAAATGGATCTGCGGTCTGCATCCAACACAGCCAAAATCATCCGGTATTTGGTCTGGTCTGGGGATCAATCCGGCACTGGTTACCCGGTGTGTTTCATTGGTGGATTCTCACCTGGACCAGGGTCTCAGTTCCGGATCATATCTGGACCACAGCAGGGTCACCTGGAACAATGACTAACACAACTGTCACTTAGGGACAGGTAGCGGGAGGAGGTTGATGTTTGGAGGCGTACAGTGCGAGTACTGTCAGCAACGGGTCCAAGCAACCCGCCAGTGGTCCTGGTAAGGACCAGAACAACAGTTCAGTTCGGTTCCAAAACCGTCCGAAAACCCAACCCACTGCTTTTTGGCGGTCCAAACCCGGCCCCATACCCATCAATTGGCGGGTTTCGTCGTGCTTGGCTAGACCCATCGGATCCAATCTCTGATTTTGGATTTCCGGTTGTTCTAATTATGGTCGCGTTCAGATATCCTACTGTTAATTGTGAAATATTAACGATGGTAAGTCATTGTTCTTGTTGGATGTACTGGCCTCCTTTGTGATCAAAATATGTAGCCGATGGCTCCATGACCAATCCTGGAAATGAGCGTCAACGCATCGTCAACGATTTCAGGTCTTCCATCCTGGGTAATCAGAGCTGGCATTGGTTGCAGATAGTCATAACTGAGGTATTGGCCTCCTTTATACGCAAAAGCAGAAGCGACATTGTCTCTGCCCCATCTTGAAAATGAGCGTCAAATGAGCGCCCACAATTCAAGGTCTGGCAGCTGGGGTTATCTAAGTGACGCATGATTGCAAACCTCTATTGACGAGGAATTGGCAGCATCTCTAGGGAGATAAGCAAACGACGTTCCCATGACGGCATCCCGGGCAGTAACAACTGATGTCATGTACAATGATGCCATGAAGAATACATCACCGTTGTAGCCTAGAAAAACTGTCAGAACATCATATATATGCTATAACCGATGCATCGCGCTGTGATTACCCATGTTGAAAGGCCAAAAATTGGTGACACTCCGTTGACGCCCATTTTCATGATCGGGCAGGGAACACGGCATTATCGCTTTTCCCAATAAAGGGGGCCAAAACTCTGATTATGCATAGTAACGACCAAATCGGTTCTGAATTACCTGACTTACAAGACATAAAATCTTTGACGCTCCGTTGATGCTCATATTCAGAATGGGGCAGGGAGTATGTGGCTGTCTCTTTTGCCTTAAGAGCCAGCCGATACCACATATATGAATGGCCGCAACCAATCGCCACACAGATTACCAATGACGCAAAACCAAAAATCATTCACATTCTGTTGACGCTCATATTCAGAATGGGGCATGGAGTGTGTGGCTCTGTGTTGTGCCGAAAAAGGGAGCCAATAACACGTGTATGATCGACCGCAACCGATCGCCACGCAGAGTACCAATGATGCAAGACCAGAAATCGTTGACGCTCTGTTGACGCTCATATTCAGAATGGGGCAGGGAGCATGGGGCTCTATTTTTTGCCCAAAAAGCCAGTCAATACCATATTTATGAATGGCCGCAACTAATCCCCATGAAGATTACCAATGATGCAAGACTAAAAATCGTTGACGCTCCGTTGACGCTCATTCCGCCATGGGTGTATGCACAATATGTTATCATTTAATTTGGCCTAATATATCATTGATGGTGTTTTGGCAGCCTTTGTACCGTCTTCATGTACTCTCTCCTTCATCCACACAGTGTTCTTTAATAATACTTATAAATATATCCTGCAAAATTTACTTCAAAGTGTCCGCCAATTGTAGATACTCATACACTCAAAAATCCCCTTCCATTCGATCAATGCTCACCTTCACTGTCAGGTTCGCTCAATAGGCTGCTGTCGTCTGCAAAATGGATGTCAGCTGCATCACCACCCATCAGATAGTGTACTAACCAGTGGATGTTCCTTCATCAGTCAGCAAATCCGGATTGAAATCTTCATCACGCTTGTGATCTTTGGCATATTCATCAAGATTGAAAAATTGAGCACTGGGAAGAGGAGTATGTATAGACACATAACCGGGTGGCAGACCTTCGATTCAGGATGAGTGCGCTGCCTCATTGTCACTGGGTAGAACAGGTCGCATTTCGGGTGGATGTGGCGTCGGTTGTGGTGTTGGCTGTATAAGTCGCTCTGATGGAGGTGCACCCGTGCCTTTGCGTCTCCACGGTGTCTGGGGATTCTTTGCTGTGCCATTGTGGCAAGGAAGGCAGCCGTCTGTCTGATTTTCCCAAAGCATAGCCGGGTGTCTTTCCATCGCAGCCTTCACAGTTTTATGCCCAGGAAACTCAACTCCCTGCTGCTTCTCTTCTCGGACTTCCGCCCGAGGTTTCTTGATTAGGAATTGCGTTTCCTCTATTGTGGCGCGCAAAAACACCCCTTTGGCCATTTTGGCCATATTCAAGGCCAGGTGCATGTTGGACTGTTCTAGCTGTACCTGACCTCCTTGCCTTGCCATAGTTGCAGACATGTTGGAAACCTACAAGAAATTAGTTACTGCATCTCCATATCAGATTCGGCTATTACCTCAACCATATACCCTTTTGTAGCATACCCTAAGGTGATTAAAGCCTGTTTTGTGCACTCTCAGGGATTCTCATCCTGGGATTCGTCCGCAAAAATGCCAGAGCTGACAACATCATGATTTGCAATCTCGCGGACTGTGCGGACATATGCCTTGGTCGACCATGGAAGTTTCCCATTATGGGCAGCTATACACTGGGCACACAGCTCTCTACTTACTACTGCTGTGAGTTATCTCATCAGTTGGCGGCGGTGTACCTCGATACGACTACACTTACATCTGATTGCCTGCTGCTTCTCATTCTTGCTGCTACAGGTTCTACGGACAATTTTCAACTGTGTGTCAAGGGTCATATTGTCAGTGGCTGCATTTGCGGTGTTGCAGTGAACTAAGTGGTGTCAGCATTGTAGCCTGGTGTCAGCGGCTGGCATGTTGGATGAAGCGGCTGTCGATCAGCTCGATTCTATTCCACTATCACCTTGGTGCAGTGCTTGTGGAGCCATGATTTGCTGCTGTGGAAGTGAAGAGATGATGATAACGACACACAGTGGGCTGTTCTGAGGAAGTAGATAACGAAAAGAAGTGGGAAGTCCTGGGGAATATATAGTTATCATCAAGTCAAAATGGCATGCATAACAGCCAACTTGCTAGTTCGACACAAGATGAATCCAGTTGTGTATAGCTGCCCATTGAACGGGTTGTGAACCGCCCTGCGATTTGCACTATCTCGGTCCTTTGTTGTGTGTTTGTTAAATGGGATAAATCGCATTGAACGACCGCCGAAGTCTTCTCTTTGCGAAATATGTACCGTACATTCCTCGACGAAAAGGAGGTCTGCTGATGTTTCTCTCCAGATATCGCTGGCATCCTACATGCGACAGACGCTAAATATCATGTCATGATATACGGTTAGCAGTGCTATTCCCAATGTAATGACGGTCAAAACGCAGATATTGCGTTGTTCAAATCGATTAAGCGTACCATCCTCGACAGACACGACAAAGCTTGCCTCTATGTGGTCCATGACATGAAACATCCAACATCTCGTCAATCAACAAAGTCAACACAAAATACAATTGTCAAAGTTCCGAATTAGAACATTTCGCCACTGCCGGCAGGCATATACGACTAATTGACACAGCGCTTCACTTGACGACGTCAGCAAGCGAATAAAGACAAGAGAGGCTTGGAAGGTGAACAGGTCAGAGCCCTTGGAGTGTCGCGCATCTTGCAATGCAAAACAACCTTTTCGGCAGGGAAATGACGTAAAACTCTCTTCTTGAGCAACAAAGACAAGGCGAAATGGATCGAGGATTATGTGGAAAGAGAGACCGCTGTGACTAGATAGCGATTTGAAGATGCAGAGACCGCAATTGAACAGGTGCAGGATGATATGAGACATGCTGAAACAGCGGGATTGGCAACCACAAAGCCTGAAACAACATTTGAGGAGATGTTGAACGCCATGGGAGATAGTCGGAGCGATCTTCCAAGTTCTGACGATGAGGAAGACAGAGAAGACGAGGATGATGATGAAGAAGTTGCTGCAGTTGGCAAGCTTAATGAAGATGACAAACCCGGCTGGGTGATGGGCACAATCACTCAAATGGTACAGTATTGCATGAAGAGTTTCGATAGAGTTGGCAACGGTTCTGGGTTACCCGGAATCGGTCCGGATTGGGACTGGAACCGATGCCCCGGTCCGCATCAGTAACCGCCAAGGAACCCGACCAGCTGTGTCCTGCCGGGTTTGATACCTGGACCGGACCTAGAACCGTGTGTTCTTGGCCGAGTTGGAACCGGACCGCGGTTCCAACTATACGGTTGCTACAGCTTTGGCTCCAATGAAGTCTTTGAGTTCTGATCGTATGATGACTTGGTCAATGCGTAGATTGTTCAGTTTTAGCCGCTCTTTCACCTCCTGGATTCGAATTTACAATCTGACTGATATTTGTTGAGTGGTTGTGAAAGAAGGGCAGATTTCAAGGGAAATTGGCGGGTTTTCGATCGCGAGTCAACAAATCCTTGTCGTATCGCAAATCGGAAAGTGGGAGGCGAAAGAGCGACTACAACTGCAAAATCTACGTATTGATCATGTAGTGATACGATCAGAACTCAAATACTTAATTAGAGCCATAATTGTGAAGTTGAAATGCCGGGTTTTTGGTGGTAAAACCGGCTCAATTGCGATGGTCCTGGTTTTGGTGTAGTGAGAACCGTTGTGACAGTTCGGTTCCAGTTCCCACCCCAACCTGGAACCGTTCTAGCTGTTTGGATCCGTTGTTAACACCAGTTTTTGGCAGGAGCAGATGAAGCTTGACAAACCGAGGCAACCAGGCAGCGGGGATGTGGGCAACTACTTGCGTGGGAGGAATAAGTAGTACGTGACAACCGAATGGGATTTTCCGGCTGTCGTTCAACCTCAAACGGTAGATGATGCTGCGTCTTCGGTGCTGACTACATTTGATGACCCTATGGAGACTCTAGATAGCGTCCCCGGAAAATTTCAAATGCCACAAGTGACTTCTCAAGCAGGGAGTAGTCATATCAGGCTAGGTTTGCGGTAACCACAGACACACGAACGCGATCCGTCCCTCCCGCCCACCCCGATGCCCGATTGGGCTCGACTTCACAAATTGAAGCATGTCAAACCCATACTCTTCAACCCCTGCATATCGTGTCCCAGGCTAATTACACTATAGAAATTGAATTCCGACGAATCCATGGTGATGGCAGCTGCGTCGCTGAAGCAATACATAGCGAAATTGGCACTGCTGACAATGTATCGATTTGAAATGTAATACCTGTTCCTATATTGCTACTTGTCAGCTTTTATTTGATTTCAGTGACGAAGTTGTGAGACATGATAATTCGTCTATGCATGCGCAAGGGTCGGATGGGCCATGCCAATGTTCAAGACTTCAAATCTGATTGACTGACGACCAATGAATGTGATATCGTCCTGCCCATTACTTGTAAGTCAGACAATTAACACTAAGTTAGACACAAAACTCACTAGCAAAATATAAGTCAGTGACGTCATACAGGTCATAGATGCAGCGGTCAAAGGGCGATGCGAAGCTGAATGAATGACGACCATCATGGTGCATACTATGATGCATCCCACTGCATAACTCTCTGCACAGACCTGGTGCACATGGTCAAGATTTTGAAAATTGCTTATGGTAAGTCATGGGAATCGCTGAGAATGAGTCGGATGAGGAATGGTGAGGAACTGGGGCTAACTATGTCCAAAACTAGTGTACCAATATATATGTGCTGAATTGCTGGCCGAAAGAGCTGGAACGTGATAGGCCAACGTCATTCCTCACTCAGATACCGTGTCTAGTGGTGGATCAGAAATTGAGACGCTTGGAAGCTTTGGGATGCAAATGTTTATACATGGAAAAGATTTATTGGCTGCTAATAACGACTATATGCATCGTTACATACAATTGTTAAGCATCCACTGACTGTTAGTATGTCATTAAGTTGAGCGTCAAGGGAGTGTCCACAACGTTTGGTCTCACATTTTCGGCAAACAAACAGCTGCATATTCACATCCTTCTATAGTGATTGGATTAGTGGTTTGTATACGTAAAAAGGATACTGACACGCTGGGTGACCAATCAGGGTGCGAATGAGCGTCAATGATGCGTCAATGATTGTTGGTGTATTGAGTCTGATAATTAAACCAAAGACATGCTCGCTGTGACACATTATCAAAGTACTGGCCGCCTTTAAGGCCAATCATGCTACCTTCGACATCGCTACTATCTCTTAAACATGAGCGTCAATGGAGCGTCAATGATTGTTGTTCTAGCATCTTGGATAATCAACCAGCTGGGCGACTACATTAAGCTATTATCAAAGTGTTAGCCGCTGCTATGGGAAAAAATGGCAGCGACATTATCGCTACCACCCCCTAAAAATGAGAGTCAACGGAGCGTCAACAATTTTTTGTCTTGAATCATGGACACTCAAAGCGCTGAGCGTCAGCGTTAATTCATAAATAATCCATTGGCCCCCATTGTTGGAAAAAATGCTACTCACGATATCACTACCATCTAAACATGAGCCTCCCCAGAGGGTCAATGATCTTTGGCAATGCATCTTGGACAATCGAAGGGCTATGAAACTACATCAACCCTGGATAATAGTCTCGGCCGCCCCTAGGGGCAAAAGTGTTACGGACGATATTACTACCACCTCCTAAAAGTTAGAGTCAACGGAGCTTCAACAATGTTTGGTCATACATCATAGACACTCAGAGCGCTGTGCATTGGCATTAAGCCATAATCAATGTATCGGCTGCTTCTATGTGCAAAAATGCTAGTGACGATAACACTACCACCTCCTAGAAACGATCACCAACGGAGTGTCAACAATTTTTGGTTCTGCATCTTAGACAATCAAATGGCTACGGAACAGCTTTTCCCCAAAATCAACTAATCGGCTGCCATTACTGGCACAAATACTAGTGACGATATCGCCACCACCTCCTAAAAATGAGCATCAATGGATTGTCAACAATTTTTGGTTTTGCATCATGGACAGTCAAAGCGCTGGGCATCGCTGTTGACCCGTAATCAGTGCATCGGCCGCCTTTATGGGTCAAAATACTAGTGACAATAAGGCTACCACCACCTAAAAATAAGCGTCAATGGAGCGTCAACAATTTTTGGTCATGCTTCTTTGATCATCTAAGGGCTAAGGAATGAAGTTATCCATAATCAACTTATCAGCTGCCTTTACTGGTAAAAATGGAAGTGACAATATCACATCCACGTCCTTCGATTGAGCGCCCACCGAGGGTCCACAAATGTTGCGGGGGCTCAGTAAGCTACACAGTAATGAACTGCAACGCATTGTTACTGAATTGAGTCTTACATGGTCGGTCTTTTCAATATGTCCTTGTATACAACCTCTCAAATATCCATGCATTGTCTTACAGAGCTTATTGTTTTGCTTGTAGCTGTAGAGTCAATATATATGGAGCCACAGTCTGCTGTACTGGCTCGGTACTTTTGGCAGTCTCTCGAGTCGGATTTCCCAGCATTCAAATCCCTTCCGCCATGTCTGATTAAAATTCTTTGAACACCTGATTACTTGAGGTTATGATCTCTTCCAACAATGCACTTGTCTTGCTTCATAATCTGAGCGACCATACTTTACAAATTGTCTTAGATGCTTGGTCGGCTACAATGAATGAAAGCTGAAAGCGGACCATTGGTTGGAATAATCATAGACATGTGCCTTCATTGCGATTCTATTTACACTGTGCAATTGAGGAGACCGGAAGCCCTGGCATCATATGTATCGTTTGTCATCAAGTTCTTTGCCATCCATCAGAACATGGGACCAGCTCAGTGGGGCAATACTTGCTGGCGAAAGCTCACATCGCAAAGTTAAACGAATGAACAGAGTCAGAGGTCACTGAATTGACTAGTTGGACAGTTGATGAATCAGCTTTGCCCACCCTTAAAAGGCAAGGAGGTCGAGGAATCACAATAGCAAGTCCGCAGACGAAGACCATATTTAACATCCAGGTGGATCCATATTGACCGAAACGACAGACAAAACGTTCCAAACCGGCAGCTGAGAACTTTCAAACTTCCGAATTTCACCAAGACCCATAGAATCGCTACCTCATGTTAGGATTTGTTTCGGCCCACATTCCTGGGAACGCTATATCAAATCTAGATCTACAATGGTTGTGTACGGCATTTTGCGATGACCTAGTGATGCCGTCCGCTATGACCCTTAGCAACATTTGCCGGAGGGTATATGCATTGACCATGGACGCAATTAAGAAGCAATTGCCGTAACCAAATCAAGTTAGTTTAGCTTTGGACGAATGGACTGCACAGAAAGAACTGGCCATAACGTGGGTCATTGCTTACTATATGGATCGACATTGGGCACTGTGTGAATTTCAACTTGAGTTTGATGAGGTTGATCACCTGTTTAATACCAATTTCGAGAGCAAAATAAGCATGATAGGTCAAGGGCCAACAGACTGCAGCTAGGCTAGCCATACATTTGAAGGACGTGCTTGATAGTTTTGAGCTTACCGACAGCGAATTGTTTGTTTTTATGAATGATAATGCTTCCTCAAATCACTCGATGACACGCAAGCTGCTATCCACACTTGAGGCCTCTGCAATCAAGTGGCCTGCGTTGAGGAACCACATACCATGCATGGCGCACGTCATACAGCTGGCTTTTGGTGCATTCATGAGCAGTCTCGGTGCAAAAGGCCGCACCAAGTCTTGGGCAGCCCATGAGCGCGATCAGCAATTTGGAGAGAATGAAAGCATAGACATTGCCAAGAGTCACAGACTTCAAACAGAGGGCAATGCTACAATCAATAAGGTGTCGGCCATGAAACCAGGTTTAGCAAGGATAATTGAGAAGGTACGTATTTCATGATAGTTTGAAAGTCCTGAAATTGACCTTCATATAGCAGAGAATGCTTGTGGTATTGATTACGCTGACACCTGGTCGTCGAAACAAGTTCATTGACAGTCAAACAGCGAATGCTTGCATTGCAGTACTACGCATTATTGATGTGAAGACACTTTGGAACTCAACACTAGAGTTGTGCGAGTGTGCCTACTGATTACAGGACGAGTGGCTGCAAAATCCAAAGTACACTGATTTCCGGCCACTTTTCACATCTCAAGATGAATGGACCATTGTGAAGTATGTCATAGATGTATTGAGGCCATTTCAATATTGGATCCTGTGGATGTCAAAGAGGCATACCGTCACATTGCATCAAATTATCACAGTGTACAATGACATGTTCGATCACATGGATGGGGTGATGCGAGCTTTGGCTATGAAGAACACTCCATTGAAGGAAGACTTGGCCTTTGCTGTGAAGTCAATTCGATTGAAGTGCTCCAAATACTATGCTGAAGTAACTCCAACAACGGGCATGGGTGTCATTTCTGCAAATAGGGTAGATCCATATCGGAAGTCGCGATGGTGTAGAAAGTGGGACAAGGGAATGGAGATTGATCCTGCTGATGAGACATCTTATACTACCCAATACCAAGGGGCCTGCATGAAGTATGAGGAGAATGAATAAGCTGCCCAACGTCAACATGTGCTGGTCAATAAGCACGAAAGCTTTCCAAGCAGTGATCTCATCCACTCTGCAACAGCTTGAGGATACTGTGAATCATCCTGAAATCAATATGATTTGTCCAGCGATGATGAAGAATACTTAACTGCTAACGATGTTGCCGAGACAACACCCAGAGCAGGTGATCACGCAGTGCATCCAGTGACTGCCGCCAAGCTCCATTTGAATTCGCCGGCTGAAGCACCAAAGCGCTGGGGGCAAATTTATCCAAATCTCAATGATTACCACTCCGACCGAATGGGGATTAGCAGTACATTTCGGTTGCTGGATATAAACGACTGCTGGTGTCCACAGGAGGAAACGAACCACATGTACGCTGATCTTTCCAATGTGGCGCGCGACATATTCTGTGTTATACCACATGGTGTCGGAGTGGGGCGATTGTTTTCCTTTGGCCGGGATGTTATCGGCTGGAGGCAGTCGAAAATCACAGGAGAGACCCTTCGCGAAAAAGTCGTTTTCAGGCAGATCTTTCAGGCCAATACCAAGATTTTGGCCAGCACTGACCGAGAATTGGATACAACAAATGCGGAAAATGACTCGGAAATGAAGAAAGCAGCGGAAGAAAGGACATTGCACAGAATGGCGAAGGTTCACAACTTTTTGGAGATGTGGCAGGGTAGCCAAAACCTACATGCTACCCACAAGGAATCTCGCGCACAAGACACGCAGATGACTGCTGTGGGAAGCATTCCGGACACGGAAGAGATCGTAAAAGCATCGTGGTCACCATTTCAATATCCTGCTGCAGCTGCACTTCAATTGTCAGAAACATCTCCTCTGCCACCACCATTGTCTGCAAAGGACCTCCCTGGAGGACGAACTCAAATATTGAATGTCCGCCGAATCCGAAGAATGAACCAGCATCCAGTCAAAAGTGATGAGGACAGCACATCTGCAAGCATTTCGGAGACTGACGATTCACTTTACTGTAATGGGGACTTAGATAATCCAAATGACAGCGAAGACGATTGAGCAGCGGAGGTTGAATCCGATATAGACCAACAAAATACCATTGATGATCTGAACTACCCAGAGCAGCTGGATGCGAGCGCCGCGACAAATGTTCCCGGATTGATTTGGCCGACACAAAAGTCAATGAGACAGGTTCAAAACGTGTTGATGATGCTCAATGCAATTGAAAGAAGGAGAAACAAGGGAATGAAGAAAAAGAAGGACAGAATGCGACAATGTTTCACCAGCTTCGTGATGTATCTTGACCGAGAGTTTCAGATAAAGATATATTATGATCGAATAGTGAGCAGTAACTTGTCAATATCGGATGATAACGAGATGTATAGCAGGTGCAATGAAGCATTTGCCATGATAGATCAATTTTAGCTGTGTGACAGCGAACAGTGCAAGAATGTTACTGCACTCGACTTTGCCCCAGGGCCAAGTTTTAATATGTGAGAACGACTACCAATATGTACAAATCATGATGAAAACTATTATCGATGGCAGCTGATGTTGAATGGACAATACATCAAAATGAGCATCAAAGGAGCGTCACATCAGCAATATGTATTTTAGTCACTGGAAGACTCCAGGAGTGTCTGAGAGGATGTGGAGTATAAACTTGGATGCATCAATATCAGCAGAGTATAAGACAATAGGAGAGCATTCCAGCCGGCCTTCAAAGTAACTGGGATCTCTGATGACTGCTACAGGAGTACCATGGGAGTGATTGTGATATGTTTGGGAACACCTCGGAGCGCCAGAGTAAACTTTGGGTGCACCTGGAAGCACCTGCGAGCACCGGCGATAAGCATGGGACCGCCGATGACAAGCTGTAACGCCGAGGTCTTAGACTAGAGGTTAGGGTTGTTACGCTGGCACGTCATGCGGCCGGGTAAGCGACAACCTTCAATAGACTGCTCCTGAGGATTATGATCCTTACCGAGAATCTTACCACATACTCATAAACGTGCGATCACTCAGACCGTCTGCAACCGTATCCTTACAAGTATAATCTATTCTCTTACTTAGCCGGACGCGGGCATGCGTGCCCTTACACTATTCTCGGTCTTTCAGTCACCGGATACGTTTCGCTCACGGTTTTTCAATTGTTACCCCTTTTTCAGAAGCGTCGCAACACGCACACAACCTACAAATCTAAGCAATTGACCACTCAATGCCTCCCAAACGGACAAATAGACTTCCTCTACGCAGTGCCAATGAGCGTGTGAGCGCAGAGACGATTCGCGCGTCGATCAGTCGCGATACTCCGAGCCTCGCCAGTCGGATCACCCCTGGATCAGTGACTCCCAGAGTTCTAGCGGAGGCGGAAATCGATGAAGACTCCGATTGCGGGAACAGAATCATCGATGACGACGAGGACCCCCTTTCCGACGAAGACAGCGGTCATGACGACGACACTCCAGAACCTAACGAGTCTGTGCATGATAATGACGAGCCAACTGCACCATCCAGGATCAACCTGGAAGAGATGGTGGAGCGACAGCAAAAGATGATCGAATTCCTCTTCCAGCATAACACCGAACTACTAGAACGACGCGGATCATCGACCTCAGACGGGAAGGACAAGTTTAAGATGGCACAGCCGAAACGCTATTGCGGCGGTGCCCGAGAATTGGAAACCTACCTCGGCTCACTTCGATCGAACTTCTGGACCCATAAACACCTTTTTCACGACGACACGGTCAAGGTTCAGTATGCTCTAGACCACCTTGGAAGCTGGGCCTACCACAACGATCACGACATGCAAAAGAAGACTATGATCGACCCAATTACCTGGGGCGAAGACCTACAGAAGAACAACTCGCCCTGCCTGAACAATCTTGACCTTTTCGTTGCGGAAATACAGAAGATGTACGGCGATAAGGACCGGAGACACAACGTGGCTAGGAAATCATTCTACGACTTCCCGCAGGGCTACTACAACGCCGACGAGAACGTACGAGCATACGCCAATCGACTACGGCGGAATTGGAGAGAAGCAGAGTGGGATGAAGTGCAGTTCCAACTGATGCTGTACGATGTGGTCTGGGCGGGCTTGAAGGCCGACCTACTACCAAAACTCAAACCGTTTACCAAAGAGAATGGGAAGTTCAATGCCATTGACGAACTTTTTGATCGAGCAGCTGGTGTTGAAACCGAACCGGAAAAGTACGACAAACAGCAACAGAAGCCACCGGGCGAGTCGTCTCGTCCAGGCAGGAAAAAGCGCAATTTCCGGCCATCAATCTCAGAAACAGAGGACGTACCTAAGAACCCATCCAAGCCCGACAAGCCCGATAAGTCATCTGGAAGCGGCGGAAAAGATCTACCTCCGTCACGATGGGTAACCAGGGAGGTCTATGCATCGCGGAAGGCCAACGGGTAATGCCTACGGTGCGGCGGCGAAGGTCATAAAGCCTTCCAACATCAGCCACGACCCTAATTTCCGTCTGAAACACCCGGGTGTTCCGGACAGCTCTGACGGCTCTGACAGAACCTCGTACGCTCTGACGGAGAATTACACGCTACACGTCGCCCAGGCGCCAGGTCGCGTTGCATACGTACCTCCTTTACTTTGTGGTGACGTATACGCATCATCAGAACGACACGTGTGTTACACTCTTCGCAGGGGCTGCGGTTATGCTGAAGCCGTTTACACATCGCCTGGCGATC
>Ga0307512_10001496_pt1 | contig 32890 bp, 31 predicted proteins | sample 14_EM_MG_FD_200267 | JGI IMG/M metagenome (GOLD analysis project Ga0307512, IMG submission 200267) | Populus trichocarpa ectomycorrhiza microbial communities from riparian zone in the Pacific Northwest, United States - 14_EM | ecosystem: Host-associated > Plants > Roots > Unclassified | place... | reverse complement strand
GGACGGCACTGCAGGCAGCAGCTGGAGGTGGACACCTGGCTGTGGTCGAGCGACTCCTCCAGGCCAGCGCCAACGTCAATGCTGAGCCTTCAGAGTACAGTGGACGGACGGCACTGCAGGCAGCAGCTGGAGGTGGACACCTGGCTGTGGTCGAGCGACTCCGCCAGGCTGGCGCTACTAAATAATTTTGCCGAGCCGCCGAGGTACTTCGAAATGGCTGAATTTCAGACCATCGGAAATTTTGGCTGTAATGATACCGTTCAAATTTCTATAGTGGTATGATAGTTCTAGGTTTTGGTTTTGGGTTTATTATCTCTTAGGCTTCTTGCGACATGCAGTCTTTACAATATAGTGATTTCCTAGAGTGCTTTTATTGGGCGGATTTTGCGGTTGGGAAATTGTGGACCTTTAAAGTGAGCTGCATGAATTCGAGTTAGTGAAGTATGCTGTTGTGATATGGACGGGAGAACTGTGTGCGTGGATAGATTTAGGTGTATACAGAAAGAAGAGAGAAAGGGCAGTGTTGGCAACGGTTCGAACCAGTCCCGGTTCGGGCAGTGAACTGGTTGGGGCGGTGCGGTTCAGAAGCTGGAACCGGTTCGAACCGGTTCTCAAATGATTCGAAATGACATCCATATTGATTTTGTTAAATCTAATGCTGCATCACTGCATGATTCCCACAATCCAAGCATTCCTCATGTCATCTGCTTTCGAAATAACTACCTCTAGCGAAAAAAGTTGAAATATCCCCACGACTTTCAGCCTTCGATGGCTAAGATGATATCCTCCAAGGGATCTTGAGTCAGATTGAAGTGATGGTGTTGAGGAAGAAGTTCTAAGAGTGTTGAGGAACGAGTTCTACTCTTAATCTGGAGTCAGGATGGTTGACGTCATACATATTCACCAGTTCTCGCCTGGCCAATAACCACCTTCGATGAACCGGTTCGAACTAGTTCCGAACCAGCTAATCCTGCATTGTAAACCGGTTCCAGCGGTGCGGTTCTCAAGCCCCCCGAACCTGTCCCGAACCGCACCGCGAACTGCCGGTCCGAACCGTTTCACTACCGAACCGTTGCCAACGCTGAGAAGGAGAAAGACTCGAGGTATTTTACAAGAGAGTAGCGACAGTTGTGCGGTGCGGCCTTTTGCTATCCCGTAACACCTTTTTGCAGTACTAGTCCTGCGTAAAGGTAGGGCTCAGTCCGGGATCGGACCGAACCAGACTGATCCATCCCCGGACTGGTGCAATCCTTGCAGCAGATGCCGTTGGTCACAGTAACCAATCACTTCCCGAGCTATAAATCTAGCTCGATTGATTCCATGTCGTTACCATCTATTCGTCGGCCCCACCGTCATCATTATGGCTTCCACTGTTTACTAGCATTTTATTCCAGTGGGAAGATAGTCAATACTCCCATTCTAGGAAATGAGTGGAACGATTTTCAAACCTACCTGGTCATGAAATTAGTGAAACTTGGGTTGCAAGTCTAGATTCTGTTGCATATCCGGTGGTGGCAAAGGTAGCAAAAGGAAGCGCAACAGTCACCGCTCTCTTGTACTATATATCTCGAGCCGTTCTCTTTCTATCTTTGACTGTACCATGGTCTATGCACACGGTTCTCCCTACTTATTGCAACAGATTCCGATTGGTCCCCTAATACCTTGACGTTATCTAGTAGAAAATTCTAAGGTACACTAGAACATCGTCGATGGTGGAGTTCATGAACGCAGTGACCATAACACTCAATACCTTGTGACCCTGAAACGTTTCCAACAGCGGAACGAGCCGGATCGTATGACCCCATTGCTATCGCACTAATGCCATCTTTCCCTCGCTCTCAGGTGCACTTGCTCGGGTCTTGCACATGTCAACTCACTCCGTTCACGTGTCGTTTCCGGGTTCCCGTTCGTCGCGTATACTTCCGAATGAACTCCGGTAGCCCAGGAGGATCTAAAATATCCCGAACAGACGAAGGGTGTCGGAAAATCCCGTCATCGCTGTCCGACATCAACAAAGGCAATTGTTTATATTACAGTCATTAAATCAGCCTACTTGCAAAGCAAAATTGCTGTTTCCTTCGGATTCTAGTATAATCCTTCTGCAGCTAATTTCTGTCGCCGCCGCGGTAATGCTTTCAATCATGTGAACGTTCCCTAAACGTTCCGCAGTAGATAACGCTAACTCCCGCTGCCTCTAGCTACTTTAAGGTATCCTCATCGTCAGAGTCACAGGCGGCAAGCCGCTTTCGCAAGCTTCACCGTGTTCTCACCATAAGGATGGATTAGCTTTATTACAGTTTCAGTCGCGTTGCTGTTCTTGTTCCCGCTTGTGTCATTTCGGGATTCTGACAATCGTCCACCAATGTCCAATGGTACACAGCGGAGATGCTCTCGGTTTTGTCGTCCGGCATTCGCCGCTAGGATCTATTGTATTTTAAGTACATAGTATCTACTTCTACACTCCTCCAATTTAAACTGGTCAAGGAGATTCCTCCTCAACTACAATCATCATCCCCAACAGAGATACCCTAGACGTGGAGTGACGTATATGTGGCAAAGTAGATGAAAGAAGTATAGCCGTAACATGCAGTGCAATATCCATTAAAGGTAGGTTGCGGACACTGCCAGCATTTCTGCTCACCTATATGTTGATGGCGTATTTAAGTGTTAGTGCATATCTATTACGACCAGCTCTACTTCCACTGGTGGCGTGTGAAAGGAATGCCTGTTCAGGGTTCGCAAAAGTCCGTCCCGTCCGTGTAAGACCTTGCCCTGTCCCGGACTATCATTGTTCGTCCTGGAAGTTTTTAGACTGCGAGACTGTAGGTGTCGGCAGTCTTCCGAGTGATGAACACATGATGCGAGTGATGCGGTCATGACGGATGATATCCAATATGCCTCCCAACCGCGTCTAGGGTACATAATTTACACTGTAACCAACCTAGCCAATTATCTATAGATTGGAGAGTCCACATCACTGTGTCTTTATCGAAATAACTGTATAACTACAGGTGAATTAGTAACCCAGCCCTAGGCGTCACCTCCAGTCGCCCTAATTGGGTCCTAGTCTTGCAATATCTTGCCCGAAACAAGACCACCACATGGGGACCTGAAAGACTAATGGGCGGACGGACTGTTGCAACCCCTGTGCCTGTTGCATTCGATACACGCGTCTTTGTATCCATCGAACATTATTGTGGAACAACTGCAGCGATAACACGCGGCGCTAGTCGCCTCCGGCTGCGATGGGACAATAATAATATATTGCATTGATACTCGCCACGTTTCGTTGACAAACACACCCAGGGCGATACGAACTGCGGGAATATTGATGTACCACTCAGACATAATCATAGTAGAAGATGACGGTATCATGCCGTCTGAACCGGAACACCGACGAGACAAGACATCCCAAGTTACTTTCCTTGATTTGTTGCATGTATATATAGAGCTGACCGCTAGCGGAGCTGGTAGTAAGGGGCACACTTCTCATATAACCCGAGTCATTCTCCATTCTCCTGTATCTAAGTCTATACACGCACACGGTTCTCCCCATATTGCAACACGATTATTGCATAATAGGTCTCAGTCTTCTTATGGCCGGAGATGGACCTATACCTGTCTTTACTGCCTGCAGTCTTCGCTGTTATACCGGTACTATACACACAATCGCTGCGAGTCCGCTTGAGAGCTCGCTGGCGCTTGAGAACCTGCTTGAAAGCCTGCTTGATAGCCTGCTTGAGAGAGCCGCCATTGAAAGAGCCGCGCTTGAGAGAACCGCGCTTCGGGAGGAGTAGAATTTTTCACGGGAAGCTTTTGGCCGATGGAAAACTCTGAGTTTATGGAAGCTTTGGCTCGTAGAACGCTCTAAGTCTGTGGAAGCTTTGATGCTGATGTTGACGTAGCCAACCTACTTATCAAAGTGCTTCTGGTACTATGATCACCATCACCAACACCATCACCATTGTCATCATCGCCATCGCCATCGCCATCATCACCATCAGCCCCGGACCGAATGCTTCACACACACACCTACAATTGATGGGAAGTGGGCAGCAGATTCCGCTGGAAAATCTAAGTCGGAGATCTGCTCTCCCCACGATCCAATTGTCTACCTTGCCTGCAGAATCTGAGGCTACAATTGTCAACACCATGACCGTGAGGCATCGTGGGATCTCGTCGCAGTGACCGCGCTAAAGATAAGGTTCAGACTATGATATCGATCGACGTCATGATTTCGGCGCCCGCCACACGCCATCGCCACACGCCGCCGGCCACACGCCACACGCCACACGCCTCACGCCTCCCGGTGCCTGGCGCCTGCAACTCAGCAAGGCTCTGGATCGAGCACGCAGGAGCATACATGGGAGCATATAGTCAAGTGAGATTGGGAGTGTCTTGCCCCTTGAGAGTGTACTTTGGAGCGTAGAGCCAAGTAGGCTGGGAGTGTGCCATCGAGTGCAATTGGGAATGTACTTGAGAGCGTGCTCGGGAGTGTACTTGAGAGCGACTCGGAGGTGTACTTTGGAGCATACTTGGAGGTGTGCTTGGGAGCATACTCGGAGGTGTACTTGGGAGTGTCTTGAGAGCTTACTTGGGAGCGTACAGTCAAGCAGGCTGGGAGTGTGCCGTCGAGTGCAATTGGAAGCGTACTTGAGAGCGTGCCCGGGAGTATACCTTGAGAGTGTACTCGGAAGTGTACTTGGGAGCGTGCAATGAAGTGCATTTGGCAGCGTGGTTTCAAGTTTGTTGAATGCAGTATGATGTATTGTATCAAGTGCACATAATCGCATGCGTATCATAGTAATTAGGTCAATGTGCAGGTCCATAGGACCTCATAGTGCCACGCGTCAAATATGCTATGGATCACCGTCCCAAAAACAGCTTCTCTATGAGCTGCGCGTCGCGCATGGCCATTTTTCCCAGTGATGATCTCTCAGGTACCCATGAGTGATAACACATAAAGCGTAAGAGAGCCTAAGAACAAGTCAGGTGCATGTCCCAAAGGTATAATCGGTGTTTTGATAGCTCTGTTAAAGCTATAATAGTTACGGATTTTATACAAACTATCCCTCTGGGGAACTGTATTATACCAACTACCCTCATTTGAAAAATATTATACAAAATACCCCTCCTTTATAATTAAAAAGCTCTGTAAGTGCAACTAATAATTTCATTTTCAGTAATGTATTTTAAAGTTCTAATTGTTATGTGGAACACTAAACTTATAAATTACTGTACATATACCAGTAATACATGGTAGTAATATTGGAATGACAATGTCATTGTGACATGTCTAACTGCAGTCAAGTCATGTAATTTCATGCATTGACCCATTGTTTATTATTCGACTTCACAACACAAAACATTATAGCTTACCACCAAGCGCACAAGTCATCAGTTATCACTGCTGTCACTGGCTACTTTGCATTTTTTCGTCACTTTGTACGGAAGAGAGGAGTATTCAGTATAATATTTTCAAACCATGGTATTTTGTATAGTGCAGCAACTCAGGGGGGTAGCTTCTATAATAACTGTATTAGTTATTAAGTGTGAACTAGAAGTGGAGGAGGGGCAGCTGATCTTGGGTGCGCGTTGCTCCAAATGGTAGGAAATGTTTGACTAGGTGGAGCAGGAGCACTTGGAGCAATAACTGTGAACTACACCTGTAATTGATGCACCTATTTATTTCTGTTCCCTCGCCAATCTCCCGTGTACCCGGGGGATCTGGCAGCATTGTCCCAAGCGAGCGAGCCTAGATGGGCTCTTAAGACCAGTCGGCCTAGCCCTGCCTCATATCTCGTCTCAGCTTTTGTGCAACACTAGTTAAAACTAAATTGGAGATCTCGGCGCCAGTTCTTCAACTGCGAACACAACAAAAGCTACCACCATATCGACACAGCAACATACATCATCGCAAACATCGTGTAAATAATCCCTCGCCCCCAAGACAGCAAACAGATGCTAGTGGGATTAAGTACAGCAAGGGGACCGAATGCCGCAATGATCGGCGGTGCCATAGGTGGAGATTAGAATTCGCTGTTGCACCCGGGTCTTGAGCTCGCTTTCTCAGATCTGGTGCCACATTGGATGGGTTGGAAGAGCGGAATTCGAGGTGTTGTGCTGCCACAACAGACACCTCTCAACCTTTTTTTCGTGCCCAGACGTTCTGCCCTAGCTCGTACCTCACTAGTGCAGTAGCTGGTGTAGCGCATAAGTCGAAAATCCGAGCTTGCGAGGACTTGAGGTTCAACAGGTGCGCTACGCCAACCACCTGAGTCTGGGCACGAGAAATCCTCAACTTATAGAGAGTGCTCTGAGTAAATGAGTAAAGTCAATATTGGGTGAAATTGCACTGGCCAATGACATCAGTAAACTAAATCCTTAGCTTTCTCTTAGTGCGTTGGATACGTATTCGGTTCGTATTACCAGCAGGAATGAAAAAGGTACGCATCATCCGGACAATGTTTTGACCTGCACCGGATTATGATTCGTCTTCCTGGGAATTTTTCGACTAAAGGACTTTAAGTGACTAGTCTTCCGAGTGACGTTCTCATGATGAGAGTGATGGTATTGTGACCGAGTGATGACCTCCGACATACATACAATACGCATCAATCGCACATCCATAGTGTTATAATTACATACACGATGATTCAAAATTGGGAGAGTCTAACTGACAGTATGCTGAGCCAATTAATGCAAAAAGAGCGGTTAATCAGAAACCCCAATCCTACCAGTCATCGATGCACCTCCAGTTGACACTGGTCTTGAAATATCCTGCGCGTGTCAGGACGACAGCATCGGGCCGCAAATTACAGGCTGTCAGATAGACTGCTTACATCCCTAATTACTAGTGGAGGGGATAACACATTCGCTAGAAAGATTTCAAGCATTAGGTATGTTGCACACTATATCGACTTGACTGTAAGCGGAGATGATGGCAAGACACAAGGCACAGAACTCTTTCTTGTATATAACTCAAGTCTTTTTTCCTCTTCTTTCTTCTCTGTACCTTAAGTCTATACACGCACACGATTCTCCCGGTCCATATTGCAACAATTTGAAGCACTGTACTTACCAATTTCGTTATCTAGGCATTGAAATCACAATTTCCGATCTTGATCTTCGTACAGCTACTCCTCGGTGGTTTCCGAAGGAGCAGATTCTCACATTACGATAACATCGTCCCTGGCAATCGTCGGTAATCGGGATGTTTCATAGCTAGCGACTAGGGTCGTCACTCTAGCCGCCATCACTGTCACTTCGACGTGAGACACATTTGAGTACATAACATGACATGTATTAGTACAGAGCTGTCTTCAGCTAGTACAGAAGAATAAGAACTCCTTTTCACATCAAGCTTAGAGCCGACAATGCAAGTGCTACCGTTTGTGTACCATAACCCGACAACTCTATATCCATATTAGTATCCGAACTTGTGCCTTCCGCTACTTCCATATCTAGTAAGAAAAACGCCGATTAAGTATAGTAAACTCACCTAGACAAGCAAAAAGTATGTAATTCTCTTACAAGCTCTACTCCGCTGGATAATCCTCCTGCCTGTGCAATGCAATATTCAAGACTTTCTGCAGTCTGTCAATCTTAGTGTCGAGACTTGTTCTTGTAGTAGACGTTGTAAAATCTTCCGCCGCAATGTTTTGCAATTCTGAATCTGACATTGCACCGATAAATTCGGGGGACAAAAGCTTAACAGGACCAGCTAATCCCAGATAATATCTTTCCACGACTTGGACAACAACGTTGTCGATGAATCGTTTAATGGCAACTTTGTAGAAGGACTTAAGGATATCATGTATATCATTAACAGCCTGATCTTCGTTGCCTAGATGAGCGGCCGCGGTGATCTCGAGCAAATCAATGAGCTGATCCATTCCATCAACTAGGCCTGCATCCCCCAAGCGAGAAATCACCCGCTGTTTCCGCACTGCCGCAAGGTTGTCGGCAAAATAATGATTCACGGTTTGAAGTATCCCAGTTCTCTCGTCATCAAGAATTGTTTGGAGTTGGATCCGAGCAGCCTTGAAGGACTTTTTGTGCTGTTGATCTAAGCAAAATGCAATTCCAGTTCTAATGTCGACATCTCGGATTGTTTCGGACATTAGGGCGTCGTTAAATCGGTTGATCGTATGCTCTACCTCCGAGAGATGTTCAACTGCAATAGTCTCCCAGTTCACAGTTTGTTGGCGGAACATGTTCTCAAGCACGGCAGGGTTGACCGTTCCGGGAAGCTCAGCCCCTCGAGATTCCAGATAAATCGTGCGTATCCACGTATTGATATCTTGCGCTTCTGTTTCCTGGAAGTCCCGCCCGTATTCGTCATCTACAGTTCCATCAATTGCATTGAACGGTATAGTATGCCCATGCAAGGCCATCCGCTTAGCAAAGTTTTCATTCAGGTTCTGCAGTAGCATTCGGAGCTTTAATGGATGTTGCGGGCCTAAATCGCTTGCGTAATTCCCTACCAGCGCATTTCTAACAGCACGTTGATAGTTCCCTGAAATTCTGGTCAAAAACTGTCGTTGTTGCATGCATGTTTGTCTCGGAGGTCCCAGCTCGTCACGTTCTCGCTGTGCTTCGTCGGCGAGATGCTGAAGCTCTTTAATTAATCCTGGGAACTCCTCACGTATATGATTATAAAGCAGACGACCAAGAAAACGTTTGAGAGAATCAATCCCGACGTGGTCCTTTTCCAGCTGGTTCCAGGGAGCTGTGTTGAAAAACTTCTTCTCGTTCGCATGGCGTGCCTCGATGGTGACACCTTCTTGGATTTCCTTCGTAGATCGATTCCTTACAGCAAACCAACCGTAATTCAAGCGCTCTATTTGGTTCTGGGCTATTTTCATGACCTGTATTACTTAATTAGAGCCACGGATGGAAAGGTTAACTGAAGGATCTATATACCCCAACTTCGTCCCCAACTTGTACGGCATCACATTTAGTTATGATACCTACAGTGCGTAAGCCCGAAGGATCGGCTGTACGCGCCATTTTAAAAACCTCTTGGTTGGCGAGATTATTGCGAGCATCTAGGACTGCCCTATTGCGGGTGAGAATTTATGTGATCAAGGGTATAAGTACATACAGGATAATAGTACGGCGGTCGTTGATGTAATCACCGATCAGGTTACGGATTATGACTGCGTCCTCTTTCGTTTGGTATTTGGTTGGATCTGTGAGCCATGAGCTTAATCACTTCTCAATCATGTTAAATATCTTACTGTGAAAGAGCCCTGGAACATCTACCACGCTCAGATGATGATGTGCAGGACCAGAAATGTCAATTTTAAGCACGTCATCTGAAAATCGTTTTCCCAGGTCTTCAACATTCTCAGCGTCTGGTTTCGGAAGACCCATACACTCTGCTGCCTATTCCGGTTAGGACGCTGAACTTGCATCTGGATCAACGTATAGCTCACTCCGTTCAGAACTTCGGCAAACTCCGTACTACCAAACTTATCGTCGTCTATGGTGCGAGAAAACCCCAAGAGTCGTTGCTTCAAATCCTTATCTACACTTGAGTCTGATCCGGGAATGATGGATATCCTGATTGATGCTTTCTCAGCAGGCACACGTCGAAGCACAATTTGAGTTGCGAATCGAGTGCATAATTCGCTCGCGACAGGAAAGGCAACTCCAGTCAGACCCTCCAGAAGAGATGACTTTCCGCTAGACTGGTCTCCAACAACGACCAGCTAATGACTCCAATCAGTGCTCTCATTCCGAATATTTTTGTTAGGTCCACAAGGCAAACGTACTTGAGGGAGAGAAATATCTTCGCTAATACCAAGTTCGCGAAACTTGTCAATGACTGCAAGTAATCTAGTACGTTCAGAGCTATCCATGCCGTTAAAGCTAGCAAATCCATTAGATTGTTTTCCGTTCATGTTGACGAGTATGTGGGGTAATCAGTTTTGTAGAGGAAGCACAAGGTAAAAGTGCTGTGACATAGATGGGCGCGAAAAGAAAGCAGATATTTATAGACACATCACTATGATGTGAGCGCTAATCTCATGATTTAATCGTATCTATGCCATTTTTATTTGGTTCCCGGTTGCTGTGATTGTAATCGCCTACACGCTCCAATCGGAAAGCAGAACTTCCTGTATAACTTGGTTTATTTTACCGCAAATATATACAATTTGGGTACGGAATGATCCCCTGCATTTTGAGGCTGGAAAATTCGTCTGTGAGCCAGTGATATGGTATGGTACTCAACACTAAGTGTCTGTAACCAGCCGGTCCTGCCGCCGACCGGCCTGTAGACTGGCAGGTCGACCAGGAAAAGTTTATCTCCGCAAGTACCATCCTAGACACCAACCACACATATATGCATCCTAATCACAGGAGGGCTTAAGCGGTATCGATTGTCAATTGCCTCATAGATTAGAGCACTTCCCGTACGATAGAACAGCCTTTCTAACCGTTCCAGGCTTCTAACGCTCCTATGGGAAATTCTTATGTCAAAAATCCCTCCCTTTTGGAACCGCACTTTTAGGGGTTCTCCAAAGACGATTAGAATTGATAGGGCTAATTCAGGAAGTCCTCCATTGTCAAAAGTAATGATGGAGAGATAACACAGCCGGGGCAGCGTACTCCACTACCAATACCCCACGCCCTTTACTGCTAATTCCGCAAAAGTAGAAAAAGTAGGTATCAAATTTTTAATGCGAGTATGTGGCGACGTGATGTATCCTAGTTGTACCGGAGCCGGCCAGTCCAAAATATCAGGCTAAGACTCATTCCCGCATCCACCAGCTTATAGTTTTCAGTCCACCCAATCAGAGTTGCATACGTAACCCAACAAATGCCTCTTTGAAACAACCCTTCGCCGGTGCCTGATACGCTCTCACCATTCAAATCTAGTATACCATACTCACAATGTCTTTTGCTGTATGTCTGCCCCACCAAGATGCAGGGTAGATGATACCTACAGTGGCTGAGTTCAATGCAGTCATACTCCCCGGGAGCATGAGTGCTACCCAATAAATGTTTTACGAGTCGAGCCTTTCGCACTACGAATGATTCATAACAGTTTCAGGAAAATACAACAATAAGGGAGGTATAACAGGTGCAGACTAAAAGTATTAAAGTATGAACAGTCATGCAACAAAAATACGCGAACATGCTGTTTGCGGCACAGTTGAGTTGAGATCGGCAAAATATCAAATAGCTATTGACTCGACTAACAAATTGTCAACTTATAAAGCCTGCACTGTACCGGCAAATTGTGGATAATACGATTTTTTTCTAACCTATAGTTTTCAAGATACAGGTAGTGACTGACACAATATAGGTATGATATATATCCTCATGTCGATATTTGGAACATTATCTGTATTGCGAGCTTAAAATCCGCAGTGGCTTGGAACCCCTCACCCTATATTTAGTTCTGACAGTAAAAATCTTTTGCTACAAGATGGTTCTGACCCTGACATGTATTTCATTTGGAAATGTAAATGCTCGTCCTGATGGCTGATGTATCATCCGAAATTGTCGGTACAGTAGTCCGCGAAATTGGTGCCTTTTGACCATCATTGACTTCGAACGCAAAAATAACGGGCGCTGTGTGGGGCTGTATGCCGGATATGACAGAAGCAAAGGTGCTGAGCTGGCATGAATACTGGATATAATTGGGAGAATATATTACATTCACTCATCCGAGCACCACTTGTCGAGTGATAGTTCCATGATGCGAGTGATGATACGGTGATGATGTGACAATGCCTAGCATCCTACAAACTACATCAATCGGACATACACCACCCTATACCTTACCTAATTAATGTACCAAAAATAGGAAATCCCATCTGTTAGTATCTTAACCCTAATACAAGGTTAACTAATAATTCTGTCCCTGGCCGTTGCCCCCAGTAGCCCTGAGCCCTGGTCGTGTTAATATCTTGCCCAAGACTGAAGGATGACGTGGGGCCCAGAACGACTGGCTAACAGAGGAATTATTTCTACCCTTGGCTTATAATTTGTCAGTAACTCTATCGTCATAGATATATTCGAAGGATTGATTGGTCTCTCTAAGAGTCCACGGTAAGCCACTATCAGATCTCACCCACCAGCAATTGCTTTTTACTGTTGTTTACCTTGGAGAAGCTCAGTTGATTCAAAGCCTACCGGGAGGCAGCCCTAACCCTGCTAGTCATGTTTTCTAAGAGCTATCGGATCATTACAGCATCAGCAAGAGCATCCCTGTATATAATCATGGCCCCAAACGGTCTGCCCAAACTGGGTACAGAGTAAACGCTCCCGACATCACTTAAATCAGATGTTTTGTTTCCAGTTAGCAAGAGCAAAAGCGCACAGTACTCTATTTACAACAGCGCTATTTCAGAAACAAATACTGATTAGTTCCAGCCGAGAATAGATGCCATTTTTGGTTATGAAATTAATGCCATGTTAGAGGTTCTCCAAAGAAATCTAACCCGTTACATTTAGGTTACAAATCAGGTACCCATGCTCCAAAATTCACATCATACATATCCTTCTGGACCCGATTCTTCCCCGGGTCCCCTTCTTCGTGACAAAGGTACCCAGGGGCGGTCGTTGTCTGGTGTGCCCGTGGGTTGATAACCTGCTCCCGAGGGAATGGATCGAGATGGCAGTTGATCCATGTGCTATACCGGAGGTGACGAAGTGACAAGTAGCTGAGATTGAGGCGGCGGTTGCGATGGAACATGTAACGAGCCCGGATGGTTGGTGAAAGATCCATCATTTCGTTCGGGTAAGGATAGCAGTGACGAGATATATGGTTCTTCGGGAGCAGCCTGTAATGGCCCCGTAGTTCCTGAGTGTTCCAACAACCCGTGTTCCGCAGTATAGGGGGTAGCATTTAATCTTGTTCCGTCCTTCGTAATCTGGATTCCTTCAATCTCGGGTATCCTTGGTAAGCCAAACCAAGACAAAACCCAAGCTTTGGCTCTATCCACTGCTTTCTTGCCACCATAGTGACTGCGAGCCCAGGCAATGTTCATTTCGTAATCCTTTTGGAACTGTTTCATCCGATAAACTTGGTCCGCCACCCGGCATTGCGTCAGCTTCCATGCCTTGGCCAGATACCATGCAGCGCTGAACGTAACCAGGAGTAGCAGCAGGAGTACCAGCAACGCTAGAATCAAAAATACACGCAATTTAGGAAGAGTGTCAACAACAAATGAGCCCACATTCCTATTCATGACCACTGCGGCAAATGACAATGGGCTGGTGACACCAAGGTACGTGTTAGCGAATGGTCAGCAACGATAGGATAGGTAAAGCTGCTCATATGTAAACAAAGGCTAACTGCGTCAAACGGTGAACACTAGCAGCCGTTGCAGCCCCGAAGCGGCGTGCGTCAACCCAGCGTCGGCATGGTCAATTGTCTTATCAGTTTCTAAAACTGCATGATATTGGAAATAATTATCAAAGGCTTGCGCATGTTAGCAACAAGTCTGCCATATATGTTGAGGCAGACATGACTTACTAATCTGGACTTTCTGACATACTGCAAGTGCTCTTGACATCAGGTCTCCAAAATCCATCGTGAGTAGCTCGGACTGAGCAATGCTTTCTGAGCCCAACAATACCACGCCGGAGGCTCCAATTAACGCCTTGCTTGTCACGTGGTAATCGTTGAATTCTCGAACGGAGGTTTCTATGATATTACACACATCTTGCAACAGAAGGCTAAAATCCCGTATATAGTATGCGGCGTCCATCTTCTGATTGCAGTATGGAATGTCGAATATTGGTCATATTGTTCTACTGAGCTCGTACAAAAGCTCGGACCAATAGCTTCCCATGAGAGTAGCTGCCATAAGATATAGATGAAAGGGCTCTCTCAACATGATTTCCTTTTGCTCCACGCGCATGTCAGCCAGCGTACAAACCAGCGTGTTGTACACTGTCCCTCCATGGTGTTTGCAAGCCGGATGATAAGCAGGAAACCGAAAATTCTCGGGGTGTAATATTGAATCCACGATCAGGACAACTGGTAGAAGTGTATTAATAACTATGTTATATAGCAGTCAAAAAACTCACTATCTGACCAATTTCCGTCATGCTCACTCGCTACTACACCAAACAATAATGCGCCCCTCTGAGGCCACAGGACGCTTCGAGATCCTGAAAGCCAGTTGAATGTTCATCAGGGGTGGGATTTGGCTTAATCATGAAGGGTAAGCCGGGATATTTCTGACTTCGTAATGTTGGGGATTGCGTCGGGCTACTGAGATTAAAATGGTCACAAAAGAGGTCGGGATCAATTGCCACTTGGGATCCAACAATAGAAAATGTGGATTGACTTAATCCTTCCATAATGATAACTCTTTGCCCGGTTGATTCCAGGCGTTGGATTGCAAAGTGCGCCTTCAGCTCCGTCCACTGACTACCCGCGAACTTGAAGGTCGCAATGGGTGCATCCGAAGTGTTGCTGGAAGCCTTAGGGCTCACGGTCGTGACCAGCTCTTTAGACTCCACACCATGACTGCCCTATTAGACTTCCCACTCTGCTCTTCCTTCTTCTCACTTCTTCTCTCTTGACTTGTACCTACAATCAACACACTTTTCACTTTAACACGAAGTTTCGAGCTCAAGGACGGTACGCGGAGGTGGTATAATCTGCTTCATTTTTGTACAAATATTTCGCTAATGTGTCCAAGTGTGCTATCCCATCTTGTGTAGATCTCAGGCGCATCTGTGTGCAGTATGTATCGATCAGATCGCCGAGAGTTTCTGCACTGGACCAGATGCCCCAATGCCTTACAAACTGATATGCGTATTCGCGAAGTCGTCGGCAGCCGGGTGTGGTTCGTTGGTAACCAAAGGTGGTCTAGCAGTTCGTTAGTATCGGCGTACACTATTCATAGCGTTGATTACCTAGCTGATGTCTGCGCCACTTGTGGATTCCAAACACTATGAAGCGTCGGAATCAGGTCTAAGCAACAATTATATACAGAAATTGAGCCATTCAGCCCCAGCTAAAGAAGTTGGTTTTGTGAAGATCACAAAATGTCGTAGCGTAACCACCGGCAGCTCGTACCCAGCCTAACGTTTCAAGTGTGTTTGCAGTTCAAGCGCCACTCGTTTCCCATAATTGCTCAGCCAAAACACACATGTAAGGTAAAATTAGGAAGTGATAGCCTTGATCCATGTAACATTGTAGCTCTTTGCTCTTGGTTTGCGACATCTTTAATATTAGTTAAGTCGCTATGGGCTTATAGTAGGTTGGTCTTCCAATCTGCCAAGACATTTTGTGATGCCTTCAGATCTGGAGACCACTACAACTGCTCCTTGTGCACCGTTTCCGGAAACTTGACAACATCCGATGCCGACGAACCTAAGAGTGGAGAGCTGAGAGCTAACAGCAATGAGCTATAGGATCAGAGTTGCGTGCGCAGAATGGTTCACAGTGCTCAGTCTGGTCAGATTTACCCGACGCAGGTACCACATGATTAGTGACAAAGTGTTACAAAAACAAGAGCTGCTATTACGCCTAGCCAAATAACGTAAGAGTATAACCCCAAAGTGAACTCACATGCATCAGCAACGAATCGTGGAAACGCAAACCAAGTGAAAGGTACTTAAGGCTTCCCACATTTTGTAAAACCTGAACATAGATAGTGTCTAAATGCGCCAAAAAGGGTTAGATTCTTAACCAATCTGTCTAGCAAATATCTAATTAGCTTGGCTTTTGGTCTTTAATCATTCTCGTATCTGGGCTCCCTACGGTCTTACTGCTACTGGTCTATGCTATAGGCGGTTTTTCAAACATTAATCTGACTGGTTAGGGGTATAGAAATTTGAGACTCGAATAGAATAGTACTAAGAAGATGCTCTGTGGGAGTTGTGAGTAGGGTTATATTAAGCTAGAAGCTCAAAGCTGGGAGGATAGAAGGAATCAATATCAGTAATTGAAAGGATGGAGTTAACTAGACACGGGTTGGTTGGAATAGATGGGAGGTTGGTTGTTGAAATAGTTAACTTTAACCCGAAAACCGCGGAAGCTTTAAAACTTTAAGCCAAAGGCGCGTTCGGTTGCTCAATAATAATACCTTTCGCGTACCCCAACATACTAAGCAGATAAACTTTATAGGTACTTCGCTAAGACGCGAACTACCACAAACACGGTTCGTGACAAAGCAGTTCAGATAATCCAGGAAATGCATGAAATGGATCAGATCTACGTAGTGATACCCCTAACATTCCGGACCACGTACGTACTCTACTCGTCGGATTTTCAAGTATTCGGTCACTCTTAACCCTAACCACAGCTTAAATGGGTTAGCCCAGCGCTTAAAATGACTCTGAAGATAGCTCTAGTGTGGGTTAGGGTTCAATGGTGGCCGATAACTTAAAAATCCTACGAGTACTTCCTGGGCTACATCTTGACTACCCTGGCAAGGCGGGACTGTACCTAGTTGAGCTGGTATCATCTCAAATTATTAACTGGGCCGATACATCTGACACCGCGTTCACCACCCAATTTCTCGGTTCACACCTACTAGACTATCTAAGGCTAACGATTTTCGCCAGCTGTTCCCAAACACCGATGCTTCAATTCGCACAATTGTTTGACACTTGCTGCCTTTGACTATTGATGTCGCGTTTACTCCTTACTACCTTACATTGCTGGATGAAACTTCCATATCCTTAATGCGAACTCAAATATAAACCCATTTCAAGCAAATTCCTCCGGAATTGGCTTTCGTCCATAGGCAACATGTCTACCATGATTCACTCGTGGTTAGGAGTAGGCTCCAAGGGCTGGGAGTGAACCACTTACAACAAGTTATACGTATGGTGATTCTTATTTTTCACCCCTTTCAGCGCGTCCGCAAACACTTTCAACGCATCCTCCTTCTCCATTCCCAAGATCCTGGTCAACGCCGCCATGCCGTACGCCTCGAAACCTTCCTGTTGTCAACCCTAATCCACTAATCCACCATAAACAAACAAACCCACGATGATAACCTACCCGTTTCACACATCAACATCGCCATCGCCCCAACCTGCTTCACCCGCTTGTCCTTCGGCCATGGGCCAAACGGTTGCTTGACATCGGCAACATGCACATCAACAAACCCGGCATCCTCCAGGTGTGTTTTCAACTCGGATGACGTCACGAAAGGCCGGCCGATTTTCGTCAAGGCTTTCCCGCAGAGTTCGAAGTGGTGTGAGATACCGGGGTGCATGGTGTTGTCGTCGGAATGTGGCACGCCGCCCAACTCGGCGAGTTCGCAATAACCTCCAGGCTTAGTGCAGCTAGAAAGAAGTCAGTCTTGTGGCGAGAGACGGTGTGGCATGAAACCAGGTATCGCGGTATTCTTGAACTCTTGGAAATTTGGCGATAATGCTGGACTGACTCACCGATATACTTCGGACATATACTTCGGCCAGTCTCCGATGCTTTGAACTAAGTTTCTTGAGTGGACGAAATCGAATGTATCCTACCGGAGCTTCAGTCATCCATGTCCAAGTAATACCAGCACAGTCTAGTATCCTACCGCCTGGAATGTCCATGGTTTCTCGGCATCGTCAACCTCGAACTTGCAATTTGGCGGTACCCACGTTGGTTGGATTGGACTACAGCACTACCGTAAGTCCATCTATCTTCTACCGCACGAGGAGGGTAGTCTTCGACGCACCTGAGGTCCGTTCCAATAACCTCGGCACTCGGATACATATCCGCAGCATCAATCGCCCAAATCCCGGTTCCAGTGCCGACGTCGAGAATCCGCTGAGGATCCTCGAGTGGCGCGAGATGGAGCTTTCCCTCCATCATCTGCAGCAAGATTTCGTGGTGCATGTCGAGGCTTGCGTTCAGAGTATCTCAGCGGAACGATTTGAAACTGCGCGATGCTGTGCGCTCTCACCGGTCTTGCTCGGTCTCATCCGTGGGCATGAAGTTCTTGTCGGCTCCGAAATAGGCATGGTAGCGGCGACCTGGTGGGAAACGTCAACTTGAATGGAGGTTGCGGCGATGAGGAACCCAACCGTTTTCGAAAATGTACTCGTTGACGGACGTGATCAGGCTCTGGGTCGTGGTGGTATAGCCGATCGAGGCGTAGTCCTCGTCTTCGGAATTTTCGTACTAGGAAGATTAGCGCAACTGCAGAGAAACGGAATCGTAAGACGTACGACGGCGGGATCAACTTCGATTAGAGACATGCTGGCGTTGCGCGAGAGGTGGGAAATCTCAGCAGCAGCAAGTCGCAGCTGAAATAACAACAAGCGGAGTTATAGAACCCCGCTTTGAATTCGGAGACAGCTACTGTGTGGCTGCACAAATAGATTCAGCCCTGTTGAAAAAAAAAGCAACTGTCGAAGCGGAACAAAAGCACAATGCATGTCTGGCGTTAGCTTCAGCGCTAGCCGATTGCAATTGAACTAACACAACGCACAGGCACCGTTGATTGGCCAATACTTTGGGCTAGCACTGAGCGTGCTGCATTCGTAAGCGAAAGCTGAAACTAACAAAGCCAGCTCAGATTTGCCGGTTATGATGCCGCATGTTGCGTGAGGACTGCCAACTTCAGGCGAAACGCCGCGAACTAGGCTGCATATGCTGTGCTTTGATACGGATGCGGTGTCAATACGCAACCCCGCAGTGCCCAGTATATTGATGCGCACCTTCAATACTGCAGGCATGCCCGGCGACTCCGAACATCAACGAGGCTGATCGTACAACTACTCTAAAATATCTCTATGCGGGTCACGCTAAGGACAGGGCGCCACATCTCCTCCAAAACAATACCCTCAATGTTCAGGTAGAGAATAGTCAACGAAACTCCCGTTAGCCGCTCGCTCTTGGCTATTTCTTCCGCTTCTATGTTGCTTGGGCTTGTGAAACCTTATCGGCGGCCTGACTGGTGGGGTATATTTACTAGAGTATTACCAACTGAGATTACGAGGGTGCCTGTTTTCTGGCGCTCATATATATGTACTGAGATTGTCTGATATGCCAACGAAGGACGAAGTAGCCATAGCAGCGATAAGTAGCGGAAGCCACTTCTACTTGTGATCCTGACTGAGCATCTGCTTCGGAAGTGGCCACCTATCACAAGTTCAACCAGAGTTGTTATGCGGTAGTGCGGTCAGCCACCTCTTGAGCCTATACCACGGGTCTAGTTAGTGCGCAACAGGATCAGGTAGTAGTATCTTGTGCCGCTGAAATGATGACATTATCGTATGTGGAGCCCACAGATGTCCGTTCGTGCACATATCTGCTTGTTAACCCACGGATCCCCTTTCAAATCGGTATTCAAACCTGAACTGTTGCCTTTGATGGTTGATTAACTGATGGATTGATCTCTCGAGGCCCCAAGGCCGGTATATATATAGACACCTATATACGTACGAATATGCACTTATCTTACATGACACGCATCGCCCTGATCTTAATACAAGCCATATCCCCATACAAGTCAATCTTCATACAAGCCGTCATACAGAGCCGTAACGGAGCCTGAACTTACGATCCCTAGTGCACATGCACATGAACATACCGAGTGATGCTTTGTGATGCAAAGTGACGTTGAGTGATGTCAAGTGATGCCGAGTGATACATAGTAGCGTCGAGTAATTCCAAGTGCACCAAGTAATAGTGAAGATTTGGGTTGAAAATAGCTATGACATTGACATTAGCCTTTGGCAATGCCACCAGCACAGACTTGCTTTACTTTTACTATATCTTGTATATGGTAATGTGGATTGTTTGAAAACACTGAACCTTGCGTCAATTAGATTTTTCAGACTTTCAGTAGGGACAGACGAATGATTTGTGGTGCTAGATGAGCGATTCACAACCTAAACTAGTAAGAAAGAAGGCCGGTTAGAAGGTATTTATTGTTATATTTGTTATGATCAATCTATAAGTGCACCGTCTTATTTCTGGAATGCCACCGAACGCACGAAGCTAGGTAGCTCTTGTTTCTAATTTGGGGTTTTGCCTAGGTGCAGATCAAGTTACATAAGTATTTCTAAAAACAACTAATAATGCCTTTCTAGCGATATCGAGTACATCTATTTTGGCGAGATATTGAAACGATGCTCTATCTAATCCCACCGTTATATGATGTATCATCTACTCCACTCTAATCTATTTCATCGCATCTCAGCTAATAACTCCAATTCATTGAGTATCTCTACCCCACAGGTTTAATTTTCTCACAATTGGAAGAAGATTTCATTGTTGCATTCCATTTAGATAGTTTCATGACGATTGGCACGTACGGCACAGCATATGAGAATGCCAACACTTCAGGCCCCAACTGTTCATGGTTGTATTAATCTAAGACAACCGATGTGTTGAAGTGCGATTTTAGTGTCGGATGAGTGTCCAGCCGCGCTCAGCCTCACGTACTTCATAGTTATCTGGTTGTGATAAGGCAGCAGTTCAACGAAGCACGTCTCTGCCTGCTGTTCAGTATCCGCTAGCCACTCTACACATCCCGTTCTATTCATTTTCCTCAGTATATTGCCATCAATACGCTACCACAATATGTCCCAACCGCAAACGAACCGCACGACTGATTTGGCATCCTCGACGTTGAGTAAACGTAAAAGGATCGCGATATCGCCAACATCACCGGACACCGAGTCAAATCCCAGTACTTCGTCGCCGAACGCACCTCCGAACTAGCAGCAGAGGCAGCTGTCTGTAACAAAGCGAGCGAGAATCAGTGACGCCCCGCCAACCACGGGCGTAGCAGCCGTCACAGATATACACTCTTAAAATTTCTAACCATAACTAGCTCATCGCCCTTTACGAATTAGCTTGATTCCGGATTGCGTCACCGAAAGCAACTTCGCGAATGGTTGAATGGCTTAGTTTAGAATGAAACTGATGGAAATATAGAACCTGCGCGAGACGAACGGAATGTCTTGAAATTATCATTGGCGCCCTATACAACCACGTGGAAAATTGCGACAGTTAGTTTCGGACGCGAGCCCCTTGACTTTGCCAAATGTAAAGCCGGACACAAAATGGAAATTAGCGCACGAATCGGCACCACCGAAGTTACTATTGTTGTAGATTGCGACTTTTTCGGTATGACACTTCTCTACGCTTCTTCCAAGCCAGTTTCGGAGTAAGCCATCAATCCTTCTGTTTCCTGGGATAAAGGCTCATTGGGTAGTATTATTGCAGTTACAGGGCTAGGCGGGCATGCTTTCGGCTCATGGAAATCCTCCAATGGATATACCATGTGGTTAAGGGATTCATTACTGAAGGATATACAAGGCATTAGGGTTCTCACGTATAGTTACGACTCAGCTCTAAAAGACAGCACATCCAACAGCTCCATTCAGCAATACGCTAGACAATTCCTGGATGCAGTCCTTAGAGTTCGGTGTAAGACTCCCGAGGTATCTACGCCCGCCCTTGGCATTTGTATGATAGCATGCGAGTGCTCCCCAACAGACTAGGAAAGACATCGACCACTTATTTTGATTGGCCATAGTCTTGGAGGGATTGTGATCAACATGTGAGGACCATTATGCTTAATTTATAAGCCTTTACCCCCCAGACTGTAGGGTTGCGGCGATCAAATATCTTGTACTGCGCGTTACAACACACAGGATTATCGATCATTAGGGTCTTCACAGTCCCGAATATACTTGCTACGGTTAAGGGAATGAATAATGGGCACTCATGTCTTTCCGTGGAAGGTGTTGACATCTACAGGCATTATCAGATGCTTCACACGGCTCGGAACATGATTATGCCATTTTGAAGTCATGCAATGCCCTTTTTTTGTTTGGAGTACCGAATCATGGGCTCAACAATGACAATATGTTGTCGCTAGTAAAAAAGGGCAACGAAATGCCAGGCTCATCAGTGACCTGGGAGAAGGCTCTCCCCTACTTCGCGCAGCATCTCAGAACTTATTAATTTTCGTTCTTGGTGTCCGATTGTTTCTTTTTATGAGACTAAAGACACTCGGGTTGTTGAGGTACATAATTTTATTCCCTCATTTCTGGTTATGTAGGTACTGATACATTTCTATTCCCAGGTTTTGCCGGACGAGAAATGGGCAAAAACAGGTCGCTATGTGCGGATGGTAACTCCAGAATCAGCAGCCTAGGCTACACCTAGTGAAGCCATTTGTAGTCAAGTGCCAATTGATGCGGACCACTCGGGGATAGTAAAATTCACAGACCGAGCGGATAGAAATTACATGAATGTGGTTCAGAGGCTGAAGGAATATGTCAATAAGGCAGCTGATACTGTACGCAAGCGTTTAGAAAACACTGCAGCAAGTACAATATCAAGCCGACCACGGAACCCAAAGACTCCATTGCAACTGCACCTCAAATCGACAACCTATAGCTTAGTCCTTCTTGACCTATTCTCCTCGCAATTATCACTCGGAGCAGGCGGCACAATCAAACAAAATATACGAATAGCCCTCGAATTTGGGATCGTTATAACGCGAAACTGCTCAATGTTTAAATTGTCAACTCGGCAAGATTCCAGGATATCACTGGCTCATTTCCCCTTCACACCCCTATCACTGTCGCTACTTATGTGGCCAACAAGCTTCCGTTTTATGATGTGTATCTTGAACAATCTTTCGGGATTTTAGGAGCTTTTAACCATATCAAACCCTCTCTCAGATTGACGCCGAACGCAGTTCCTTGGCAAATACTGTATATAAGATTGTGCAGTGCGGTGTTTGTCAGAAATCTATGAGCGATAGTCTGTCAGTTCATGATGACTTGCTTTAGACCTGACCGAGCAGCTAACTAACCTCTGAACAATAGCCTACGGCCTTGTTAGTATAGAATGTGCACCAGTTGCGCAACGACTCCACATTCGCTCCGCCCCGTTTGTCAGAAGAAAACCAAAGTGATCGCTATTTCGGCGCAAATGGGCACTCCCGAAAGCGAACAGCAGCGCATGAAAACAAAGGTGGTTATGCTTCAGGAATAGGGTGAACATATGATCTTCTACAGTGTGGTCGAGGACTATATTTGGATGACGATTACTGTTGACACGAGAAGATGATTGTCTGTCTATCCAAAGAGAAGGAAAACTATGGACTTATATATGAAAGAGAGAGAAGGAAAACCCAATGCCGACTGCCAAAGCCGGAGCCCAATGCCGAGTACCAGTGCCGAGCCGTCCTCCTCGCCATGGGGGCAAGCGAGGCCGATGGGGGCAAGCGAGGCTGGTGGGGGCAGGCGAGGCCAATGGGGGCCGCAAGCCACCGGCCCCATGCCCGAGCCCGCCAGCACCAAACACTAGGGAAGCCACCGGGCCAAATCCCCAGTCAACAATTACATTTGTAGGGAGGGAGTAGGGTGCAGGGTCCATGTGTGAAGTGAGCGAGGGGTCTTAATTTGCTAGAAGCAGGGATGGAAAAGTCCGTCCTGTCCGTCCGAAGGTTCGCCCTGGCCCGGATTACAAATTTCCGAGTGACTTCACCTTCGACTGGTGGTTACAGTCTTCCGAAAAGTAAGATCGTCAACCTATTGGGTGTTGAAATACTGATTGCTAGAAACCTTGTATTCTAAAGTACAGATACATTCCTGATCTTATATACGGCAATCAGAGTATGCCTTGTACGCATGCATGCACACTCAGCTGGCATCTCCAGCTGAGTCTGGAACGACCATCATCATCGGGAGATTATGATCCCCATCAGCCCAGCTGAAGCCCATAAGCCGTAAGCCAGGGAGGCGGTGCATATACGCAACATTGGGTGTTGAAATGTACTGATTGCTAGAAGCTTATATTCTCAAGTACAGGTACATTCGTGCTCTTATATATACGGTATTCGGAGTATGTCTTGTACGCATGCATGCGCACTCAGCTGGCATCTCCAGCTGAGTCTGGAATGACCATCATCTTAGAGAGATTATGCATCAGCCCAACTGAAGCCATACGTCAGGGAGATAAACCATATATGCAACATTGGGCCCTGCAGTCTATCGAGTGACTCATCGGTGATTCCGAGTGATGGAATGGCGATCAAGAGTGATGAAGTGATGACCGAGTGACGACAATAATATGGCCGCAACAACCAAACGATTCCGCGCTCTCTCCCTGAGACACAATACAGTAGTATGATAGGCCCTACCGCACGATTAGAGCTAACAAAGGCTCCTACTAATGCCAGCTGACACGAGATGTCACTCGCCAGGTACCTACAGTCCCGCCCACATTCGGCGCCTCTCCGGAGTATCCGTCTTATATCCTTCCAAGCCATCTGCCGCGGCAAATATACGCCACAAGCGGTGTCTCAGGTACGCCTCTAAATTGAAAATTTTCACCAGTACTACTTGTACCAAACATCAACCATGAGTGTCAATCAACGTCCCAAAGCTCTGCCAGCAACCGAAGTACTGATCCAGCAAGTAATTGCAGAAGCTAGTTGTGACTTGCCACTGCAAGGGAAAGACTCCGGGAAAAATGACCTTACACGACGCGTAACTCATAGAGAAGCTGGTTTTGGGACGGTAATCCATAGCATATTTGACACGTGGCACTATGAGGTCCTATGGACCTGTGCATTGACTAGATTACTATGATACGCATGCGATTATGTGCTCTTGATACTATACATCATGGTGCATTCACCAAGCTTGAAACCAAACTGCCTAATGCACTTTATTGCATGCTCCCAAGTAAGCTCCAAGACGCTCCCAAATACACTCCAAGTACACTCCCAAGTACACCTCCGAGTATGTCCTCAAGTACACTCCCAAGCTTGCTCTCATGGACGCTCCTAATTGCACTCGATGGCACACTTATTCAAAATTAACTGACAGCAGAGGGACGATAACAAATAGGAAAACAAGAGCACGGAAGTTTTGATAGCAGTAGTAAATATAGTACTCATGCTGGCTTTGCAATGTCTATCCAGTGTACTTTACAATTCACACCCAGGATTTTATTATGCTGCACTTGTCATCGCGGTTATATGGCATGGACGGATATGGGAAGGATATAAGACGGATACTCCGGAGGGGCGCCGCCCACATTGCCCTGGTCCTGGAGATTTGAGAACTGGACGCCCTAGGGGGACGAAAGCAGTCGCCTGGGCTGGACTGTACGCTAGTCCCCCTAATGACTACAGTCCGGACGGACCGTTGGCATCCCTGACTAGAAGTACTGGTATTATTTTGTCTATTTTCTTTGTTATTGAAATACGTGCTTGCAGTGAAATTCCTTTCCTACGGCTAGATTACATGCAAGGTGTTGTGAAGCGTCGAGTTGGAAAAGGGTAATTTCATTGCGGGTGAACAATACTAAATTGATTAATTTATCTTACATTAACACGAATACACTAAGTTATTACGGTCATAAAATGTCGTAAGCTCCCTCTCCGCAGTCTTTTGTCAGTCATAAATATTTGAATCTTAATTTCATATTGAATGGAGTCACTTGCTTCACAGATGAAATAACATTCTCCGAACTTTACGCATGCAAATATGATATCGGGAATAGTTCGTGCGAGATCCGCAATATCAAGTTGTTGGGCTTCGTTGCTAGACCAAAACGCTTCTAGCATCTACAACCATTATAGCCAATACCAAAGTTGTTTCTGCGCAGCGTACGCTTGCCCTTCCGGAAATGCCTTTCAGTCCGGAGTTTGGGTACTCAAGGCAAACTAACGTTTCGATTGCTGTCCATGGTTGTTGCCAGTATTATGTTGTATGTATCATGCTATAGCATGCTGCGGGTTCGTGTATGTGGACACTAGCACTGGACAGCAGGGGATACCAAATGAGTGAAAGTATGGTTGAAAACAAACATGGGTTAAAGCTATAATCCCCAATTTATGGAACATCAATTGAAGATACTTACGAAACTTCCATGCTTCATGGTACAAAATTTACGCTTGTAGTATAGGATTGCATATGGAATTGATTTCTGCACAAAACTGTGACTCGTCATGAATATTGTAGACATATCCCTCTTTCTAGGGAGCAGCATCAAAAATTGCTCGGTGTATGTTTACGCAATATGTTGCAGATATACTGTACTGATTACAGTGGTTCGCACATCAGCAGTCAGAATGCTGTGTCCGAAGAGGTTTTTATTGTGGATTTGATCGGTTTTTGATCATTCGGGATTGAAAGAGATCTGTCAGCACAGAAAAAGTGTCCGAACCACTGTGACCAGTACAGTACAGGGAGAAGAGAAAGAGATATATACAGAGAATCTTCGGGTATGCCTGTATCACCCATTACCACTATTGCCACTCGCCACTTTCGCCACCGGATATTCAATACATGCACGCTCTACCGTATATATGGCCTCTCTGGACTCGAAGGTATAATAGACAATCATTCATCATTTCCAACGCAACAGTCGTAAAACCACTCTCTACCCATCATAATACGCAAGACCCTCCCCACAGTAATATAGTTAGACAGGCTAAGACGGCTATCTGTAGGAAGAGATTATCCCAAACATACTCTAATATTCATGGCGTGGGTGGTCGCTGGTAGGTGCGCTGTTGGTGAAAATATCCCCTCTGAGTAGTAGTGGATCTATAAGCACCTAGAGCAAAGGATACTGGACATGGCAGAGAATGGCAAGACCTTAATGACACCATATGTTGTGCGGTGATGGTGTTAACGTTGCCTTCTGTTCTTCCTCAACATGGCTTAATATGCCGCTTTGGCCCACTACTGCTTATTATTCTAATAATAATGTTTTTAAACGAAAGGTAGTTTCTAGAGTTTTTGGACATATGGGCGTTTCTCTTTAAGTACACCATGTGTCGAAGTGCAAGCATTAGGGTTTGTGATACATAGCGAATGACATTCTTGCTGTGACGGATAGCTATGTAGAGCACATAAGCATCTGCTAGAGCATAGAGCAGCAGCTCCCGACGCCACCCAATTGCAATCACGGGTTTTAAATAAGAACACCACGTGGCTGGTGATTCTCATTCACGAACGCACGAGGAACTGAAATTACTGGCGTTCCAAAACCGAACTATGTAGTAACACTCAGCCGTGCTGGTTGAGAGATAAAGGTTTTATTCACCCGAGACCGTAGGATCTAATCTAATCTGATCTTCACAGGAGCGGGTTATCGCCACTCGCTTCCGAGTGATAGCTTATATTTTCAACAAGGTGGAATATTACAAACTAAGCAAACGCTCGCAAACTAACAACATACACGTCCTCAATACAGCATATGATTGTAGGAATAATTCTTGGCAGTTTTGGTAAAAATTTGTGGCCTATCCTGAGCATCACATGGTACAGAATTGCTTTACTGGAAACTATCACCAAAATGTTAAGGTACGTACTGAAGTTCTGCGGGATTGTTATAAGAAATACCTCCCATGGAGCACCTACCCACCACTCATGTACACGTTCCGGATATTGCACCTTCAGTCTTATCTTGTATCTATCGGTAGTCGTGCCTCGCAACATTTTCACGATAAAGCAACCTTCGCTGCTGCTTGACTCAGTGAGCCTACAGCGGGTGCTATCTATCGGATATGCCCGGTGAATGTACACAGCTGGAAGGACAACCCTGCAGCCTGTAGACTCACCCGGCACAAGATAGATTAGCGAGGTTATAACTCGATCTGGGGTAAATAACTCTCCTTCGAAGACACATGGTCACTTGCCCAGCCAATGTGTGCCCAGCCAATGTAGGCCCAGATTACAGTTTCTAGGAATTATATAAATTCTTAAACCAATTATATGGTAACAGATCACGCTATGGTATTATCGAATAATATACAACAGTCATGCATATGACATAGGAATCCCTCCACATGAGCTCTTAGTGCCAAGTAAACGCGACATGCAAATCTAGAAGCTGACACAGAATTTTTGATTCAGTTCTTTGGAAACTGAGGAGTTCCAAGTCTTGCTACGATGCTAATTATTCTCATGTTAGCGTCATATTTCGTTAGGAAATCGGCCATAGTTACCGGTTCACCGCCCCATCCAAATCATTGTGTGGGCGCGAAAATACCATCCTTTCACACTGTCAATACCCGCTTTTAGGCACATAAGTTTGGCGGGCGTATGCTGACCTGAACCATCCCAGCCTTTCGGTCTTAAATGCACGTCCAGGTGAGAGCTTGAGCCCACCAGGGGCTTTCGCTAACCTCTCTGAAATATATCTCTCACGGTCGCCATCAGTTATATGTTCCGGTGGTGGATTTTGCAGGGCATAGGTTAAATCGATCCACACGAAAAGCCCGGCGTTCCTGAGGTATGGTTAACAAGTTTAACGTTTATAAACATAGTAGGAAGACTTACCCTTCTTTGTAGTAATTGATCTTGTAATTATCCAGTTTTTCCGTGAGAAACTGATATGCATTCGTAAGCCTGGACTGGTTGTCGTTGAAAAATTTGGTGACAAATCCCGAATCGGCGAGGATGCACGACCAAATAATGTCAGCACCAGATGAAACCCAACTAAGAAATGAATTGGTCATGATCGTTTTCTTGATCGTTTCGGCCCTGGAAATGACCGCCCCAAGTCGCACCCCACTGCAGCCTGTCGATCAAATTAGTTTCATCATCGAAGCTGAGGTGTTATGTAAACTTACAAAAATCTTTGCTCATTCCATAGCTGTTAGCGTACAAGTTAGCTTCAAGCTATTCCAATCATCATAGAGCAAGCGACATACAGACAATGAACCATCTTGTCCTGATCTTTGTGAACTTTCGGTAGAGAAAGCACTGATACAAACGAAACATCCCTTTTGACACCAGCTCCTTCTCTCTTTTCAAAGCGCGTCATAGCATAAATTTCGTCGCAGATTAGATGAATTCCATTTTCGCAGCAAAACTTCACATATTCTTCGAGCACCTCCACAGGCTACGTATACCATGTCAGTCGGCGCCGCCTGTGAGAAAAAAATTAATGGGGAGACCACTTACAAAACATCTACCAAGGGGATTGTGCGGATTGCATAGTAGAATGGCCTTGATATTGGTCCCATCGTCGTTCGAGGTTTCCATTACGTTCCTATATCGTTCGATGGCTTCTGCAGTGAAAGGATCCACGGGTTTTCCCTCGCTCTCGAAATCAACTGCAACCACCTTCACCCTGCATGTACAGTCAGACATTACCGCTTTTTAAAAAAATTCAATAGTGAGAACTAGCCTAGATCTACTGAACGTAAACCCTTTTTGGAATCCATTATACATAGGTCGACCAATCAAGATGCCATCGCCAGGATCAGCAACAGCGTATGAGAGTTGCTCCAATGCCGCATAGACGCCTGGAGTCGTTACAATATCGTCGGCTTTGATACTCCGGTTGGAAGGGATTGGAAAATGGTTGTTCATGAAGCTCGACAACAGACCACGCAGCCGTAAACTACCGCCAGGTCCCCCATATTGGAAGTCTAAATCGGTTAATGTCTCGGGAAACTAGCTCAATGCGAAGTTAGGTAATAATATTCATCAATTCACATGACAATGATGAGTGAACCTTCTTGGCAATTTGTGTCTTCAAATCTTCTGTCATTAGAGTATTCTCCGCTATCGAGAGGTCTCTACCCGCGCCTTCTGTTAGCATATAATATTGCACGGCCATCAGGCTTCACTCGTTCAGGCTTCAAACTAACATGAATTTCTCCTCTTTCGTTTCTTCATTGTATTTTCCCCGTGACAAACGTTTGCTGGGCTAGAGCTAAAGATTAGCTTTTTCATGCTCTCCACACTAGGGATGTATATACCATGGAAGTGAAGACAAGACTTGGCACCCGCTCTTCCTTGAATGGATCAATGCTCCGAAAGGATTGGAACATCTTGACGTCTTTGGGAATGGAATTTGTAGCCCTTGAGGTAGCCATCGTGTTTGGTGCGGTTCTTGGTTTTCACTTGTTGAGAAGAGCAGACGGGCACATAAATAGGTAAGGAAGGGCTCCCGATGCGGTTCTTCTATACTCCTATGAAACTATGGATCGCATGCGCACTATGGATAAGGAATGATCGCACCCTGTCTGCAACATCTATTAAACCCATCCACAGTTCTAGAGATTATACATGAGGTAATTATGATAGGTTTTGAGGGGTCTGGGATCTCTGCTATTAAGAATAGGTTGTAGCGGGGTAGTAGGACCGAGATCTCCCGTCCCGCAAATCCATAGTCCCAAAATAGTGGATCAATCGCTCAGACTCCTGAGGCTTGCAGAAAAATAGATACAAATCTCTTTAACACGCACACTTGGATATAGGATAACTTTCTTTTTCAATGAACATTCATGATACCTTCACCCCATCTCAGTTGAATAGCTTCACCAAATAGTGCTGCAAGAATCTATGCGTCGCATGTACACGAGATAGATTGATTGAAGAGAGTGTACACATCACTTAGTCAAACTGAGCCCAATAATGCCGTCCATTCAGACTCTTAACTGGGGTGTCTAGGATACCCAGTTTCTACCTTACAGGAGTCGTAGTGCGCCAGCGGAAGGGGAATTCCTATACATCCGTAACAATCATCACCGCCTCTGTTTCAGGTTTAGAAGCATCTAGCGTAGTAGTATACCCCGCATTTCACAGACCAGGGTACTACTGGTCACTATCGGGGGATTTCTTCATCCCTACCTGCAGACGGAATTACCACATATAAACACCTAGTGCGGCTTTTTTGCGGGGTGTAAGGCTGTCACTAAGTGTAGTTACCGCTTGATTTGCAGTATAAGGCTCGCAAAGATCGAGCCTTGTACACAACGAGAGAAGTATGCCCCCCTGGCCGCCGGCTACCGATGACGAGCGGCTATCTTTGCCGATGAACCCCCGGCACACGACGATCTGGATTGCCACACATAGGCTGAACTTGAGTCTGTACTTACATATAGTATAAACCCCCGCTTACTGTGTACAGTACCATGTCTCTTAGTGTGTAGAAGTTAGATTTCATGGCGAGGCGAAACCTCGGCATATCAACCAACGGAAGTACCGAGATTCGGAGACCCGGAAATTGTAATAGATTACCAATTGTCAGCATTGAACTCGCCAATTGGTCAAGTATGGTTTGGGCTTCTCATGGAAGGGTTTCTGTAACGGTTGTGTAGAGACTTCACCGTAATTATATTCCACCATCGGGTTTGCTACACACGAGGGATCAACTGTCACTACCTCCGCATACCTCTGCCATCCCTTATTCCTCCATAGGCTACCCCAACGCATAAGGGCACGCTTGGATGATCACCTATAACTTGAAGTTACCATTACTACCCGATTTTAAGGTCGATTTTGTGATTTTGGAGTTATATGGAAAGTTCGGTAACCTTTGAACTGTGGCTGAAACCATGGTTTTCAACTTTTACCTCCTAAGATTGAAATTAAAAAACTCAAAAACGAGAGCCCCCTAAGCATCCAATTGTGGTCTCCCACCAGAGTTTGACTTCATGGCTTTACATCCACAACTGATCTCATCAGAGTAAATTAGTTTTGCAAACCACACTTGGACATCCGAATACGCCCTAAATCGTGGGTAGACGGCAGGGCACATATCCCTCATGGTGAATAGAGAGCCTTTGCTTCGGGGACTCATAAGTATCAATTAAACGCATCAATGTCAGCAATCAAACGCTAAACGTGGTTGATGGGGTAGGAGGTCCCTGGCAACAAGGGAGTGACAAGGGGGCTGGCGGGGCGACTTCTGAGTCGGCCGAGACCGTAATAGCTCAATGATGGCAAGTAGTGCTCGGCTTTAGAAAATTGGTTGTAAAACTTTTCGAGTTCAGCTTCATTGACTCGCACTCATCGCTACGGTGTATCCAACCAATCGTAAGCGATTCTTGCATGAGTGTCCCACTACGCGAAAACCTACACGGATCTGTTGGCTTCTGAGAGCTAGTTCACTAGCTATTTAATGGAATTCCGGTGTACTACAGCCGACTCATCCTATTGAGGATTAGTCATTCCCCTGGCGTGGTCGTACGTAGCACAAACCTACCATATATGAAAAAGGGTGTTTTCAAGGACGGTCCTAAGTAGGATTTGATTGTATAACCGTTGGTAGTGCGTTTTTGACCGTCTATTGACTGTTCCTAAATGGTATCTAAACGATGTCGCTACGGTTCTATAAGGACAACCTACTTAGGACCGTCGTTAAAAACCTCTTTTTTTCATATTGTATTCACATATGTATATTAGCCAGTCCAACGCGTCTTCCTTATCCCATACACGCTCGAATTTGGGAAATTTTCTGCACTACTGGTTTTGGCTGAAGATCTACCGATTAAACGGATTCTACGCTAGCTGACGTTACACCGCACTAATCACTAATGCACTATAATAAGGCGGCAGGGAGATTCTAGCCAGAATAAGAATCCATTACAAATGAGTACATAAGAGGTAGTCGAGGAAGCAAGAATAATTATCAAATTATGCTTCCGAAACTTGCCAGATAAGGGGAATTATATCCAGGAAGTATTAGCTAGTGTAACTCGTAGCCAATTACATTTTTTATTTCTAAAGCTAGTCTTCAGTAGACATGCCAGATGTCGGTTCCGGTGGTACCCCGTTGAAGTCGCAAACATCACCGACTGAATTCACCGCCACAGAGTCGAAACAATGTATCCATACACTGAATAACAACTGCACCGTTTTGGATACAGCGGAAGGACAACCGAACTCATTCATCTCCTCATTAAATGAGCACATACAAAATGCTATGACTGGAGTGATTTTGGGGCTGTAGAACCGGCACAGGGGACGACGTGCTAAACAGTTGCCCGTTCATGCAGCTTTCTTTGCCATTAGAGAGAGCAGCCCATTCTATTCAGAGTTTGACTTGCCTTTCGGGACTGCAAGCCTCTGGAAGAGGATTGACAATACCAGCAGCAAGGGTTTTAAAAACCAAGGGATGAGATATGCCAGCCTGCGAGCAATTTTGCTGTATTGAAACGGTGATAATTTAAATTTAGGG
>Ga0307512_10001495_pt1 | contig 32893 bp, 39 predicted proteins | sample 14_EM_MG_FD_200267 | JGI IMG/M metagenome (GOLD analysis project Ga0307512, IMG submission 200267) | Populus trichocarpa ectomycorrhiza microbial communities from riparian zone in the Pacific Northwest, United States - 14_EM | ecosystem: Host-associated > Plants > Roots > Unclassified | place... | reverse complement strand
CAAGAACCTCAAGTTGACCCAGTGACCCATTCGCCACTCGTTCGAAGCATCAACTGCTTTTTGAGCGCTGCGCGGACATGAGGCACGTTGATGCCTGACTGATGAGGTACCTTGGAGATCACCGAACAAGAGACTAGAACACGGCGGTGATGAGATTTGTGGGCTGCGGTGGGCGCAATGCTCAGAAGCCGTCGGGTCTTCAAAAACGGGGCAGGGTAGAGAGTATTAAGCGGTCGAGAGACAGGGTCCACCCTCGACACGGGATTTTGATCCTTGGACCTCACCTCGTTGACTGGGCGACATTCCCCTTTCATTACTAATGTTGAGTGGACAAAAAAGTTACCCTCATCACTCCATCTTTCGACCGCGCGAAATACTGGATCTAAACAATGGAATGAGAATCCGCCGTAAAATCGATCCCTCGATAATCAGGTCACAAGACAAGTGATAGAATCTGAGCCCAGACCGTGATCTGCTCTCGGCACGTGCACGAACGGAGGTGTGTGGGCTACTGGCCAAGGCAGTATTCGCATATCCAGCAACACGGCGTTACATTACACTACAGCATTTGGTCGAGCCTATTCGACATGCATATGGACGTGTGATGGATGGAGACATCCCATGACCTTACACTGACCCTACCTGCTGTGAGCGCACACATGACAGGGGAATTCGAAGGCAAGAGATTTGGCAGATATCCACAAGACGAAAACATACGACATGCCGTGGACAGAAAAGAATTTTAACTATCAGCCTGGCCCAAATAGTGTGCTCATTGAGAGCATAAAAACAAAAAAGTGCACATTGGTGGGTCGGAAGTCGGCCAGGTCTGTTCTGCATCCTGTCGTGCGGATCAAAGAACAACGCAAAACATTGTCTGTGACACTTCCTGGCACAACTCGTAAAGCGCAATCTTGTTCGACATCGGTGGTCGCCGAAAACGGTAACAATTTGTCGCATCTTTGCTCGGCGAAACGCCACTGGCTGCTGAGGACATGCGCATCGATAAGTCTCATATTATCGATTTACAAACTACGTGGCGAGACACGATACAGGGCTGCAAGACGGCGCAACGCGAAAGCTAGGTTAGGTTGAAATATGCAGGAACGCACGAAGCAAGACATGGGGCCTCGGCCTTCCGTAGAGTTCGGTGTCCATGGCCTGGCACAAGGACTTCTTCGCGAGAATTGGCGTGGGGATAAGGAGAGAATTATAAGACAAGAAATACCGAGAGAGAAGGTGTGGAATCGCTGACAACTGTGGGCCATACCTGGTTGGTTATATGCGCATCTCAGTGGCGTGAGGCAGCGAGAGGGAAGGCAAATCAGGCTACCGTGCAGCATTGTCATAGAGTTCGAAAAGTGGGATGGCGAGGAGCTTCATGTTTTTGGGAACCGCCAGAACCTCTGCAGTGGGTAAACATACATGAGTACTTCTCCACGGGCACATGCCATCGGAGAGATGACGGACTACGTTCGGGCATTTGCACGAGGAAAAGTTTCTTGCACTCTTCAGGTTTGGTAATGTGCGCAGGTACAAATGGATACTAAGTGGCCATGGGTGGACAATCACGTTCGATGTCAGACTAGTGGAGGAAGCGCACGTCACGCACCATAAATGTTTCAAAGTTAGGATGCCACCATTGGGCGAGGCAGTCTCCAATTTCCCAGTCGTTGTCGATCCCGTGGGAGACTGTCACTAGGTGGGGCCAGCCGGCCATCCAGACGACGCTTGAGGCCCTCTAGCTCATCTTCGCCAGGTTTTAGGTAGTCACCAGGACTTGAGGTTAAGTCAGATCGAGAAGAGTGCAGACAACCAGCAGAGCATACAGCTTGAAGAATGCGTTGGCGATTTGAAGCATGAGGATGTGCGGATGACCATGGTCATGAACGACGAGGACGCCTTCGACCGTGCGGCGCATGCCAAATCCTTATAGTTGTTTTGGAGACGTTGAAGACGAGCTGAGACCGATGGATCTTCCTCGGGTTGCGCCTCTTTGGTGCTGTGAGTCGGGATGCGTCGGTCAGACGCGTCACGCTTTGTGGAGGACCAAAAAACATGAAACGGAAGTGAGGTTTGAATACATACCTAAAGGTAAATGGGATGGTGGTTAGCTAAAAGATATAAGCACGTGCGGTTGATAGCGCGATAAGAGGGGGAAAGAGCGCATAAAGAGCGATGGTGTTGGACATTGCGGTGTTTTTTTTGTCGAGGTGGAAGGTTCTAGGCACGATGATAACACTTATCGGTGATATAAAAATAATTGTTTAAGTCGAGGGCCCCAAATTTCAAAAGGTTTCGGGTGTGAGCGAGAGCCCGACTCAGTCGAGGTTGGCCCACCAATTGTGGACAGTCCAAAGGTCCCTCGGGGTCGAGAGGCCATGTTGGTTCCAGCCAACTTGGTAACTCCCTCCACCCGGTTGCGACTCACGAACGGTCTTGTCGTCAGATGCCGCCATCCGTAGCAAGTGAGGGATCCTCCGATGGACGCTTGTTTGTACCTCTAAATGAAGAATCGAATTTCACGGACATAGACGCAATGGCAAACGGACATCTCGCCTCATTACCAACACTCCTCATCTCCTGTCCACGTTCGCTGATCCCAAGTCATTAGCCTCCTGAACCTGTCCCGTCCCACGCAAATTCCGCGAACGCGGTCTCTGGAAGCTTTGTTGCCTGTCATTCATAGAATGACATTCGTGCCCACAACTTACAGTTGTCAGGCGTTCCCCTCTCTCACACTCATCCCTCTCTCTACGGCAGCCCATACCCACAACAATCTGTCCCGGACTCCGAAGCTCCGTTGATGCGCAACGGCGAGGCTAGCTCGCCTGCATTCATCTTCCTGCAACCTTCGAAATCCGTTCACTCCCTTCCGATCGAACGCCCCCACGAGCTCATTGAGACGCCGTCCTCACCTTCAGTTAATTCGGCAGAGCCAACATCGACTCTCGACGCTCGACCTTCACAGCCACCTCCGCAATCGAACCTGGGCATCCTCATGGCACGATATTGCAGCCGCAGTCCGTCCCGGGAAAGGGCCGAGGAGGAAGAGGAGAATACCCACACTCCAGTCGTATCTCCTCCAACCCCCATGTACCAGCCACATGAGGGGCAGCAGTACATGCCGTTACCGACAACACGCCCTATATCTTCACCTTACAGAGCGTACCCCGCTCCTCCCCCTTGCCTCTTTTCAAGTTGCTCACTACATACCTCACAAGTGGGTTGATCGTGCCAAGTCAACCGGTGCGGAGGCTGCGCGTGTGCTCCCCGCTGTCATTCTTGGACTACTGCTGAATATCCTCGACGGTATTTCTTGTACGTCATTCAATGCGTATGCTTGTCGTCTTCGCTCCAATAATCTATATCACGTGATTTCCAGATGGCATGATAACCTTTCCTGTCAAGGGCGTGTTTATGGAACTCGGTACCATGAGGCTATGTTCTTTGTCTCGTACGTTATCTCCCTTGGTTGGCAAATTTGTGCCCCTTGACAGTTTAAATAGTACGATTGTCACGCAGCTTGTTTATTCCGCTGGTGCATCCGGTTTTGCCGCTGCGATAGCCTGCGAACGGCAGCATGATGATCGAGGTTGTAGTAAGTCAAACTGATCCCTCGACCGCGGAATCACCAGGGATGACCTTCTTTTTAGCCCTTCTTTCACATAATGGCCACGCGCATTACCCAGGACAATGGTACGTACATTGAGCCTGACTACGTCTTTTGCTGACGCATCCGGCTTGTGGAAGATGTCCGAGACGTGCATCAAAGGTATGATACCTGCCAAGTATCATCCCGTTATCATTCTTACATAGCACACGTACACACAATTTTGCAGCTCAGTATCAAACGCCATGCATAGCATTTTGATGCGAACGCATTTTATACGACCAAGGTCATCTCCAATCCTTGAAGCGTCCAAATGTGCACCTCGCGTTCTACCATGTCACATGTGTTGAACCAGATGGCGTTGTCATGGAAGCGGGTATTCGCTTGTTTTTCGATCCTGAAGCTGGGTATCATGATTCCCATCCTTGCCTTGGCGAGAAGACCCTCTCGATGTGCGGAACAGGCTTCGTAACTGTGTGTACAGTACGTGAATGAATTATAACGAATCCACTGAGCTCCTTATCTATGCAGAAACTGTTGAGGCGGGCCCTAATGCTGACCTAACGCGCCACGATGACTGCGCGCCCGGAACAACCTCGGATCAGGCGCAGGGGGACAGAGCTGATTTGGGGTCAGCTGACCTGGATCGGGAAGACCTGCGAATTAGATAAAACAAAAGATACCCTGGAAACGGTACACAGTCCCCCAACAAGCCCCAACCATCGATGAGACAAATGGATTTGTTTCCATAAATACAGTTAGACTTTTCCGTGACATTTCGTTGCCAAACACGGTGGTTCATGATTGATCGATATCGCGATGGCCATGCAAATCCCATTGATGATTTTTTTCCAGTTGCATTTCCAGTTCGTTCGAATTCATATCACGCAGACACATAGCAGGTATTATACAGAATGAAATGTCTTTTTTAAATCAGAAAATATGCTGTGCTTGATTAGATACGAAGGTTTCATTCTCATTCAACTTCCCATTCGTATCCCAGACCCTCTACTAGTGTAGTGTAGCACTAATAGTGCAACGGACATGACCCTTGCCTTGAAAGCAAGTGACATGAGTTCGATACCACTTGCCTCGAAAGCAAGCAAGTACACCTGCCTTGAAAGCAAGTGGCGTGGGATCGATACTCGCTTGCGGTAATGATTTTTTGTTATTCGTCGACAATCGTCGTCCCATTGCTGTAATTTGTTGTATGCCCACCAATGGCACCGGAGTGTTTGTGCTACCTTGCTCACCTCCTCTCCATCCATGAAACCACCTCTCCCTAGACTTTAGTAAGCAATGAGATGTTTGAATCCTCGCTTTTTGTATACGGTTCCTTTCTTGCCTATAAAAGGCGACTCCGTGCCGGAGGGTCGAGGTCCGGGGTAAGTGAATGGTCCCGAACGACACCAACTTTCAACAACCATCTTGCAGCTTCCTTGCAATCGCCATTTCAGAACTGCACAACTTCATCCAGTACGGCAAGGCCACTGGTCGTGGTACCCCCTATTGACACGCTTCCAGAGAGCCACCACACACACACACAAGGTACCCAAACAGGTAGCACGTCATCGTATCTTGCTGTGCTACAACCGAAGCCACCTGCACACTCGCAAGCCTCACTGGCATGGGCAGGAGCAAGTTGGCAATTTCTGGTCACTTATCTCGCTTATTTGACCTTTCCCACGATTGTCACAAGTCGAAGTCGAAATCTGCATAAATATCAACTTATAATACCGTAGGCTGATTCCTCTATTTTTTAAGAAAAATCTTTTCGTATTCTGTGTCAAGCTAATGGCCCGACACTAAGGAAGGCCCGATACTATAGAAATATAACGGGAATTTGTAGGTATCTAGGAGGGGCTGCGCGAAATCGTCCTATTTTTATTTCTTATGCTCTTTGTCGCAGTTAAATGTTTTGACATCTAGTTAATACTTACCTTAATTTTCTGATAATTTGGCCTGGATTTTCTAACATTTTGCTTTCTCGCTTTGAGTCGCCTGCATGTACAATCCTGTTGTATGAACCTCAGTTCGGAGTGGCCAGAACGAACTAAATATATTGAGTCTCTACCTGTTGTATGAACTACACAGGATGAGTGAAATGTAAATAGTAACATAGAAAATACAACTTACCCTCAGTTCGGAGTGGTCAGAACGAACTGAGGGGAAAAGCGAAAAAAAAAGAAAGTCGTAGATATACGCATGGTAGAGTCACATGCCGAAGTGTCTAAGTGCGACGATCCTAGCGTGACCTCGACGCGGTAGGTCTCAACACTGCACCGTGCCAGGTGGAAAAAAGCGGAATACCAAACTACCGATGGGCCTGTTCACGCACGAAAAAGTGGTCTTTATTCTAATGCCATACTGACCACATTCTAGTTTACAAAGCAAATCAATCGATTGAAACGACTTTACTGTAAATATACCTCGGAGATACGCCACGACCTATCACTGAGTCATGTCCCGAATTTGAGACCCCTGCCAGCTTTCCCGGAAACAAGTGGCGCGAACTCGGGCTACAGTAGCTTCAAAGATCATTCAAAAACATACAGAGAGATCTAAGAGACCGCTTCAAATCCGAGTCATGCACCGTAATGGACAAAATTCACCCATCGCTCCAAAGTCATTTTTCTCTTTCTTCTCAGCACCTTCACAGCATCCCTCAGAGCTTCCGCCGTTCTCTCGCAATACGCCATTCCCTGCCACCTACTAGCATTCGAGAACACTGAGCTGTAAAAGTTCCCAGCAAGGTCTGGTCCGTCATCGTCCGCCATTTCCCACATCGTCCCAACGACACTTCGGAACCCGCAGTACTGGACCGCACCCGCGAGGTGAAGTCCCTCGTCTGCGATGCTCTCTGTTGTGAGCTCGGCCGTGTGACAGGCAGAAAGGAACGCGAATTCGGCAGTGGGGAGCCTCGATCGCACGATGTCAAGTAGCGTGAGACGTGCGCCCTCATAGAGTTTGAAGAAGGCGTCGAACGGTTTTCCCGTCTCGAGAGTGCCGTGACATGATACGTGGACAAACGGGTAATGTCTGAGGTGTTCTAGCACAGCGCTTGGCGTTGCCGTTTCCCGGAGAAGAGTTGCCGTCGATAGGCCAACGGACTGAATGACCTGCATCTCCTGCAATGCCTTTGGCATCTTGGCATCGGGCTGTATCACGAGAAGTATCGAAGGCTGTTCGAGTGGCCGCGCCTTGGGTTTGCGGGATTCTATGAGTGCGCTAAGCGTCGGGGTGTATGAAGGGATGTAGAGGTCCGAGAAATATAGCTTGACGGGGCCTTCTGATCTGATTGGACCCATGGCGTGGAGAGGAAGGGAGCAAAAGACGGAAGTGGGACAGAACCATATGCGGGATTGTTCTGGTATATTCAAGTCATGGAGTCTCAGGATCACAGGGCGACCAACGAGGTCATAAAGGGTTTCGAGTACGGAACTCAACGCATCATCATATTCGCCCGATTCAAGGCCATGATTTCGTGCGCTCAATAACTGGTCCTTCAACTGGTTTGCACGGTCATAGAAATTGGCGGTAGTATAGATGAGGGAAGGAGGCGCATCACGGAGGAGAATGAGGATATCTGAACGCCATCGCGTATGGTTGATGATGATGACCGGTCCACGCTCAGCGGCAGAACGGAGGGCGTCGAACGAAGGTGTCATCAAGAAAGTCTCGAAGCCTGGCAGGGACTGAATTTGTGAGATGAGTGTGTCGCGCTCCGCGACAAGTATTCGTCGTTTGATCACCAGCCGGCCGAACGGGTCCATCAGTTCGCCACTGTCGACTTGGCCTTCATTTGGCCAGATACCAGCTGAGCTCGACGTCGTCAAAGCCTCAAGGTCGTTGTTAATAGCTGCGAACCTCTCTGCCAAGGGTAAGTTTACGAGACGGAGCTGGGCAATTGACATGCGGAGGCCACGCATCTCAGACCAGAGCAGGCCTCTCCCTCGTTCCAGAGTCTCAACGGCTTGCTCAAGTTGACCTATATCGATCTGATGTGACGCATAGTCTAATGGCAGTGTCTCATAATCATGGCGACTTGAGACAAGACGATAGTGCTGTATTTCGAGGGTAGGACCAAACGCCAAAGAATCTTTCATTAATGAGATAGCCTTCTCATATGCGGTAGAGGTGGACGGATGCCTACGACCCCGCGCGAACTCGGCCCATTGACACGAAATGTCAAATCTGTGGGGTATCTTCGCACATGTATCAGCGGCTATGGGAAATAGCTGCATCGCTTCTTCAGCGTCAACCGTTTCACGGAACCGATAGAATCGGTCAGACAAGGCGAAAATAAGCAGTCGAATGAAATTAAGGCGGGCCGATAGTGTAACTGGCCTTTTGAAGACGTCACGGAGCAAGGTAATTGATTCGTTGAGGTAAGCTATGTCGTCTGTGAAGCGGAAAGCACGGATGAGGAGTAGGGCCAATTGCGTATTAATCAAAGTGAGATCATAAATTGATCGGGATAATTCAAGGCAGCGCCGGCAGCATTCCACAGCTACTTCGATCTCTGCTCGATCGATTGCTTGATCACAAAGGCGGGTAACGGCTTGGATACTATGGGGATCTTCCACAACCAGCGCGATCGGGTTAACTTCGCCGATGTCCGATCTAGTTATTGGAAGGGAAACCAGATGTGACGGCGATGGACGGTTGTCAACCTCTGCATTACCAGCATCCGCTGCTCGCGAATTACTGGTGACAGAAAACTCATCAAAGCGGGCCTTCTCGAGTCTTTCCAGGTCCCGAGTCATTTCCTGATGCTTCGGATCTTCGGAGGACATCGTCCTAAGATGGATACGAATGCGGTAAATTGCCTCCTCTAAATACTCTGGGTTCCCATAGAAGTAGAACCTGCATTTTGCAAACCCTACGGCCATATGAGACGCAATCTTGACACAGGATGGATAAGTGAAGGATCCGTCCACGATTGACATTGCGTCCTCGTAGTCAGCATGTGAGTGAGTTACCTGGAAGTGCTGGAAAAGAGAGAAGAGAAGCCCAAAGAAAACTCTTTCCGAATCAGGAAAGCGGATATTCGCTTCACGAAGGCATTCAATGGCTTGGTTTGGAGGTGGTCGGGCCACTGAGACGGGTTCATCATTAATCGCCCTGACCAACGTTTCAGCAGCGCCAAGCAGGAGTTCATCTGGGACATCCAAACTAAGAAGCTCGCGGCAGAGGATTGTCATCTCTTCGATATCTCGCGTTTGATCGATGGACCCCATTTGGACCTGATTCGCTAAGGTCTGAGCGAAGGCTGTGGTAATGTGGCCCCTTGTGATGCGGGAAGTTTCAAGCGACTGGTCTCTGAGGTAGCGAAAATATCTGAGACAGTGCTTGCTATCGCCAAGCCGTTTGAGCTTCTGTGGGCGACGGAAAAGGGAATCCGCAAGGAAGAAGAAGGCCGTGACGACATCTGAATCATGTCCGATGTGGGGATCGAAGGAGAGTATGGCTTCAACTGAGGTGGAAATCGACTCCTCCAGGTCTTCGTTCTCATCTGTTAGCTCATAGCGCGCCAATCGTGCCACGGCCAGAGTTGTGAGGTATGTAGAGCGCGAAGGATCAGTTCGGGGTAATGGGGAGAGCCCATTTCGGAGTTGCAGAATGTCGTTATCGATTTCGAGCAAAGAAACTGGGACGAATTAGGATCAACTTGCGGGAGATAAAAGTGTTTGGAGAGTTGAAGCTCGGACACTCACGCGATGGGACCGCCATTCTTCAAGAACTTACAAAATCACTAGGCAAGTGTGACCGTGTGAGGGGATGCAGCGTTAGAGGTTGGGGCCCGCACAACTCAAGAAATCGTGTGGCAAAAGTCGACGCTGGACCGGATTCCGAGGGGCACCGATTTGATAGTGGATAGTCGCCACTGGGGTGAGGTATCGTAAAGTGAGTAAGTTAACTTACTACTGTAGGACCGTCCGAGTCGTACTACAGTAGTCTGGAACCCGCGGGAAAGAATGTGCAAATATGGTTATAATTATTTGTAATGGGACTCTCAACCGGCGCCTGTCCCAACACATTCTTCATTTTCACAATGTGTGCGTAACACACAGTCCTGGTATCGGGTAGAGCACCCCAACTACTCCCGCCAGAGTCCGCACGATCGCGACTCAGAGTACTATTCCTATTCCGAAGAGGGCTCCGACAGACGCAGCGACGCGCAGCCGTTCCACACCTACACCGACTCGGAGTCCGCCTCCCGCATTGAGAGCCCCGTCCCGACCGTGCACAGACAGGAGGCGCCCGGGCTCGACAGTCGTCTGTTCGAGCAATTCCGGGGGGACGCCCGCTACCGGGCCCGCCCGCGTCCGTGACCCGTCTAGGAGGAAGAGGACCGGGAATTCGACGGTGGAGGCGGCTTCAATCGACACCAGTGCGCCGCATATCCCGCCGCTTCTCAATACCCCCACCGCCAGTCTTTCGCACCAGATCCGCGTCGTCCTAATCAACCGCACCGACGTCCATCGCAGCGCTCCGCCTACCAGGTGTGTATTGCGTGTTTCATTGCGGACCCTTTCCCCTTTCATTTCGTTTTCACGTCCGACTAACTCGGAGTGAACATTTATATGTATATATTCCGACGCTGACGCCATGATGATGATAGGGCGCAATGCACATAACTCTACCATCTGACAGCAGTCGCTCAGACGTGTTACAGACGTTGGAGGATGGGAAACGCATCTCGGTTCGTCGCGGTTCTCTTTCGTTGTGTTTTTAATGGCCTTTTTATGACCGAGTTGTTATCATCCACTAGATCCCCCATCCGCCGATCAAACGACGTCAATCGGGGCACTTCGGGTCCGGGTCGTATGTTCAACCCTCCAACCCCGAACGTACCTAACTACATCGTACCCCCCGGGATGAAGGTCATCTTCCGTGACGAATACGGCAACAAACTGAAACGGCAAGCCACTCACCAAGTTTCCTCGATCTGCTACTAACGCCTCGCTCTCGCATCAGTGTCGGCGACTTTAGCGATAGCGAGGATCCTGATCTGTACGACGAAGCACCGGTAGAGCTGACCTATGAATACGGACTTCTCATACAAGCGAGTTTTCTGATGCTATTCGGTTTCGAGGCATATGCCGCTTACTGACACGTGCACTGTGCTTACCAGGACTGGAGGGAACTATACTGATGACGGATCGGATGTAACCGATGGCACGCCATTGGCACGTACCGCCCGAAGGTCGTTCAATACGTACCGCACGGGTTCGCCTCTTTCACCCCCCCCCCCCTCCCCCCTGAGGACTCCTTCATGATGGCTTTGACTAATGCATCGATTCAAGCAGATCTGTGATTCCGTGGGCAGCATCCCCACTGACCATTTCTCTGGATCGATGTGGTTACCACAGGAACATACGACTGTAAGTTATGTTCTACCTCTTTACTGAACAACCATGTGACGCTGGGACGATCAGGGAGCATTCAGAGGACGGGAGTTTCAGCGGATCTCAAGGGTCGGATCGATCGTTCAACGTTCCGTTCAAACCTCGATTGTCCCACACACTCAGAGTAAGAATATAATATCGCCTTCTTTCGCCCGCTCATCATTGTTAGGGGTAACCTCAACAGTTTCGGACCTCGATCTTGCTATGATAACGTTAGGCTGTGTACAACCACCGTACCACGTATCGCTTCCGGTCATTATGTTGTGTATACCATATGTTGTTTATCCATCTAACCGTTGTTCTGTTGTATATCCCTCGCGTGATCCCGGCTGAGGTCCTTCCGGTGTCAAAGTCACTATCATGTACGTCGTGCGTGACGTTGGAATGACGGCTGTCGAAGCGGCGCGCACTTCTGGCATCAGCTGGCGAAGGTGGGCGAACCGTGTGGCATTTGAGATGCGACGAGAGGGGGCTTGAAAGGCCGAGGGCAACGAATCGGTCGAGGCGATGGTGGTGAAGGACGAGGTGGTGGTGAGTGGTGAGAGTAAGGATGGGACAGGTCGATTTAGGTACACAGGAGTCACGTGGTCGAAAGTGCTCCATTCCGAGGACCATCATCATACCTTACAGTACATAGGACTGCCATATATCACCGTGACAAGCTATTGACAACTTTATTCAAAAACATACAGAGAGGGCCAACAGTCCCCTTCAAATCCGAGTCATGCACCGTAATGAACGAAGTTCACCCATCGCTCTAACGTCACCTTTCTCTTTCCTCTGAATCCTCTCAGCACCTTCACAGCATCCCGAAGAGCCTCCGCTGTTCTCTCGTAATATGGCGTCTCCCCCCACCTATTCGAGAACACCGACCTGTAAAAATTCCCAGCAAGGTCTGGTCCGTCAATGTCCGCCATTGCCCACATCGTCCCGACGACGCTTCGGAAACCGCAGTACTGGACCGCACCCGCGAGGTGAAGCCCCTCGTCCGCGATGCTCTCATTTGTGAGCTCGGCCGTGTGACAAGCAGAAAGGAACGCAAATTCGCCAGTGGGAAGCCTCGATCGTACAATGTCGAGTAGCGTGAGACGTGCGCCCTCATAGAGTTTGAAAAAGGCGTCGAACGGTTTTCCCGTCTCGAGATTGCCATGGCATGATACGTGGACAAACGGGTAATCTTTGAGGTGTTCCAGCACGGCGCTCGGCGTTGCCGTTTCCCAGATGAGAGTTGCCGTCGATAGACCAACAGATTGGATGACGCGCATCTCCTGCAATGCCTTTGGCATCTTGGCATCTGGCTGTATCACGAGAAGCATCGAAGGCCGGTCGAGTGGCCACACCCGGGGTTTGCGGGATTCTATGAGTGCGCTAAGTGTTGGGGTGTATGAAGGGATGTACAAGTCCGAGAAATATAACTTGACGGGGCCTTCTGATCTGATTGGACCCATGGCGTGGAGAGGAAGGGAGCAAAAGACGGAAGTGGGACAGAACCATATGCGGGACTGTTCCGGTATATTCAAGTCGTGGAGTCTCTGGATGACAGGACGACCAACGAGGTCATAAAGGGATTCGAGTACGGAAGCCAAAGCGTCATCATATGCGCCCGATTCAAGGCCATGGTTTCGTGCGCTCAATAACTGGTCCTTCAACCGATTCCCACGGTCATAGAAATTGTTGGCAGTATAAATGAGGGAAGGAGGCGCATTACGGAGGAGAATGATGATATCTGAACGCCATCTCGTATGGTTGATAATGATGACCGGCCCATGCTCGGCAGCAGAACGGAGGCTGTCGAAAGGAGGTGTCATCAGGAAAGTCCCGAATCCTGGAAGAGATTGGATTTGGGAGATGAGCATGTCGCGCTCTGCGACAAGTGTTCGTTGTTTGATCACCAGCCGGCCGATCGGGTCCATCAGCTCGTCACTGTCGGCTTGGCCTTCGTTTTGCCAGATACCAGCTGAGCTCGACATTGTCAAAGCCTCAAGGTAGTTGTTAATAGCTGCGAACCTCTCTGCCAAGGGTAAGTTTACGAGACAGAGTTGGTGAATTGACATGCGTAGGCCACGCATCTCAGACCAGAGAAGGCCTCTACCCCGTTCCAGAGTTTCAATGGCTCGCTCAAGTTGACCTATATCGATCTGATGTGATGCGAAGTCTAATGGCAGCGTCTCATATTCAACGCGCCTTGAGACAAGACGATTGTGCTGTATTTCAAGGGTAGGGCCAAACGCCAGAGAGTCTTTCATTAATGAGATAGCGCTCTCATATGCGGTAGAGGTGGACGGATGCCTATAATACCGTACCCACATCGCCCATTGACATGAAATGTCAAATCGGCGGGTTATCTCCGCACATGTATCGGCGGCGGCTATGGGATATAGCTGCATCATTTCTTCAGCGTCAACCGTTTCACGGAACCACAAGAATCGGAACAACAAGGCCGAAATAAGATCTTGGATGATATTCAGGCGGGGGAATGGTGTAACTGGGCTTTTCAGGACGTCACGAAGCAGGGTAATTGATTCATTGACATAAGCTATGTCGTCTGTGCAGTCGAAAGCATGGAGGAGGAGTTCGGCCAAGGTGATATTAATCATCAAAGTGAGAAGATTACTTGCTTGAGGTGATTCAAGGTAGTGCCGGCACCATTCTATAGCTTCTTCGATCCCCGCTCGATCTGTTGCTTGATCGAAAAGGCGAAATAGGGGTCCTAGGCTATGAGGATCTTCCACATCCAGAGTCATCGGGGTAATTTCGCCAATATTAATGTCCGGTCGAGTGATTGGAAGAGAGGAAACCAGATGCGAGGGCGATGGACGGTTGTTAACCTCTGCGTTACCGGCATCCGCTGCTCGCGAATTACTCGCGACGGAAAACTCATCGAAGCGGGCCTTCTCTAGGTGTCCCAGGATACGAGCCATTTCTTGACGCCTCGGGTCTTCGGAGGACATCGTCCTAAGATAGATACGAATGCGGAAGATTGCCTCCTCTAAATACTCCGGGTTCCCATAAAAGTAGAATCTGGATAGTGCAAACCCTACGGCCATATAAGACGCAGTCTTGGCAGGGAATGGATAAGTGAAGGATCCGTCCACGATTGACATTGCGTCCTCGTAGTCAGCATGTGAGTGAGTTACCATGAAGCGCTGGAGGAGAGAGAAGAGAAGCCTAAGGGAAACACTTTCCGAATCAGGAAAGCGGATATTCGCTTCACGAAGCCATTCAATGGCTTGGTCCGGCGGTGGTCGGCCCCTTGAGAACCGTTCATCATCAATGGCCTCGACCAACGTTTGAGCAGCGCTAAGGAGGAGTTCATCTGGGGCATCCAACCTGAGAAGCTCCCGGCAGAGGATTGCCATCTCTTCTATATTTTGTGTTGGATCGACGGATTCCATTCGGACCTGAATGGCTAAGGCCAGCGCGAAGGCTGTTGTAATGTGGTCTCTTGTAATATCGGGGGTTTCAAGCGACTGGCTCTTGAGGTAACGAAAATATCTGAGACACTGCTTGCTATCGTCAAGCCGCTTGAGCTTAACTGAGTGACGGAAAAGGGAATCCGCAAGGTAGAAGAAGGCCGTGACGGCATCTGAATCATGTCCGATGTGGGGATTAAATGAGAGTATGGCTTCAACTGAGAGGGAAATCGTCTCCTCCAGGTCTTCGTTCTCATCTGATAGCACATAGCGCGCCGATCGTGCCACGGCCAAAGTTGTGAGGTACGTAGAGCGCGAAGGGTCAGCTCGGGGTAATGGCAAGAGCTTATTTTGGGCTTGCAAAATGTAGTTATCGATGTCGAGCAAAGAAACTGGGACGAATTAGGATCAACTTGCGGGAGATGAAAGTGTTTGGAAAGTTGAAGCTCGGACACTCACGCGATGGGACCACCATTCTTCAAGAACTCATAAAATCAGAAGGCAAGTGCGAGGGGATGCAGCGTTAGAGATTGGGTCCCGCACGACGCAAGTGTGAAATTGTGTGGCAAAAGCTGGACCGGAGGGGTACCGATTTGATAGTGGATAGTCGCCGCTGGGGTGAGGTATCGTAGAGTGACCACTATTGTACAGTGCAGTAGTATAGTCACGGTGAAGGCCACTGGATCATGGTCACCAATAATCAACCCCGCATGGACCACATTCATCTTGGATTCTTAGTAATACATACAGGATACATATCTCACACAGCTAGCTGGTTAGTCAGTGAGGAGGGAGCAACCTGGAGCAGCCTTGGCCAAGCCGAGGCCAAGAGCCAAGACGAATGGCGGCCCCCGTGAAATCCGAGACGAGATGAGATGGCTCGTCACCAGCTCCCCAGAAACATAAGTCAAGTTATCTACTGCAAAAAAAATAATACAGAAACTAAATAGCAACGTCACGGGATCAGGGGTTTCGCCGCTTCTGGCCTCCGCTTCTGGCCTCTGCCATGTGGGGCGTGCAGCTCCTCCGTCAGGGCCTGGAGCAGGAGCAGGGACGCCATCGTCTCACATCTGCAAGCTCCAACAATCAAACACCCGAGTTGTAAAAAGTCATCTGGTTTGCCTCCTGATTCCGGGGAGTACTAAAAGCCAATGGATGGGATACACGCAACACAACAGTGACCCACATGACCCAATTGTATCCACCGACGTTGGAAGCTTTGACGCGACACATGATGCCATCATGACCCAATAATTCACCGGGTTGTCGTAAACGTTCGTGTACAGTAGAAGTCATTGTACGTACGAGCGGACACATCGTTACGAGAAGGCAAGAACCTCAAGTTGACCCAGTGACCTTACCGCTACTCGTTCAAAGTTGAAGCATCAACTGCTTCTTGAGCGCTGCGCGGACATAAGGCACGTTGATGCCTGACTGATGAGGTACCTTGGAGATCACCGAACAAAAGACTAGAACACGGCGGTGATGAGATTTGTGGGCTGCGGTGGGCGCAATGCTGGGAATGAAGCAGAAGCCGTCGGGTCTTCAAAAACGGGGCAGGGTAGAGAGTATTAAGCGGTCGAAAGACAGGGTCCACCCTCGATACGGGATTTTAATCCTTGGACCTCACCTCGTTGACTGGGCGACATTCCCCTTTCATTACTAATGTTGAGTGGACAAAAAAGTTACCCTCATCACTCCATCTTTCGACCGTCGCACCGAAAGTGAAATGCTGGATCTGAAGAATGGAATGAGAATCCGCCGTAAAATCGATCCCTCGATAATCAAGTCACAAGACAAGTGATGGAATCTGAGCCCAGACCGTGATCTGCTCCCGGCACGTGCACGAACGGAGATGTTGTGTGGGCTACTGGCTAAGGCAGTATTCGCATATCCGCCAACACGGCGTTACATTACACTACAGTAGTCGGTTGAGCCTATTCGGGATGCATATTCACGTGTGATGGCTGGAGACATCCCATGACCTTACACTGACCCTGCCTGCTGTGAGCGCACACCACATGACAGGGGAATTCGAAGGCAAGAGATTTGGCGGATATCCACAGGACGAAAACATACGACATGCCGTGGACAGAAAAGATTTTTAACTATCAGCCCGGCCCAAATCGTGTGCTCACTTAGAGCATAAAAACAGAAAAGTGCACATTGGTGGGTCGGAAGTCGGCCAGGTCTGTTCTGTATCCTGTCGTGCGGATCAATGAACAACGCAAAACATTGTCTGGGACACTTCCTGGCACAACTCGTTAAAGCGCAATCTTATTCGACATCGGTGGTCGCCTAAAACGGTAACAATTTGTTGCATCTTTGCTTGGCGAAAGGCCACTGGCTGCTGAGGACATGCGCATCGATAAGTCTCATATTATCGATTTACAAACTACGTGGCGAGACATGATACAGGGCCGCAAGACGGCGCAAGGCGAAAGCTAGGTTAGGTTGAAATATGCAGGAACGCACGAAGCAAGACATGGGGCCTCGGCCTTCCGTAGAGTTCGGAGTCTATGTCCTAGCACAAGAACTTCTTCGCGAGAATTGGCGTGGGGATAAGAGAGGAGTTATTGATAAATAAAGTTATACCTGTCATCGGGGAAAAAGAGGGGATAGAAGGTAGGTGACGATCACGGAAGAAAAGACAAGACATACCGGGAGAGAAGGTGTGGAATCGCTGACAACTGTGGGCCATACCTGGGTATATGCGCGTCTCAGTGGCGTGAAGTAGCAAAGGGGAAGGCAAATCAGGCTACCGTGCAGCGTTGTCATAGAGTTCGAAAAGTGGGATGGCGAGGAGCTTCATGTTTTTTGGAACAGCCAGAACCTCTGCAGTGGATAAATATACATGAGTATTTCTCCACGGGCACGGGCACATGCCATCGGAAAAATGACGGACTACGTTCGGGCATTTGAACGAGGAAAAGTTTCTTGCACTCTTTAGGTTTGGTAATGTGCGCGGGTACAAATGGATACTAAGTGGTCATGGGTGGACAATCACGTTCGACGTCAGACTGGTGGAGGAAGTGCACGTCACGCACCATAAATGTTTCAAAGTTAGGACGCCACCATTGGGCGAGGCAGTCTCCAATTTCCCAGTCATTGTCGATCCCGTGGGACGCGTTGAACTGACGAGAGTCACTAGGTGGGGCCAGCCGGCCATCCAGACGACGCTTGAGGCCCTCCAGCTCATCTTCGCCGGGTTTTAGGTAGTCACCAGGACTTGAAATTAAGTCAGATAGAGAAGAGCGCAGACAACGAGCAGAGCATACAGCTTGAAGAATGCGTTGGCAATTTGGAGCATGAGGATGTGGGGATGACCATGGTCATGAACGACGAGGACGCCCTCGACTGTGCGGCGCATGCCGAAGTCCTCATAGTTGTTTTGGAGACGTTGAAGACGAGCTGAGACCGATGGATCTTCCTCGGGTTGCGCCTCTTTGGTGCTGTGAGTTGGGATGAGTAGGTCAGACGCGTCGCGCTTTGCAGAGGACCAGAAAACATGAAACGGAAGTGAGGTTTGAATACATCCCGATGACACACCTAAAGGTAAAGTTGGATAGCGGGTAGCTAAAAGATATAAGCACGTGTGGTTGATAACGCGATAAGAGGGGGAGAGAGCGCATACAGAGCGATGGTGTTGGACATTGCGGTGTTTTTTTTTTTGTCGAGGTGGATGAGGCGTGAGGTGGAAAGGTTCTAGGCACGATGATAACTCTTATCGGTGATGTAAAAATAATTGTTTAAGTCCAGGGTTTCCAAATTTCAAAAAGTTTGAGTTTACGCGGGTGTGAGAGAGAGCCCGCCTCAGTCGAGGTTGGCCCACCAATTGCGGACAGTCCAAAAGTCCCTCGGAGTCGAGAGGCCATGTTGATTCCAACCAACTTGGTAACTCCCTCCACTCGGTTGCGACTCACGAACGGTCTTGTCGTCAGATGCCGCCATCCGTAGCAAGCGAGGGATCCTCCGATGGACGCACGTTTGTACCTCTAAATGAAGAATCGAATACCACGGACACCGACGCAATGGCAAACGAACATCCCGCCTCCCCTCGCGACATTCAGCGCCTTATTGCTCCAACTTTTCATCATCATTTCTCCGGTTCGCCCCTGTCACGGGCTGGGTGAGTTCTTTTCTTATGACTTTTTTCACCCCTCGCCCTTCCTTTTAACTACTGCCGCCCCCCTGACCTCCTATGACCCACATTCCTCATCTCCTGTCCACATTCGCTGATCCCAAGTCATTAGCCTCCTCAACCCTGTCCCGTCCCACGCAAATTCCGCGAACGCGGTCTCCGGAAGCTTTGTTGCCTGTCATTCACAGAATGACATTCGCGCCCACACCGTACAGTTGTCAGGCGTTCCCCTCTCTCACACTCATACCTCTTTCTACGGCAGCCCATACCCACAACAACCCACTCCCTTCGTCTCGGACTCCGAAACTCCGTTGATGCGCAACGGCGAGGCTAGCTCACCCGCATTCATCTTCCCGCAACCTTCGGAATCCGTTCACTCCCTTCCGCTCGAACGCCCCCACGAGCTCATTGAGACGCCGTCCTCATCTTCAGTTAATTTGGCAGAGTCAACATCGACTCTCGACGCTCGACCCTCACACCCGCCTCCGCAATCGAACCTGAGCATCCTCATGGCACAATATTGCAGCCGCAGTCCGTCCCGGGAAAGGGCCGAGGAGGAAGAGGAGAATACTCGCACTCCAGTCGTCTCTCCGCCAACCCCCACGTACCAGCCACATGAGGGGCAGCAGTACATGCCGCTACCGACAACACGCCCTATATCTTCACCGCTATCCTTTACAGAGCGTACCCCGCTCCTCCCCCTCCCCTCTTTTCAAGTCGCTCACTACACGCCCCACAAGTGGGTTGCCCGTGCCAAGTCAACCGGTGCGGAGGCTGCGCATGCGCTCCCCGCTGTCATCCTTGGACTACTGCTCAATATCCTGGACGGTATTTCTTGTACGTCATTCAATGCTTGTCGTCTTCGCTCTAATAATCTATATCACGTGATTTCCAGATGGCATGATAATTTTTCCTGTCACGGGCGTGTTTATGGACCTCGGTACCATGGGGGTGTCTATGTTCTTTGTCTCGTACGTTATCTCCCTTGGTTGACAAATTTGCACCCTTCGACGGTTTGAGTAGTACGATTATCGCGCAGCTTGTTTATTCCGCTGGTGCATCCGGTTTTGCCGCTGCGAATGGCAGCATGATGATCGAGGTTGTGGTAAGTCAAACCGATCCCTCGACCGCGGAATCACCCGGAGCTAACCTTCTTTATAGCCCTTCTTTCATATAATGGCCACGCGCATTGCCCAGGACATAGGTGGGGACAAGCAACGCGAGGTTGTTGCCACTACGTTGGTGGCGTTTGCATTTTCAAGTATCCTCACTGGTATGACATATCAATCGAGATGCGGATGGAGTAATCCACTTACGGTTTCGCATGATTTCATAGGCCTCACGTTTTTTCTCCTCGGCTTTTTCCGGCTTGGTTCACTCATCGGCTTCTTCCCACGGCACATCCTCGTGGGTTGCATCGGTGGTGTCGGCGTGTTCCTTATCATAACCGGTCTCAACGTCTCAACACGTCTGCAAGATGACGAGTTTTCCCTTTCACTAAACACGCTCCTCTTCTTTGTTCGTGGCCATAATCTTGCCCTCTGGGCTCCTGCATTTGCCCTCGCAGGACTGTTAAGGGTCATCACATCACGGTGGCACCATCAACTCATACTTCCGACCTGTGCGCATTCTTCCCCCTCTCGTATCCTAGAAGGCTTATCGATTTTTCTTTCGCATAGATTTCTTGATCATACCAATAGCGTTTTATTTCATTGTTTTTGTTGCCGGGTTCGAGTTGGACTCACTCAGAAGAGACGGATGGTTATTTGAGGTTTCGAGCCATGAGGAAAAGTGGTATCGATTCTATGACTATTTCGGTGTGTTATATCTCAATCGGGGAATTTCTTTCGCTGACCGTGCATAGACTTCACGAAGGTCGTATGGACACCGTTGTGGGACACGCTACCCACTCAGCTTGCGCTGCTATTCTTCAATGTCTTACACCCCCCTTTGAACGTTCCGGCGCTCGGTGCGTGGGTCAATACCGTTAACCCGTCGTTGACGAACTCATGATAAACCGTGTGTAGCTTTGTCCCTTGACACAGAGGTCGACACGAACAGGGAGCTTGTTGCTCATGGATACTCGAACTTCTTCGCTGGTTTGCTTGGAACGGTGCCAAATTATCTTGTTTACGTCAACACTCTCTTGTGCGTACCGTGTCCTTACTCTATCAACGACTTCCCAAATGAATCTGCCAAAGGTTCTACCGCGTAGGGGGAACCACGCGACTTTCCGGCTTCATGTTAGCCGGCGCGACCTTCGCTGTATTACTCGCTGGAACAGGCCCGATTGCATACATTCGTGAGTCCTCTATCGTCGCTTACAGAGGTCAAGAGCCTGCTTATAACTACGTGGGTCATAGCGGTCATGGTTGTCGGTGCTCTCATCTTTGTGCTGGGAATTGACCTCGTTAAGGAGGCACTTTGGGACACACGTCACCGCGTGAGCAGAGCAGAGTACATCACTATTGCGAGCATCATGGTGGCGATGACTGTCTGGGATTTCGTTATTGGCGTCCTCTTTGGGATCATTGTTAGCTGTGAGCATCTACCCAGGAGCTCCTTTGATGACGTGCGCAACCTGATCTTGACACCGCGCAGGCATATTCTTTGTCGTTCAGAACTCACAGCGACGCAGCATTCGTGTAATGCATACAGGAGAAACAACCTTGTCTACAGTGCGCCGGCCTAGTGCCCATCGAGCATACCTCCGCGAGGTCTCGAAGCAGACGACTGTCTTGCACCTGCAGGGATTTCTCTTCTTTGGCACCATCATGCGCGTTGAGGAGTCCATCCGTGCTCTCGCCACAGAACCCGCATGGGTTCGTGCGCCAATTCGCTTCCTCGTGCTCGACTTTGCCGTTGTTCTTGGCGTTGATCTTTCTGCGGCCGAGGCTTTCGTTCGAATGCAGCGCCTTCTTTCTGGTCGGAATGTTGTGCTTGTGATCTGCGGTGCCGGTGACGGTAAAATACTCAGAGCGTTGGACAGCGTTGGATTGCTCGACCTTCCAAAAGTGGAGACCTTTGTGACGTTCAACGATGCGATGGAATGTGAGTCTGTGTGCGGTCCCCGCGCGCCGATGGAGGGACTGATTTCCACACGCAGGGACGGAGAACATGTATCTACGTGCCTGGTTCGATTCGAGTGGCGCAGAGACGAAACCTGTCGGTAAGGAACCGGTCATGTGGACCACACCCATCGGAAATTTGCTGATGCTCTATTGCCAGTGCTCCCAGGCAGACAGGGTAGTTTGCGTATGGATCTGCAGGAATCTTTGCCGCATACGCCGCGACGGGCACAGCTGCGCGATGCTGGTTGGCGCACAATAGCGATCGGTAACCCACCTCATTCTTGACTCGCTCATCGCCCCATTTACCCATCTCACATAGGTGAAAACAAGAACCAAAGAGCTACACCTGCCCCAACAACAGAACCTTTCAACACCCTCGAGCAAGCTTTCTCACCATATGTTGCGGACCGTGCGATATTGGAGCAACTCGTTCCCTACTTCGAGCGCGTCACAGTGCCCACGGGCCACGTGCTATGGAAGCAAGGCGATGCCTCGGACGGGTTGTGTGTCATTGGTACGGGCGTGTTGCGCGCGACGTACCGCTTCGCGGCCCACACACCGGTGATCGAGGAGTCGATGGTTCCGGGAACGCTTGCGGGTGAGCTATCCGGTCTGGCGGGGCTCGCGCGCAACTCGACTGTCGTCGTGGAGCAAACTGCGGTGCTATGGCGCCTAGATGGGGACGCGCTGCGTCGGCTGGAGGCGGAACGCCCAGAATTGGCACGGACGTTCACTGCGCTTGTGTTGAAAGGTGCGTGCTGCTGTAATGTCTGATGTGTTTGATGATGACTCATGCGATTTGGGTGGGTTGGGTTAGCCGCGAAATTGGATTTCGATATTTTGCTATCCGCGTTGGCGACGAGGCAATGAACATTGATGATTGACCGACCGTTGCACGAAAAGAGGACCAAAACCAAAAAGAAAGAAATGAAATTTAAATAGAAATCAAAGTGTTGTGGCTTGAGTTGAGCTATTCGCACATCTTTGTTATGGGTTAGTTATTACTGTTGTTTTGTGCTGCAAAGGCTTTGTACTGGCGCTGTTTTTTACTGGTATACTGCATCATTAGCATCCTTTTTTTTTTACTCGGTTTCTTGATCAATGGATGTACATGCTCACCCTATTCATGTCCTCTTGATACAGCCATGAACTCGCGTTGACGAACATTAATATTGCAAGTGGGTTACACGCGCTTCGATTACCATGTCATGTGTGGTGTGTGGTATCACACCAGCTGCTGACCCGAGCCCATTGAAAAGCAAGAGTGGGCGCTGCTCGCGCCGCAGCCTCGGCCTTAACGCATGCTGTCTCCCTCTTGTATATTCTTCCATGACCGCCATGCGCGCTCACCCCTCGACTTCCCTCCTTTAGACACCCGCTACCCCTTCGAATCGGCGCTCGATGACTACCTACTTCCATGAACCAGACAAGACGAGTCGTAATTACCATACTTGTGTATATACTCACCCGCTCCCAATGGCCCCCTCCGCATGTTCCATCCCCCAAAACGCTCCTGCGTGCAAGTTGGACTTCCTCCGAGGAAGACTTTATTCGCTTCGGCCCCATGTTAAGATATTGCCCTTCCGATAGGAATGGGATTGGACCGCATTCGGTGTACGGTGTACAAGCTTGAGGGGTAGGAGTGTACATATAACTATGTTAAGTACCCAAACATCGGATCGATTGCACCGTGGTTGACATAGTACACATCATTGTAGATTACAGGGACATTGAATACATCTCGTACGGTTTGTATAATCCGTGCAACAGCAGGACCACCGAGCAAAACCCATCGTCTTTGGTAATACGCTTGCTGTGGAAAGCATCCATCCTCTAGTCTCCGCTGGTCGTAGCCCCGGCCTCGATTAATTGCGCGAGGTCCTCGTGACCTTGCTCCCTTGCTAACCCCGAGGCCGTCTCGTGTGTACTGTTCCGGATGTGCCGATCTGCACCATGGCGGATCAATAATCTCACAACCTCAACGTACCCATAATACGCCGCCAAATGCAACGCGGTTTCGCCATCCGCCTTCTTGACGTTCACCCCAGCGCGCCTAGCGAGTAACAGTTCGACGATTTCCACATGTCCCTTTTGCGATGCCATATGCAGCGGGGTCCACTTGGAGACGTTCTGCGCATTTACATCTGCGCCCTGATCGAGGAGGACTCGGACGACCGCGCCCTTCCCCATACGGGAAGCTAGATGTAAAGGCGTCCATTCATGGCTATTTTTTGAGTTGCAATCCGCCTTGGATCCGAGCAATAACTCCGCGACCGTTTCGTGCCCCTTTTCCGATGCCTCATGCAGTGGTGCCCTCTTATCTAAATCCGGGTGATTCACCTCGACCTTGTTGTCCAATAGCAGTCCAGCGGTTTCAGTATTTCCATTTCTCGACGCCATAAACAGTGGGGTCTCCTTGGCCGCGTTCTCCAGGTTGAGATTTGCACCACGAGTGATCAGCGAACGCATGGCCTCGAGTTGTCCGAGTTGCGATGCTACATGCAGCGGAGTCTGGTCATTGTCGTAACGGGCATTCACGTTGGTGATATCCACCTATTAAATACGTCAATTGATCGCCATAATCGATACAAAGGAGGCGCGTACTTCGGTACTTTCGGCGCAATGCAAAAAAAGTTGATTAAATGCTAGTGTGGCCTAGAGCCACAAGTTAGGCGAGCGGGGCGGATAGCGAACTGACAACAAACATGTAAGGCTTGAAACTCGTTGGAAATCTTGCGGTAACAATTCTTGACCTTCCATAGCAAGTACAGGCCCAATAAAATCTTCTTTAAGGGTCCTTTTTCTTTGAAGGCACGTTTGATTTGACCGAGTTCACTTAAGTACTGTCAACCAATGATAAAAGCCTCGTGTAAGTATGGCGTACGTCACAAGGGACTGAAATATCGTGAGCAGGTTAGGCGGAATATCGTCCTCTTCCAGGTTGTCGTTCTCGCACGTCCTCCCGACGTCGCTCACCAGGGCAGCGAGATTCTGGACTTTGACCATCGTTGCACCCCACCTTCCTATACGCTGACCCATCTCCTGTTAATGAACTAGTAAGATAAGCGGGAATCGTGGAGTAACCAGACACCGACGTTTTGAGCGGTGAGCACTTGCAAGAGGAGGTCTACAATGTCGGAGAAGTAAGGGATCCTTTTAGCCATGTCTGATTTCTTCAGGAGCGAGAGGGAATCTTTGATCGCGTCCACAGCGTGTTCCGAGCTGAGAGGCGCCCCGGGTGGCGTTGCTGAGGTTGGCTGTCTAGCTTGGGATCGCCTCGACCGTGGACAGATGCAGCAGCACAGTCCACTTAACCAGCACAGTCTACGAGTGGCCGCGGGTTGCTCAGTAGGATTGCCTAAAGGAGGGTGCTCCTTGAAAGGGAAAGGTGTTTGAGTGGTATCTGTCTCATCGCCTGTCCCTGTCATAGTAGGAATATTTGCTCTTGTGTTTCTTGAGTGTTCCGTTAAGGCGTTAATGGGAATTGGGGACAATTTCGGCTCATACAAAATGCCTTGAAATTTGGGCCTAGGGGAATTTGATTGACCCAACGAGGGCTGGGGAAAAGGAGGTGCCGTAGTAGTTTGTCTTGGTTCAGGTGCTATTTGTGCTACAAATAGAAATGAAAATACCTGTGGGCCCAAACCCGGCGAAGAGAAGATGGATGAACATTACCAGACTTTGTGGTTGACCCTTTGTGCACTTCCCGAGGGGTCCCCGTGCTTGGCCTCGATGAGGAACCCTCCTTGGCAGACGGAACTGCCGGAGTCGTCTTATATTCATATGAAGAGGGTGGCAAGACGTGCTCGAGGTGGAGATCATCTCCCTGTTGATGGTTAATCCGACTGGGGGTCGAGCCACTTATCTGTCCCGTAATGCTTTCTGCGTAAATCGGCCGGTTTCGGGAGGAATGGGAAGAACTTCCCGCGGACTCGGAAGTGCCATGTTCGGGTGGGGATACGTCCTTTTGTGCCCTCGTATCGAAGCCTGCGTGATGTTGCTCGATGGGGAGCGCTCCTCTGTTTTCGGACTGAGAGGATTGCAGTTCGGAAGGAGGGGGGCCATGGTGTGACCGTACCTTCTTCGAATTGGATGGCGCCTTTGATATTGCCGGTGCAGGGTACGCTATAGATGATGGAGACAATGACATGACGTCCACAGTCAGTCCAAAGGTGATGAGAAACGACGGATCACTCACCAGATGGCTGGACATAGCCCCCTCCGAGGGGGCTATGTCCACCCATTTCGTAGGTTGGGTTAAGTTGCAGACGGGAAGGTATGCGCGTCTGCCCACTGTCTCCTCCGTCACCACCCGGCAGTCTCGAGGAAGCATCACCGCCAGTCTGTGGCAGTGTTCGCATGTTAGGCGGGCCATCCTGAGAACCCGGAGTCACAGTTGCGGCATGGGGTTGCCCTTCTGGTCGCATCGAATTCGACGGTTTGATGGGACCAGGAGGCGTTCCGCCATCTCTATGGGCCATTTGAGAGGTAGCAGGCGCAGGTGCACGGGATGATGTGGAAGGGGATATAGAGGGTGCAGTCTGGATTTGTGAGTCACCCGCCACACTTGGAGGTCGTGGCCGATGGTCCGCACTGGAGATTGCCGAAAATTTGGTTGACGATACTCTGGTGATATGTTTCGGTTGGCTTCGTGCCGAAAACGACGTAGGAGGTGGAGTGATTGAGCTTCCCGTCCCAGCTAACGATGATGCCGAATCCGAAGGACTTCCTGCATTTCCTCGAGATTTGTCGGCATCAGGAAGACTCGCATAGCCAGAATCCGACTCGCGGCTGAAGGAAGAGTATGTCCGTTCGATGGAGTTCTCTGGAGGTGTTTGTGGATAACGTTTGTCGTGCCGAGTATACCTACTCGGGGGAGTCGGCTCGGCTTTCCTGCGTGGGTCACACGGATCAGTCGCAGAGGTTTCTTGGAGCTCATGTTCTTCTGACGCTGTTGTCCGCTTTCGCTCCTTTTCCGAAATTGGTGGCTCTGGAGCTCGCATGGCTTTACTCCCTACTCCCTCGTGTTCTTGAGCGCGAGACTTGCTCCTCTGCAAGAGGTGGGGCCCAGAACCAGGCTGAGGCGGGGAATAGGACTCTTCCTTGGTGATGACATTTTCCGGGGGTGAAGCCAGCCTGTGCGAGGCAGTCGAGGGGTTTGAGCGATTCTGCTCATCTGGGTCCGATATTCCCTTTCCTTCGTCTAAAGAACGTGAGGTTTCAGACGGGGCTACCTCAGACCATGCGTGGGTCTCACCTAAGGGTATACCCCGATGTGCTGACATGCGGGTGGACATTGTCTTCGTGATGGCTGAGGCCGCGTGAGATATTGACGAAGACATAGGGATGCCCGGTTGGTCCGAAAGTGGCGCAGGATAGGTAGAGGGTTTAGAAGACGGCGGGACGGTAGTAGCGGGTTCAACTTGATTGGAGCGAGGAGAGTCAATTTGGGGGACTAGAGGTTTGATTTTTTCCCCTTGCCCTTCTGTTGTTTGAAGACCAAAGGATGCATCGCTGCTGGTATCTTGTGATTTCCGCGTAGGCGGTACGTTTCGTGTCCGGGATGAGGAAGGAACGGTTTTCCAAGCGGATATACCGGATGGATTGGAGGATGATACGGGCTGCGCAGCACCATCACTTTGCCTGCCGTCTTCACCAACGGGGGGCTACCGCGCGGAGCGATACTGGTAAGGACAACGAACGCCAATACCACAACAATGTGAACTCTCACCTGGCCACCCCGAGAATTACGACTCGCCACTGTTTGATGACTGCTTGATTCTGCCGCTGGGACGGCGGTTGTTCGACGTTCCGCGGGACGAGGATTCCTCGTCCGCGACTGTTGACCGGGGACGGCCGCGGGCCTAGCGTCTGGGGCACCGTCGATGCGTTCACGTTGAGCGTTATTCCTGAGCATGTCTGAATAAGAGGGTCGCCCTCCCGATATCGCTCCACTGGTCGCTCGACGAGACCCCACAGCCGCCGATTCGTTGTCATTCCGGGATAGATCCCTAGAGGAGGCCGTGACATCATTTGATCCCGAGACGAGGTCTGATTGAGAGGGCTTGTTGGAGGGACGTGGGGTGTTTGGCAGAGCTCTCCCTGGGGGCAATTGAGGCCATGAGTCGTCGTCATGGGGGCCACTGGTAGAGGCCATGGAGAAAAGTTACGCTGGATGATCAAGGTCTCCCAGAGGAGGCTGAAGGGTCAAAATACACTTGCGTCGCGCGGATTCCTCGCGGCATTTTGCATGCTTGGTGAACGGTACAGTACTGTGACACTGTCCATGTGCCTACTGGCATACACCCGTGCCAATCCTTATAGGAGATGATTCGCCTCTAAAACGGTACAGTACAAATGAAACGCCAGTTTGTCGTCAAATGAACCAGGAATCTTGTCGGAGATCAAATCCATCGGAGTCTGTGAAATGCCACAGTAATGCCACCAGTGATGCTACCTGCATCAAACCCCTGACAAGCACGCGTTTGGGGCGTGTGAGGCGTGTTAAGCATGTCAAGCATCAGCCATAACATCCGGTCTCCGCCTTGTACTCGTCCTCCTCTATCCCGTTAGCTCCTCTCTATTGCCTTATCCCCACTCGATGCCTTGCTGCTGCTGGTCCAAGCCCCAGTCTCAGGCCAGGTTCGACACAAAAGAGCTTTTGTGATTTTGTGTACGACATTGGCAAGCCTTACCGGTATCGGGCAATACAACTAATCGAATTTTGCCAATCATTTTCTGTCGCCTCGGATCAAAGCTTCAGTCAAGATACAAAGCTGTCGAGGTAATTGTACTAAGTTGCTGCAGGTCCGTTCATACCTCGCTCTGACGGCCTTGTAAGTGCCATGAAGGAATGCGATAAAGCCATTCAGATTGCTATCACCTTCGGCGGTGGCAAGAAGGAGAGCCCGGAAATAAACGCCCAATTCGAGGTGGCGATTCGGCATTTGAAGAAATGTGGAAACCCCCAGTATGTGCACATTATTAGTGATATCAAATGCTGTATTGCTGACCCATTGTCGGGGCTTGATGTCGGACGCCAATGACAGTATTGTTAATCAACTCATGGAGGCTGCAGAGGCGAATGATAAGAAGATGATGACGAAATGGAGAAAAGTGTGTGAAGCTCCTTCTGTCGCACTTCCACCTCATCCCCAATCCAGCAATCTGAAGACCGCACGAAGCAAGTCGTTGAGTTTCACATCCTGCAATCTCTTCCTCACGAGAACCCAGTCATTGTGAAACGTGGGTGGCGACTCCTCAACACGGTGCTCATATCTGACTCCCGTACCAGAGGCACTCCGTAGAGGAGCCAATACAGAGGATCTGCCAGAGATCCTCTGGAATTTTGGCCATTTAGAGGACAAAAATCGTCTTACCCTCGCGCAGAACCCCCACTTCTACAGAAATCTCTCCAATTCGCCGGACGCTTATGGGGGGGCGCTCAACGAAAGATGTATTGAAGATGGTAGTCTGCCAAACAAGATTTTTGTACCCACTAATAGCTCGCACCGGGTATATTTCGACTTTTCTGGAAATCGGCGGGTATTTGATGTCTGGAAGACGGAAAGAGCCCTCCTTTTCAAGAGTTTGTGCTTTGTATTGCTTATCTTGCCCCTGGCTGATATCTTTCTAGATGTTCGCGGACACCTCGTGGGCGAAACCAACATTGAAGATTGTATAATGGCCTGCGCGGCCCCTTTCCATTATTGCAAAAGGCATACGCCGGGTCGTCCTCAGGCTGAAGAAGTTGGGACTACTCGTGATTGGAGAGATCTCATCCGTGCCGCAAAGGATACCACGCGCCATATATGCGTTATCGCTCCTGTCATATAGCCCACTGGCAAAGTCCAGTGAGTTTCTGATGAAGTTCGATGTACAGGGTCCCTTGTTATTTTGATACTCTTTGACTTGTGTGGTGCTTTATTAAAATGCGACTTATGTTATGCGAGTTTGGGCCTGACTTTGAGGCGAGAGTGATTATAGAGGTAGTGGCGTCCTGGGGGGATTTTGTGCGAGCCCGAGGTGCGCGCACCGGGATCTTCCTACACGGAGGATGAGAGTAATGTGGGGTAAGCTCGGCAAGCTGTATCTGAAACTACAAGATGTTACGGTACCTACAGAATACTATGAACGAGTGTCCTGGATTACGGTACAAATCCGAGAATATGGGGACGAGTAGTAGAGTGCAGTACTGGGCATACTGAACGGGTATGTACTAAATGGGTTAAACGGTGTTCCCTCAGGCTGGTGCCTCGCCGCCTATCTCGTTCGGACGCCCTTGCGGACGCCGGTGTATTACCGTATGCAAATGTCCAGGTATCTTATTCCAGCTAGACTGAGCTACAGTCGAAGCCCTTATAACGCATAGCCCTGATAATGCATAACCCCTCTAAATGCATACATATTTTTAGTTACCAACTTGGTATGCAGGGTAAGCACACAAATAATGCATACATCCCTCATACCCCATAATGCATACCATTCATGATGCAAAATGCATACCCTTCACAACTCAAAATGTGTATATACCACTAGTACCATTCCAGTTAGAACATTTTCTGGAGAGAAGATGATGGATGGGGTGAGGACGTTGATGCATGCAATGGAGATGGAGTGGGGATGCCCACTTGCTTAGTTATCTATATTCTTGTGTACCTAGCTTTATATACTGTACAATATAGGAGGAGATAGTGTAAGGCGGATCATTGCACCGCATATGTAATCGTGCATGTTACTTGTGCACTTGTCTCCATTTGCCAATCATAACACATTTTAGCTGACACAAATTACATGTATGGAGCACAAACCAATGGCAATTGCATTTTTTGTTGAAAAAACCATGGCATCAAAACTGCTTAAGGTCCTCTGAAAAGGTCTGAAAACCCTCATGTCAAGATAAAGAAGGAAGCCCTTCAGGCTTGAGTTGCAGAATGCAGATCAATTTCATCACAAGACAAGCAATGGCTTGACCATGATGCAAACTTGGTGGACAAGCAGCAGTCAGCAAGGTCTTGGGTGCTGACAACCACACATATTACTGATTACTTCTCTCATACATAGTCAGCACTGTCTTAGAAACATTGCAACATCTCAAAAATTTTACCGATGTTTTTTGTCTATTTTTAGAACTATCCTGAAAGTGCATACTCCCTCATAACGCATAACCCAGAGCTGTGACAGAGGGGTATGCATTATAAGGGCTTCAACTGTAGTACTAGTACAGTCTGACTTACTTGAGTGGCGATGCATTGGTGATGGATTGACCCTCCGCTCCGCCGCTTTCAGACCAGTTTCGGTAGAGCTACGCTTGGCTTGGACTGCCTAGCCGCTGCCTTGCCAGCCTCAGTTCTTCCTTGGCTTTTCCCAACTTGTTCAGTGCTGAGTTAACACCTCAACACATCTACAAGGTGACAAGATTCCCCTCCTACTGGAGTAACTGGACACGTTCCTCTTCTTTGTATGTGGCCATAATCTAGCTTGCTGGGCTCCCGCATTTTCCTCACAGCACATTTAAGGACCATCACATCACGGTGGCACTACATAACCATTTCTGACTTGTGTGCGCATTTCCCTCTCTTATTCTATGGGAAGCTTCACCAGTTTTTTTTTGTTCTTGGATGCACAGAGTTCTTCATAATACTGGCAGTCTTTTATCTTGCTGTTTTCATTGCAGGATTCGATGTGGACTTGTCAAAAGGGGCGGATGGTCACCTGAGGTTGCAAGGAACAAGGGAAAGTGGTATCAGTTCCTACTTCAGTGTGTTACATCTCTATGTGGGGATTCATTTCACTTACTATGCATAGATCTCACAAAGATCGGGTGGGCACCACTTTGGGCAATGCTACCCACTCGGTTCCGCCACGTAGGAGGAACTACATGACTTTTGGGCTTCATATTACATCAGGAAAACCCCTGATTTGCTTTTTGTGCTTTTTCATGCTTTTATCACTTTTTTCAAGTAAAAAAAGTAAAATTTGAGAAAGTATGGGCTGCTTGGGAAAAGCCCAGTCCTCTACTTTTTGCATACTTATCTTCCACTTTTTTTTACAACTACTCTACTTTTTTTACATCATACTGAGACTAGACTGAGGTACATCCTTGTGCTGAGCATCCAGATGTGCATCCTTGAACCAACCAGGCACAGTGATCACTGCCCCGTCGACGTTCCTACCCAGAAATGCCTTGGCAGACTGTAGAAGTGAGTGGAAGAAGAGCGTTGTCACGTCTGTGGTGTGAGCACACACTCAGCCAGGATGGGCTTGGAGTGTGGCATCGCGACCTGGGACACTGTGGGCGTATTGGTCCTTGTCATCAGCACCGAGGTAGTAGGTGAGAGTGGGGACAGTGCTGGTTGCAAGACTTTCACTCTGTACATGGGGATGTCAGGAAGTTCTGGGTGTTGGATGACTGTGTGTGGACAACATCAGGCGGTCTTTTGGGAGATCGGAGAACCTTTTAGTTGTGCGTCAAATGAGGAGATGCAAACGAATAGCTGAAAGGCACAACACACACCTTTTAACAAGCAAGTTGCAAAAGCCGGTGATGGTGTTTGCAAGACCACTGTACACATTACTGGATGGAAAGGGAATTAACCAGACAAAGTCAAGGTACACCTGGGCAGCATCCATCTTCTGTGGGTGCAGCAAAGCAGGCCTCCTCATACTATGTGCGCTCAGTGCTTAGTGCCTGGCACAGGGAGCGACACACAAGTGTGGAGGAAAGCCCAGACCAGGCGATGAACTCCGGAAGAGTTGACTTTGAGGACAAAACTGGAAAGAAAGGAAAGAGTTGTAAGACCATGTATGCTGAACTTGGTGATGGTGTGGACTAGGCAGTCAATCTCATCAAGGCCAAGGATGACATGATATAGATAGGAGAGGTAACCATATTCTTGCTCCCGCTGGCAGGGACCTGTAATGCTCATTGTTAGTAAGGTTATCCAAGGTTGGGCAAAAGCATAAGGCCCGATAAGGGCAAACCAGCAACATGCAATGGTGGCATGTGAGGCACAGCATCAATGATCTCCAAACCACATGAGATTGCACCCAGCCCTTCAAAAAAGATTGATGACGGCGATGATGGAGGAGAAGGGTAATGGGAGAAGGGAGGTGAAGATACCCACCCTGTTCTGGAGCTGACTACTTGCAGGTTTGCTGCCAAGTGGGTCGCTCTGCAGCCTCTCTCACTGCATGTCACGGACTACCTCCCACTTACCTAATCTTTCTTTCCTTTCTTGTAT
>Ga0307512_10001494_pt1 | contig 32906 bp, 32 predicted proteins | sample 14_EM_MG_FD_200267 | JGI IMG/M metagenome (GOLD analysis project Ga0307512, IMG submission 200267) | Populus trichocarpa ectomycorrhiza microbial communities from riparian zone in the Pacific Northwest, United States - 14_EM | ecosystem: Host-associated > Plants > Roots > Unclassified | place... | reverse complement strand
CACATGCTCGAGCACCCCACCAGTGTCAGCAAGTAATTATTGTGCCAAATCCATCAAATCCCTGCGGCAACGAATTCACATACCTTCGATTCCTCTGGGTCAGGACAACGGTGTATAAAAGACGCGACGCATCACAATACAGAACAGCTAGGAGAGATGTTGTTTTTCGCCGCTATCTTTGCCCTTCACTTTGTGAGCTTCTCATTGGCGACACCTGTTCTCTGGGAGGGACGCGCGCCATTCAACTATACAGAGGCTGATATCGATGAATCTTTTGGACCTTATTTGGGGTACGTTATCGCGTCCGCAGTCCAGCTAAATTCTTACATGAAGGGGTCGTAGCGTTGTGAAAGGGACGCAAAATGCCAGTCATGTAAGTGCATTCATTGGCTCGTTGCATTGACCCGCGCTACACGTCTGAGATCCTTTCTGCCGGCGCTTATCAGTACTTCCGCTTTCTGGGTGACACCCTCAACACGACCCCGATATGGCCCGTATCAGAGCAGGCCGTCCGTGTCGCCATCGACAATTCGTCTATTTTCACCCCAGGAAGCAGCGCGCCGCAGCTGGGCTTCCGCCGCAGCGAGATTATCGCGCAGGAATCCAAGAACGGAAACCGCACCGCGTTCGATGCAACGCTCGAGAGTGGCATCACAGCGTTCCACTTCTCGGTATATGCGGACGAAAACCGACCGTTGAATTTCACACACGAGTACCAGGCCGTGTTTATCGAGCCAAGTGACGGGTCGCACGTCTTCGACCTCCAGATTGGTATGTGCAGGGACGCAAGTCCGAAAAGCAGGTTGGAAACGGACTGACGCCGTATGTGGCGGCTCATGCTACCTTTCCGTTCATAGGGACACCCTTCAATACAACGTTTTCGAGCACCACCTCCTATGATCTTCGCATCCGTGCTCACGACGGTACTGTTCTATTCCACACCGCGTTCCTTCAAGCCACATGGCACAACTTTGCCGTTGTCGTCGACTGGGACAACCTCACTCTCAAAGTGTTCTACTCGGCCGGCGCTCTCCCTCTCAAAGCCGTAACAACGGTTCAAGATAACTCGAGCGCTTCTCGTGGTCCAAATGGACAGGGAGAATTCCATTTCGGTGTGCTCAAGGTTCGTCTTAAGGTGTACGAATTGGTCAAGTCTGCATATTTATAGTTCATCACGCCTCGTAGCTCCCTCTGATCGACCCATTGGAGACACCTGCAGAGCAGGCCGATGTTGTACATTTTGGTATACAGGAGGGTTCATGCGAGGCATTGATCTACTCAGGGTTGTTCGTAGAGAGCACCAACGGCGGTGTTAGCATTGGTTACGGAACTACGGTGCCCGTTTGAGTTTCGGCCAGACCAGCCGAATACATAACTTGAAACTCGGTAGATAAAAGTAAAGTAGTTGTTGTCAGCCGGTACTGATACGCCTACTCTATAACTCTTAGTAACCCCTCCACACGTCCTACAAGATCGCTCTTTGCCCAGCCTTTGACCCAGTCCAGTCGATGTCTCCGCCTTGTGGTCTCCAGATCAAAGCAGTTGGGGGGTAAGACGACGCGGCCCTCCCGCCGTTGCCAGTACAAAGTGACATCACGGACGACCGAATTTTCCCCTTGAATTACCAGTGCTTCGAACAATTTGCGCCCACGTTCATCAACAAGGCTAGAGGAGTCCTCACGCAGGTCAGGCCATATATTCGCCGCGACATGATGCACCGCCATCCAGCGTACGAAGCCCTCAACTTGTATTCGTGTACGGCGGCCCAGAAGAAGGCTCAGCATTGCACCCACGATCTGTGGTACCTGTTCGGCAGGCCACAGAAACCCTCCAGCAGCTTCGCCGATGACGCGCTCAATAGGGGTGTGGACAGTGCCGAGGACATGCGCATGATCATCGTAAAGCAATTTTCGATAATCAGGCGCATAACACTGTGCGAGTGGTGCGAGCAGCAGGGCAGCAAAGAGCGGATGTCCGAAAGACGTAGCGTCGTACAGTGACACGAAATCCGTGTAGAACTGGAAGAATGGCGTCCCGGCCCCAAGGAAACGAGCAGCGGCCACCTCGAGACTATCCTTCCCGTTCGGTGCTACAGACGCGGAGAGGCCGTTCGGGGATGCACTGAGGGTGAAAGGGAGAAGAAGGGCTTCCATGAGGTCACCCACAACGCTGTCGCGGAATACTTCTTCACGGCCGTCGCCGCTTGCGGACGGGGCACCTTGAGCCTGCCCATGCTCGAGCATGAAGACCTTCATACAACCGAATGAAACCTCTGCCCGGGTCATCGCGAACGCAGGTGTCTCATTCGCAAGCATTGCCTCACGGATGACGCGCGTTAGTAGGAGCGTTGAGCGAACTAGGTCAGTTTCGCTTGCATCCCAGTCCGCCGGTAGGTGCTGCCAAACCAGAGATGTGCCAGAACGCAACAGGTGATCCAAGGGGAGAAGCAGCCAGTCGCGCGCAAATAGGAATGTAAAGCCGCGGGTGGAGGGGAGACGTTGTGTTGTTGCGACCTTGAGGGAGTGAGGCGTAGGGAGCAACGGCGCAACACGCACGTGCGGTACGTCGTCGCCTTCCTTGGGATCATCTATGCGTGGCGCGAGGTCATAGGCGAGGAAAGGGGTCAACATACGTAGCCCACCACGGGACCAGACCTCAGGCGGGACACTCCAGCCGAAGTCAAGGAGACACTGCTCATCAACGAGGTTGATGATGGCATCAAGCGTGTCATGTGCAGCGATTTCGTCACCCGGAAGGAATCGCATCATGGTGATGCTGAGCTGGGAGAGCCAGAGACGACGGGTTGTATTTGGGAGGCGACGCGAAAGCCAAACGTAGTTTGTGATGAATGAGACCAACGGGCGAAGAACAGGCCGTGAATGTGGTGGGATGCCAGACGGTTCGGAGAGAAGGGGGTGGGTGGCCGTAAATATTCCCAACATACCAAGGAGTGGGAATGGGAGTTGGAAAGGGGGTTCAGGGAGTGGTTCATAGTCTATGGGGAGACAAGCTAGCCAAAGGCGAATGGCAGCACTGAGGACCAAAGCGGATTCAGCTATCTCACGATAGAACACAAGGTCCCTACTGGCATCATAGCCCGTGGGTATCTCACTCAGCAAGCGCTTCAGTGAAGATATTGCACCCGAAACTACCTCCTTCTCCATCCCGCTATCGAATCCGGGTCTCAACCGTGATAACGAGGGTTCCCTCTCACCCGCACCACCACGGACGCAGTTACGCCGTGCTCCTTCAAGCCATGCGGCCTCCGCATTCCACAACGCTGCCCATGTACCCCAGTCCGAAGCGTCTTGGGTAAGCTTGTGCGCAATAGCGGCAAGGTCTGATACCCAACCCCAACCAGAGACTTGACTCCAAAGAATGTCATGCGGCGGCGTCGTCTGATGGGGATCAGAGGCGCAAGTTGTCCAGGCAGCCAACAGTGAAGCGTATGCGGTTGATAACGGACGCGAGTCGCACTCGGGCGAAAGAACATAGGAGGAGAGGTGAGCGAGAGGTTCTGCAGCGGTTGTCGCAATATGAGAATACAGCCCATAACAAGCGAAAGTGGTGTATAAGCGTAACGTTTGTGTGAGGAGCTTTGTGGCAAGAGGAAGTGGATAGGGCGATGAGGTTGGAGTTGACGTTAAGAAACGCAACAGCGCATCGGCTGGGTCGAGGAGTCTGGATGCCGAGAGGCGAGAAGCCGCGGCAAGTGTGGTTAGAAGATATATGGCGGCTGGGTCAGGCAGAGGTGAGTTCTCTGATGGGGGAATAGGCGTTAGAATGAACACGCGAAACACATTAGCGATTAAAGAGGGTGTATCGGTGATTTCGTCTGCAAAGTTGTTGTTATGCATCGCCAGACGTTGGAGTATTGCTAAAAGTTGCACCAGTGAGAGATGCGGAAGGTCCGCCGCGTCGAAAATTGTCGTAATTTGAGGGAGGAAAAACTGCAGTTGAAGAGATGATATTGCGTCGCCCCTTGTGGCGCCGTCGCCTTCTTGATTCGGAGGGCCCCCAGGATCGTCCTGCAGCTCTGCGCCCTCGACAGTCATCAACTCCTCATCCCAACCAACGAGAGCCTCCCATAGTACCTCCGCTGCTCTCGAGCCGAGACTGCCTCGTTCAGATATTGCCTCGGCGCCAGCAGCGATGGCCCTCTTCCGAATTTCCTCTTCCTTTCCGCACAACTCTTCCATCCCTGTTGAGCTACTTGAAGGTCCTCGCCGCATTCCAGCGAGTCTCCGCACGATACCCGCGAGAATACCGAGCATAAGAACGCGCTGTGCTGGTACAGTTGAGCGAGTAAGTAGGAAAATATCATCGAGCGTATAACCGGCCCGCGCGCCTTCCGCGTGGTGATGAAGCCCTAAGTGGGCTGGCAATGCGGCGGACAGCTCAGGTGGTATTGGGGCACCGGAAAGGTCGAAGCGAAGGGTAGGGGTGGTGGGATCTGGCAATGGTGTGGACTCGATCCAAGCGAGAGAGGGATCGCCAGGGAGGACCGAGGGGAAAAACCGGCGCCTGATGTCCTCAGGCGTACCCTCCTCTGGAGTTCGGTCAAATGAGACAGATAATGCAGCGGCCGAAGGGTCCTTTTTAGGTACCCTGACGTCTGACTGTGGCTCAGAAGAGCTGGCTGGTTCGAAAGAGCGGAAAGCGGGGGGTTTCCATCTTCCGAGAGATACCGCAAGGTCATCCCCCGACGGTGGAAGGAGTGCGAGCGGCTTTCTTCGCGGTGATGGAGGGGCAGATTCGTAAACATGAACATCGTTGGGAGTGATATCCGCGAAGCGTAGTTTGCGATTCGCCCGCGCTGGAGTCGAAGGCCGCGTGCTAGAGCTTGAAAGAATTGGCGAGGGGGAAGGCGGCCCTATTGGCCGTTCTATTGAAGTCGAAAGTTGGCTAAGCGCGTAACAGGAACAGAAGATGGGGCAGCGTACCAGTTGGTACGACTAGTACTGATTTCAGGGTGTCAGATCTACAAAATATAGTATTTTGATTTGAAACGAACCTGGGGGGACAGAAGGCATAGTAATCTTGCTGCTTCCATCAGGTAGACTCAGCGCAGGGTCCCCTTCCAGTGAAGCAACAGCATTTTTCGGCTTTCCATGAGACTCTCGAGCCATCCGGGCTCTCCTGAGCACTTCCCCAATATCTTTTCCAAATTTCTCCTCAATCTCTCTCCGCTCTTGCTCTCTCGCCTCCTCTGTCATGGCAGCAACACGCCTCTCATTCTCCTCGCTCACCCGCACGCGCCAGTCATCGGTATCAGGCTCTTCTTCCGGTCTAAGCTCTTCCATTCTTGACGTTTGCTGTACGACAGGTGGAACGGAATCCCGTGATGATGGCACAGAGGGTTGTTGTCGGGCCTCTCGGTTCCGAGCAAAGACACTCTTCGATCTATGTTGTGCCGTAGGGAAACCTGTTTTTGACCCGATGGGTTGAGACACGGAGGGCGCAGGAGCAGAAGGACCAGGCTGCCGCTCAAAGACGGAGCCAATGAGGGGTTTGATGCGTTCCGACATTATTATGATTGTGGAGGGGGGAGCCCACGGTCACAGACGTAGTATGATGACAGTTAGAGGTAAAAGAGGGGTAGTCACCAGTACCCATAAGCGCCTTTCATCAAGCAAATAGTGAGAGAGAATCAAGGGCACATGGTGTAGTTGGTTTATCACGCTCGCTTAGCATGCGAGAGGTGTCCGGTTCAATTCCGGATGTGTCCATTTGATTTTTGAAATTTTTTTTTTGCAAGTTTATTCATCTCGTACCATTTTTACCATTGCCCTTGCAGTTACATCCCCAAGCTTGAACATGACTCAGTAGATCCAACGACCACGGGTCATTTTTGGAAGAAAGGCTTGTGCTTCTGCCCTCTATCTATGCGGGCTCTGGCGGCCTCCCTGGCAAGATTAAATTCTCCCATACAGGATACCAAAGTACTTGGGGATCCGAGTCTGAGTGAGATTAAAGCAATATACATCTTCATAAAGACGAAGGATCCGTCGCTATAGTTTAGGTCTAGCAATGCCCTCGACCTCAAGCAGTCTATCATCATAGTGTAAGATAGTAAGTGCCACCTGGTGAGGGGATCCGAGTTGCCGTGATTCCCTGGCCTTGTCTGAGGAGCCTGTTTCTCGTCCGTGGCTGACTTCTTTGCAGGGGTGTCAGTAGCAGGGGTTCCTTTTGGCCGATTGACATATGGTTGGTTTGGTAAGGGTAGAGATGAAGGACACAACTACGCACCTAGCCCCCCGACCTGTCGCTCCAGATCTCGATGATTGCGGTTGGTAGATTCCGTCATGAGGAAACCGAGAGGTCGACAACAGGGGACGTCGGTAGAGAGAGAAGACAGCCCGAGAGTCTGCCCTGTTGACGCTGATTATGGGAACACGGATGCCCGTCAATGGAAGAAGTCGGAGAGCCATTGATTGGGTACACGAGTCGGAGTGCGTTGCGCACACCCGGGACACTATCAATCGTCGGAACGGGCCGCGTGAAGGGCAAAAAAAGTGATCAACCAGACTCGGATGATAGGCCTGATGATGATGATCATAGTGGCTACATATAGTCGGGGAGGATGGATTCGCCGCATGGCAGCGTGAAACCCATGTACACCTCTATATTCAACAATCTCCAACCAGTCAGGTCAATGCCGCGACGCGTACAATAATGGTACTCCGATGATGCCTGCATGATCAGTGATATAGTGATGTGATACTGTGAAAACAACCGGTTGCAACGTAGGGCCAAAAAAAAATCTCCATTCACACTGTTTCCCACTTCACATCATTATTTGAAAGAGTGTGCGAGCCAAAATCGCGCGTCAAGGTTACCTTATTAGCAAAATCGACAAGGACCCTCCATTTTCATGGACGTCCGAGCCGAGTACCGGAGGGTACACAAGGGTACAAAATCTACAGTGACAGTGGTACAGCAGTTGGACTTGGTTCTCCGACAAGGGAGATCCGGGTGATGATGCATGATGGGTGCCGCAAAAGTACTTTCGGGCATCCACATGAACCCCATAGAGATAGAATACGGGGATCCTCCGTGATTTCCATTGCCTTCGGCGCAGTGAAAAAGACCAGGTTAACAAAATGCAAAAAATTGACAATCCGGGACATGATGCTGTATAACTTCGGGATGATGATACCGATCTTTGCCTTATCGCTTGCGTCTGCAGTCACCGTGCGGCGATGACGACGAGGTTTATCGATCAAACGGCACACGTCAACCCCGTACTGTTTTGCGCTGGCAGAGATAATCTAGAAAACTAGGAGATAAAGCCCCATTTTGCGGTTACCGGACTAAAAATGACGCGGAAAGTGCAAATCGGTTGGACGGATATAGAAAGATAGGCAATGATGATACTCGCCTCGTATAACACGATGACATCCTCTGCGATAGCCACATCTACCCATCCCGAAATCTCGGTTGGGAGCGCTACTTCCTCCCGAACGAATGGGACAGATTCCGAGTCGGATGTCCGGTGTCGTATTACACGGGCGCGGCCGAAGTCCCAGACCTGGATACGTTTACGCATGTCCGGGCAGGAGAGGAACCGCGAGCCGGAAAGGAGATTCCGATCCCAGTTGGGGGCCGCAAATGAATGGTGGGTCTTAGGTAATAAGGCACCACAGTCATCCCACTGGATGTGGCGTGGCTCAGGCTGTCTGTTATTAGTAGTGCCGACATGCTTCAGCAGCGTGGAGATGGGAAAGAGAAGAGTGTAGTCCGATACAAGTGCGATGTGTCCCGAATCTGGTGGTAAAAGACAATGCAGGGAGACTATATCGTCTGCAGGTGAGCCAAAAAACGGAACGGCCACTTCCGAGGAGTAAGAGTGGGCATTGCTGCGGCACCGCAGGGACACGTCAGTCAAGACGACGCCACGAACAGATTCAAGCGCGAAGAGAACGGCGGGGGGAGGTTTACGTCGCTTACTGCTCGAGGAGGGCACGGGCACCTGATCCAGATTGTACATCGCTAGGACTGGGCCATTTGCTACCCCGTCACGGACCAGGCGCGGAGCGAGATCCTTGGTACGAGTAGCACCGAGTAATATACGATTCTCCGGGAGGATGACTACGGTTCGGAGAACCGGGGATGTGATACACTGAGAGTGAGAGTGAACCAGCCCATCTCGCGTTACTTAGGGGTTTCCGGACGCACGATTATCGTGTTACCGGTCTTCCAATCGTAGACCTCTAGTTGATACCTTGGAATGAGAGCAACGACATATTTCCCAACCACAAATAGCTCCAAGAGCAATGGATTACGGCGCTTGAGAGGAGGGTTTGGGGAAATAGGCCCAGCGGCCTGTGGATGTGGTACCCCGCTTCTGAGAGAGAAGAAGTGAAGGCACCATCTACAAATGCCAGTAAGTGCAAACCGACGGAAAAGATCCGATCCCGTTTACCTTTCGTCATCTAATAAGACGAGTATATCTTGGTATGGATCGAGAGCAAACGCAGAGTCATAAACGTCGTCAAATGGAAACGAGTGCTCCCATTGTCGCATGGTAATTCCTCGTGTGTTGGATGGAAGCTGGATCAAACAAGTGGACACAGTCGGACCACTGAAGATTCCTCCAGGCGTTGATGTGTGCCTGCAACTTTTCTCTACGCTCCGAAATCGACATTCTGCTCAGAGTCAGAGGGCCGTCCTCCATACAGGATTTCCCCAGTTCGAGGTGGTGCTGCAGTAAAGAGGAAATGCCAATCAGATCGCGCATGCGCTTGCACACCTGTAAATCCCAAAGCGGTCAACGGCCTGAGTCGCGCGACAGCCATTCGGGGAGAAAAAAAAGAACAGACCACGTACTTGCATGCAAGACGCAAGGTCTCGATATCCGAGCATGGCTAGGATGTTAGAAACCAGTTCATTAGGCAAAACCTGGAACTGACTGTTTCGTCTCATCTGAATGTCAGTGTCAGTACAGTATCATAGAACCTGCCCCTGTCCGTCCGGAAGTCAATTAAACATCCGTTGATTAATTATGTAATTACAGCACGGTTTCTCCAACTCTCCAAAACCAAAACTCACAAGGGGACATGGCAAACACCCTTCAAGCCGAAGGACTTTGTCTCCGTTTTCCAGAAAACCTACCACCACATGCGAACCTCACTCATGAAGGCGCTGTTCAGATGCTTCTACGTGCCGTTGGCTTCGCCACGCAAGTTCCCTTTCACCCGAGCTACATTGACAAACCACCAGGTACTGCCACTTCCCCAGCTCAAGCTTGATCCCTTTTCTGACGTGCTACAGACGGCCAGATCTACCTCCTCTTTATCCCAGGTGGTCTCAACTTTCCGCTAGATGGCATTCGATGGATGGAGCACGAGCAGCGTTATGCTATCCCCCTTACGGGCGGACGCGTACGTGACGGTGCCCCCGTCCGAGTTTGTATCCCTCGTACTCACACGTTCTATCTATAGGAAGTCGAAGTCTTCGAGGCGCGTCACGGCTTTATACCTCTCGCAGGGGAGATGGTCGCTTCCCGCGTTCGCAGGCGGTACCGTCTCCTGAAGGGGGGACACCCATACCTCGTCCTCGTCCACTATTCGCGTGGGCAATCGATATGTCAGTCCTCCCCTCCCCATCTCGTCCATCCCAAGCGTCTCACCCACCTTTTTTCAACGGTCAGCGATTCCACCTGGTTTGCAGGGCCAGCCAGTTCGACAGTACCCGCTGCGCCAGCACAACGAACCGGCCGTGTTCGTGCTCGGCGAGAAGCAAGGGCAGCGCGTGCCACCTCCAGTTCCTGTTGGAGGCATGCCGCCGAACGTAGGTGTGGGTGTGGGCGCGGGGGGTATGGGCGTCGGCGTTGGTGTCGGTGGGCGGCCCGACGCACAGGCGATGCTCGCCCAGCAAAATCGCGAGATGGAAGCGCTCGAGCGTCGCAGCCACCGCGAGCGCAGCGCCAGCATGAACCCCGGGCAGGTGGGTGTCGTGTTGTCTCCGTATCTTTCCTTTGCGTTCTGATACTATTCTGTCATCACCCTGCGTTGTTTTCCAGAGGCAGCCTCAACCCCCGCAACGGCTTGACGAAGAGGACTCGGCGGAAGAGCTCGAGCATATATCGACTCGGACCCTCGCGCTGACGCGCTACAGGCGAAATCACGAATTCATGAACGAGGTTTTCACGCACGCGGCCTTCGGTCAGTTACAATTTGCCGCAAAGTCTCGGCGCCCCTTTGGCCTTCTCACTCACGCGTTGTGCACCTTAGGAGAAAAACACCGACCGAAGCCGCCCGCGCCGTATTCTACTTTCGACAAGGCCGAGCTGGAAAACCGCGTGGTACGTTGCAATGTGGATATTCGACAGTGGTTTGACGCGGGTTGTTCTCGCAGGGTCTTCTGAACAAAGAAATTGAAGAGCTTCAAGCCAAGTCGGTCGCTCGGCGGGTTGCACGCGATAGGGATCAGGGTGCGGACATGAGCGTCGACGAGGTCGGTGCTGTGCCAAGCGTGGTCGTGACTTGACCGGGCAACTATCACCCTCATCACTATGTAAAGTTATTTCGCAGGCCTCTGTGGTGTTATCTATGATGAGGCAGCATTGGCTCGTGTACGCCTAGTACCCCGGGGTGATAAGTGCTGTTCGAATGTTGCTTTTCTTATCGGACTTTCAAGAGCACTTTGCATATTCGCCGAAGTGAAACGACCTCCTGTGGGACGGTCTCACGCCTGACAGAGTTATTTTATGAGGTCGTCATCGTGTACGCTCAACGTCAGTTCATTTTCTACGTCCTTGACAGACACCCTGTCGGTTTCGGTCGGCGACGAAAGATAGAGATATGGTGCGGGGGGTGATAGGAGAGTACTATTACAGTACGAGGGCGGACGGGGGCACGGTTAGAAGTCCCAAAAACTGTGATGAGGCCTTCAAGTTAGTCGGTCGATCCGTTTCATGTACTGTATTCCTGCCTGTTGGGCGTTGTCATCCGCAGACAGTTGTTTTTTTTTAGTTCCCTTGGAATGCTGCAGTTGACCCCACCCTTCAGTCGTGTTGTCCGCAGAATGGGAAGGAAGATGACGCCATGAACGCGGCAGGGTCGCGATTGTGCCCTTTTTATACATTTCCCCTTTTCACCATCACCTCCCCCCGCCTTGGCTCGACTTCTTCAAGTGATGCGCGACTGGAGGGACTAAGGCATGTTGAACTGTCAAATTTTTCATCCGAATTGTGTTTGTTTTATGTCAAACGAGAGTTCCTTCCACACGGCCGTTCTCCTGCGGCTGCAGCCCACCTCTCGAGGCGCAAGACACACGTGCAGGACACCTCTCTCTTCACCTTGCGCCTGCCGGTGCTGCTGTAATATGCCCTGGCGGGGCCCATATAAATGGGTTGACACCCAAACCCCACCGTCCGAATCCCGCGTGGAGTAAAAACGCAGTCGTTTTTAACCCAATGTCGCGCTCTCAACCAGATCGTGGAAACGTTCGTACCTTCATACGGGGCCCAGGACGCGACAACGCGAGTCCCAAGCCAGACTTTGGTAATTCCCTTGGAACAAGAGGAGGTGGCACCCCAACCAGGACCAACATCAAGGAAAGCCTGGACACGTCCAGGATCATCGAGACGATCACCCCACCTGCGCGTCTCTCCGCACCCGAACACATCCCGATCAAGAATACGCGCTATGTCGCGTCGTACAATTGGGTCGAGGGCGAGGAGCCAACGATCGTCGTTCCGGTATGAGTATTCTTCCTGATCTAGCACACTTGGTCGGACGGACTAACACCATCGGGTTATATGCAGGTTCGCCGGGCGTGTGGACTGGGCGCGACCTCCCGTTCATCTTGCAAGACAAGGGCTACCACTTTCTCGACCAGAACGGGACCCGTATGTCCCAATATCCGATGCTTCCGCTCTTCGCTGCGGCGGACGCGATCCACGACAAGGAGGCACCTGTCGACTGGCCGGCTGTGGACGTCATCACGACCGTGGTGGCCTACGCAAGCTCCTCCGCTGGCTCAACCCGTCTAGAGGCCAGAAAGTGCGCGACTTTCGGATCGATGTGGAACTCGTGGGCTCGAAGACCATCTTTCTGAGCCGTTGGGACGACGGGCCCCGTGAATTACCTAGTGGGCGGAACTTTGGGTTCGCCTTTGAGGCCGCAATGTGTCGCGCTGCACCGGGATGTCCCATCTCGGACCATCATCGGGTCATCACATATGTGCGTTGCTATTCACACGCACATAGGAAGTTTGAACGTGCTTACAATTCTTGGGGAGGACAGGATATGCTAGATATGAAAATGGTCGTCCACTTCGAGGTCGACGCTTGCCTGCCCACTGAAGCCCCTGGCACTAAGCTTGCCACGGAGACGGGCCCTACGCCAGCTGTCGACAGCCTGGCAGACGCACTCGGGAGCATCAGCCTGACTTCTGCTGCGTCGTCGTCGTCATCGCCAGCAACTATACATGTTCTTCGCGCGGGTACACATACCCCCCAAGACGCGCTGCTCGAACTAGCTACGCGCAAGGCATCCTCCGTCAAATATCTCGACTGGAACGAACTCTATCCACAACTCGCGCTTGCGCAGGTTCCGGCGCTGCGTCTCGCCGTGCACGAGCACAGCAGATTCACGGAGTTGCATGAATGGCAAATTATCGACACTGGCGCTGGTGCAAGTTCGCCGCCAGATCTCACTGCGCAGCGGCGCGAGACCGCGGCGCAGATCGTGCGGCTCGCGCATGTACTGGAGAAAGTACAGGAGCTCGCGGTTTCGCGCGGGCCTGGGCCCGCAGGGTGCTTCAGTCTCGTGTGCAAAAGTGGGGAGCTGCACGTTTATGGGCGTCCTGGCGCGAGAAGCTGCTTGCCATCGGACGTAAAGGCGCGATTTTATCGCGCTGGAACGGGAGCGAGCGTGGATGCTTGAGTTGTGGAAGAAGTTTTGTATGTATGGCCGTAGTAGAAGTCACCTTCGTTGTTAGGCACGGTTTCTTCGAATTATTGTGACCACTGATTGGGACTCTGAAAGGGGCTGACGGAGACCGTGAAGTTGTCCAACTCGATGCGAATAAGAGCATTGAGAGCATTGTCGTAGGACTATAGTGGTGTGTCTATCATTCTCTACTTGACACCGGTAGTGTAGTGGGCCGCGCGCAACAATCTCGGAAAATCTCAACAGAGTCAGAGTCATGTGCTCTGCCTGTCTATCAATACAGTAGTAGTATTTTACTACTGCTAGAGCTCAACACCTCTGTCGGGTCCAGTGTGTTCTCGACAACCCTTGAAAATCCAAGGGAATGAATAATCCTCACACCTAGTTGTACACATACTGTACTGCGTTTGTCCCCGTGTTGAACGCTGTCATCCGCAGCTAGTTATTTCATTCGAATGTCGCAGTCCACCCTCCCTTCCCTACGCCCGCAGCGAGCCGCAGCCGATACTACCCTCCCCTTCACCCCGTCGAACACGCCCCGTGTTGTGTTCTCCGTTCAGGTGTTCACGTATTGGCAAATGGAAAGGAAGACGACGGCCACGACCGCGGCAAACCGAATTCCTCGATCGCAGCATAGGCGCCGCTAACTTCCATGTGCGAGGGCGGCGCGCCCTATCTTGGTCCTCACCCTTCCTGATATCTGCTGATACAGCCCCAATCGATGAGCCTGCGCGATGTGTCTCGGCCGTCTTGGGTTCACCTTCCTGAAGTGATGCGCGACTGGAGGGATGTCGGACTGTCAGTGTTTTCAATTGAACTGTTTATTTTTATGTCAAACGAATGCCCTTCTAGCACGAGGACGACCACTCCAGTCAACCCGTTCTCCTGCGGCCGCAGCTATCGGCCCTTCTCTCGACACGCAAAGCACACGTACAACTGCGCACCTCCTCTTCGTCCTACCTCCAGTCGATGCTACCGTTTGTCTTTCTTCATGCGACCCGTATAAAAGGACTGGGATCCATGATCCATCCACCGTACAAATCCCCCGAAGAGTAAAACACAATCACTTTTCAATAACTCAATGTCTCGTGGTCGTGGAAACTTTTCATCCTTCACACGTGGCAACGCGGGTCCCAGGCCAGACTTTGGAAACAGGTACTACGTCCGTGGTGGGCCAGGTGGCGGCAATCCCCGTGGAACAAGAGGCCGCCCCTTCAACCGGTCTACATCCACCGACTTGCCTCCTGAGGCCGACATCAAGGAAGGTCTGGACACGTCCAAAATCATCGAAACGATCCCCTTGCCTGCGCGTCTGTCCGCACCACCCGAGCACATCCCGATCGAGAACACGCACTATGTCGCGTCGTACAATTGGGCTAATGAGGAGGAGCCTACACTCGTCGTCCCAGGTACGCGTTTCCCCCGCACTCGACATCGCCCGCAACTCAGACGGACGGACACCACGTTATTCCACGCAGGTTCACCGGCTGTATGGACTGGCCAAGACGTCCCGTTCACCCTCCAGCCCGACGACGGCTCCGACTTTGTCGACCAGAATACCGCCCGTATGGCTAGATATCCGATGCTTCCTCTCTTCGCCGCCGCAGATGCGATACATGACAAGAAGGCGCCTGTCGACTGGCCCACTGTGGACGTCATCACGGACCGTAACGGTCTGCGCAAGCTCTTGCGCTGGCTCAATCCGTCCGAAGGCAGGGAGGTCCGCGACTTTCGGATCGATGTCGAGCTCGTTGGCTCGAAGACCATCGTGCTGGGCCGTTGGGAGGACCGGATGCGACAGCCACCCAGCGGACGCAGCTTTGGTTTCGCCTTTGAGGCCGCGACGTCGCGCGCTGCGCCGGGATGTCCACCCTCGGGTCATCATCGGGCCATCACATACGTGCGTTGCCATTCTCACTCATATTAACGTGCTCAAACCAATTTTGGGGGGTGATAGGACATGTTGGATATGAAAATGATCGTCCGATTCGAAGTCGACTCATGCCTACCCCCCGATACAACCGATACGAAACACTCTGCGAAGAAGGCGCCTGTGCCAGCCGTCGACGACCTGGCAGATGCGCTCGGGAGCATAAACTTGTCTTCTTCAGCTGCGTCAGAGTCGACTTCGTCGCCAGCGGCTATCAACATTCTCCACGCGGGCACACAAGTCCCCCAAGACACGCTGCTCGAGGTTGCCTCTCGTTCGGCATACTTCGTCAACCAGCTGGACTGGAACGAACTCTACCCTCAACTCGCGCTCTCGCAGACACCCGGGCTGCGCCTCGGCGTGCACGAGCGCGGCAAATTCACGGAGCTGCGCGAATTGCAAGTCATCGGCGGCGCCGACACCGACACCGGTGCTGTCAGCGACAGCGACAGTCCTCCTCCTCCTCCTGCTAGAGACAGTGCTGCCGCAGGTGCCGATGACGCAGGCGCGACGGCTAGTTGGCCGCCGAACCTCGCCGCTCAGCGCCGCGCGACGGCCGCGCAGGTCGTGCGGCTTGCGCGCGTGCTGGAGGACGTGCAAGAGCTCGCCATTTCGCGTGGGCCTGGGACGGCGGGGTGTTTCAGTCTCGTGTGCGAGACTGGGCAGTTGCGCGTGTATGGACGTAAGGGCGCGAGGAGCTGCTTGCCGTCGGACGTGAAAGCGCGGTTCTTTAGCACAGGTGCGTGCGCGGATGCAGACGCTTGAGTGGCGGGGGGAATATTTAATCGCGATGAGAAAGATCGTAAGAGTGTACAATATCTTCGTTGAATTGCAATTGCGCGCGTTGTTGCGGACTTTGTTCGGTACGGTACGATACTGTATCATATTCGCGCTCCCGTAAAAAGAACGGTGTTACATGTGGTGTGTTGTATTGCCGTAGAAGTTATTGTTGCCGATGTAACGTTGCGTTGTTGCATTGATGGCTCGGTTGCTTTCAATTGTCGCGGTCATGGACGCATACTGAAACTGTATTGATGCAAAGCAAATGTGTATATGTATAGACTTGTTTTTCTCCGAGAATGTTCGCTTGATGTCCTTGTACAGTTATGGTATCACCCTCGGTGCCATACGGGGGGGGGAATTGTACGTTGCTAAACGTTATTCGAATGTCATTGAGGCGTATTGATGCCAATCGTATTTACAAATCAAACGCATGCTCCGAGATTTTTTTTCCCCCCTTGATGTCTTTTTGCCTTTCTGGCTTTTTTCTGGGCTCCTTCGTCCGACGCGACCGGGCTCCATCGTCGTTACCTCGGGGACTTCGAATGCAACTCTGTACGACGACACATCGCAAGGCAAAAGCTCGGAGAAACTACGGAGAATAGAGAGTGATTATTGTAAAAGAGGGCGGATTCAGGATATACACGCATTGCGCAGTACAGCGAAATAAGGGTGCGCGCCGATGAGGACGGTGTATGAGAATGAGACCAAACGAGATGGGAGAGCCGGTGCGAGCTGAGCCACGGACGTTATTACAGTGTTATTACTGCGGAACTTGTGTGCACGGATCATGAGTGTACAGTAGCACACTTCGGATTACTTGATCTGCTCTCTCTTTAAGCGATGTCGTTCGCAACCGGACAACAATGCGAAAATCGGATCCTTCCACCTCATGGACGTTTTAGGCCAAGGAGAGAACAACGTCGGAGGGAGAGGGGTTCTGAAAGAGACCCGTCTAACTCGATGGGGCAGAGCATTGTCGTAGGGTCGAACTAGTGTATCATCAAGAGACGTTTTCTGATGGCTTTGAGAGTATGGCCCACATTGGGACGGCTCCTCTCCTTGGTCCTGCCTCATGTGGCTGCAGAAGCTATTTAGAGGGCGCACAGTATAGTAAGTCTTGAATGACAGCAACCTGGTTTGCCAGATCTAGGAGGGGAGAACAATTGCTTAGATTGACTGGGTTCAGGCCTTGGGTGCCATTTCGCGGGTTTGGTGGACGTGGTAGTGAGGGACGAGGACCGTGAGTTGGCATTGGCACAATAATACTTCCCCGAGGACATCACAAATCTATCGTGTCGTCGTTCATCAGGTTGAAGACTTAACCACGGTGAAAGCAGTGGGCACTGGAAAATTGGGTCTAGAATCTCGGACTTGCCCCGGAATGGGTGTCGCTTACTGAACTCGTAGATCGAGGGACTGCGAACCCCGGGCTCGACTGCAACGACAGAAAGGAAGCGAGGCGATGAAATCGAAGGGCAGAGTCGGACGGATCTAATGCACGTGGCCCGATGTTGCAGGGAAGGAGTAGGGGGAAGGAAGCGAAGGGAGACAATATTCTTTGTGAGAGACAACGGAGTAACCAGCTTACGGCTGAAGTACACGTGAACGTAGCTCACAACGTGTCGAGGTGAGCCTAGAAGGGCTAGACATCGGTGTCGACTCTAAAATGTATCCTTTTTTGGTGGAGTAGGTAAGACAGATCACACATCTTGAGATCGGTACGTGCTGTGTCGTATCCTGACAGCCGCCCGTGATGAAAACAATGTGATGATGGTGTTTCAAGACGGGGAGAGAACAGAGACCCACTCTAATGACGTTCAGGTCAAGGGTAAGGAAGAGATAGCAGCGTGGTTTGTCACATAGGGGGTGAAGGGGGTATTGTATTTCTCCGTCAAGGGGACGCAAGTTAGGGCCGTTAATAGATAAGGGAGTGGGTTGAGTGAGCATTTCCGGGGGAAAGTCGTTATACGTCACCCTCTCAAGAGTAGAGGTTCTCTCGGCCACCGGTCTTAGGACGGTTGATTACAACACCATACTCCAAAAATGTGATGCGGTGTATTGGTACGAATGGTAGGGGGACATGCCGACAGAATACCCTCCTTTTTTATGCACACGTTCTTGGCGATACGACGGACTAGCTTGGTAAGATGGGGCAGAACAGTTATCGGTGGTAGCCGCAGCTCTCCATGCTCCAGGTCTGAGGCCGGGGGAGGGTGGGGGGTTTAACATGAGAGAAGCATAGGAGGAAGCCTGGGCGCGCACTTGAGTAGGATTTGGGGAGGGGCCTGACCGTGCACCGCTGTTCAAACAAGGAGGGGCCGGAATCGACCGTGTTGGCTTGGCCCCTCTCTCAGACCCAAGGACGTAAAGGCTTGTGATCGGGCTCGATTCTTTGCTAAATACTGTAGCGGGGACGAAACGGGCGTAATGCCTAAAAGTGGACGATTACGGGTCACGAGGTGAGATGGCATAGCCGAGGATGTGCTACGAGCGAGATTCGCGTTGGTTGTAAAGGGTAAGGATTACCGGTAAAGCGGGGAAAGAACACCTTGTGAAGAGGGAGCGGGGAAGTGTGAAGTTTGATTTGTTAGAGCAGGGAGGGAAGGTGAATGAATGAAGGAGGTATGGCAGCCAAGGGCCGGGTGCCAGTTTAGAAAGTGATAAGATAAGGCGGGGGGTTGTCGGGGACTTATTTTGTTAAAAGTCCGACGAGAGCGAGTTGGACGGCCCGCGTGAGTGTTCACGATGACGCGCGTCGTCCATCCAAGACTCGAGACTCGAGACTATATCAGACATCCTTCGAGCCAGCTATTACTGCCGCCGCCTGCTCTTGCTTCTCCCCTCTTACCGTTCAAAGCCTTCTTTCTATCTTCTTCCCCATCCTCATGCCGGACATGTCCGCTATCGCAAACTCCCAGCAGAGAGGGTTCAACCCATACACCGAAAATGGCGGCACCATCCTCGCCGTCGCAGGTGCAGACTTTACTGTCGTCGCTGGTGACACCCGCCAGAGTGAGGGTTACAACATTCAGACTCGCTATGCACCCAAAGTCTTCCGGCTGTGCGTCCAACTTTTCTTCGAAAAATGTTCCGCTCCCCCCATTTGACCATCGCGCTGACGTACCTCTGTAGGACTGACCGCGCTGTGCTCGCAGTGAACGGCTTTGCAGCAGATGGAAATACATTCGTGAAAAAGGTCAAGCAAAGACTCGAGGTACGCTCTGTCTTGATGGCATATCACAAATGCATTCATCTCCAGCGTCTTGCCAGTGGTACCGACACAACCACGCAAAGGACATGCCCCTACGCGCAATTGCGCGTCTAATTCAAACGATGCTGTACGCCCAGCGCTTCTTCCCATACTATGTTTACAACATCCTCGGCGGTATTGAGGAAGATGGTATGCTTAATCCTTTTTTTAGCCCGTGCCAAGCAGGTACTGAGACGCTATTAATACGCAGGCACTGGCGCAGTTTACTCTTTTGATCCAGTCGGTTCGTACGAACGCGAGGCCTGTCGTGCTGCGGGAGCCGCACAGTCTCTCGTCCAGCCCTTGCTTGACAATCAGGTGAGCATGAGCGTGAAGATCCCCCTTGAGGTCGCGAATTACCTCCTCGTCCTCCGTACTCTCGCCGACCTCTCGCCGACTATTCGCCGGACTTCTCGTTAACTCCGCATTACTTAATTAGATCTACTTCAAGAATCAGACAGCTGCACCAGGTTTTTCACACCCAGCGCACTTGCCATTGCCAGACGTTCTTTCCATCGTGATCGACTCTTTCACGGGCGCAACAGAGCGTCATATCGAGGTATGGTTCTATCCCTTCTTACCACAAGCGGCTCCTGCATCGATATTCACCTGACCACGATCAGGTCGGTGATGGCCTGGAGATGTACATCGTTCTAGCAAAAGGGCGGACGTTACCTGACGTGGTAACGAATTTAATGCCAGAGGAACTTCCTTCCACGGAGGAAGGTGAAAGGATATTTGTACTGAAACGGGATTTGAAGAAAGATTAACACTGTATAATACCATACTCTCCACTCCGTTTTTTTCACTTGGGTCCTGCTGCCTGCTCTGTATTTGTGCAGCCCATCATAATGTGATCATAAAAAAAAAAACTGTTCCCACGAGCCACTTTGGCCCACGGAACCACGGACACGCGTCCGGCCAACTCGGTTGTCACGCAGAGTCTGCCTGGCCTAAGTCAGTTGTTGGTAAGGAAACCCAAAACAGGAACAAATTCAACGCTCGCTCTCCACTTCCCACACTGTCCCACTGGTCCCACCACGCTCTCTCCCTCCTTACCTCCCCTCCTTCCTTCCCTCCCTCCCTCGTCGCCCAGTGCGCCCCCGTCCCCCTTTCAATTCTTGAGAACGTCCTTTCCTTTTTCCTCCAGCCCACCTAGCCAAACGCTGCCGTCGCCAGCTCTCCCTCTATACCCCCTCGTCACACGTTTACCAAATGCTTCTCAGATCTCTCGCATTCTTCCTTACCGCGTCCGCCTCTGTCCTTGCACAAACCGTGTACGACTCGGCGCATAATGTCACGCCAATCACGGGAACATGGTCCTCAGGGTCGATGAACGTGACAACTGGCCCAGTGCGTACTTTTCGCGCGCTTTTTTTTTGGTTGGCGCTCATCACTCAACCCCAAATAGTCGTATGTACAGCCAAACGCCAAAACCTTCACTTTCCCTCAGAATACTGGTATCTCTTTTTCATTGTGGGTATCGTCTCGTTTTTTTGAACAGCTCGAGATGTTGAAGATCGGTTCGATTCTTGTAGTGATGAAAGCTCGATGTGGTATGAAGTTTTGCGATACCGGATGGAGGGCAATGGTACGCACTTCACATCGTCATCTTTCCTCCGCCGCTGAACTCCTTCCCTCTCGGTCGCAGGTGCAAGCCCAAAGTGTATCACCGTTGTCCTTAACTGGGCCCACGGACAATTTGCTTTCAACGACAATGGGTCCCTGACCCTTATTCCCGTCGCTGATGGCTACCAGCGAATCCAGGAGCCCTGCTCCGCAAATTCCGACTTTACCGAGGATTACCATCTCCAGGAGATGTACCAATCGTGGCAGATTTTCCTCGACGCCGTAGACGGGCCCAAATTCCACTTGTTCGCGTTTGATGGAGCGCCCGAACCGCCGATGCGTTTACTTTCACAAACGCCAAACATGTTGCCTACCCAATTACTCAGGAACACCACCAATGCGACGACCACCATCCTGAAACGATCGACTAACGACGTCGTCGTGCCAGCAACCCGCTGGTGGAGCCTTGCCGCTGTGGCTACCATCAGTGCGATGCTTGGTAGTACACTCCTCATATAGTTTAGCTATGTGGTGGTATAGCAGGTGGCCGCTTCGCAGATTGGGTGGAGCCAGGTAGTTGTGTAGAGCAGGACAGACAATCACGGACACGGAGCAGACACTTCTCAAAACCTCATTTAACGCACACACCGCATTTCTTTTCTTCTCCCTACCTTTTACCCTCTTCACCATACCCGGCGTTCGGAGAAATTAGGGAAACACGTTCGTTTGTTGCCACGCTTGACGTCCCCCCTTCCTTCGCAAGCGCTCGCCGCCACACAGCGGTCTGCACCCACAGCGCCTACGCATTGAATCCCAACAGTAATCTTGTTTTTTTTTTACTCGAGCATTTTTCTTTATTAACTTACTTCTTTTGCGTACCGTCACCTGGCCGCGGTACATTGTCTTGAGTACGTTACTGTATGTGGTCATCTGCTTAGGTACAGATGTAGTAGGCTTAGGAGGGTAACCCCCCCTCTTGCTCTTACCAGAGAGGGAGATGATAAGCGCCATTTTATCACTGGTGTAGGGCTGTTTTTGGTCATGATCAAGTCCGTGTCAATCACTACAGTAGTAGTGCTACAGTAACCTGCCAACTTGCCAATATTAGATGTAATACTGTGCTGGACCGGACCAGAGCTCCATCTATCCGATAGGTAGGTAATGACGTCGTGTGTGGCCCCGTCGGCGTAAAACGCCAAAAACGTCTGTGTGAGAGACACTCTTTTGACAGGGTACCAGACCCAGACCCGGGTTCGTTTGACACCGCCGAGGGCACCGGGGTTGTTCACGGGATCCTCTCAGTGCAAAAGGGGAAAGGGCGAAATGCGATTATCGGCCGCAGCTTCGTACCCGTGCCATGCGGCATGTGGCCCTATCTTCCTCCTTCTCGCGCCGTCGGTCGGTCGGAACCCTTTTTCAAAATTTGTGATGTTGATGGGCCACAGGGCTGTGTACACGTAAAGACGAAAACAGAAACCTCAAGGCCTCAGGCCTCAAAGCTCAAGCCGAGGATGGCACTCGGATTTCCCCATACTGTACTCTGAACTGGGTGTATCCACATCCACGTGCGTGTTAGAACAGAACCCAAAAAATTAAATAACGAGGGTGCGGCGCGGTGGTGCCAGTTGGAGTAAACCCGCGCCACAGCAGCACCACAGCATATCGTCGTATCATAGGCAGGTCCGAATTTCGATCCTTATGTGGCCGCAATGCCCTGTACCAGTTTTAGGCATGGGCCAACATAATGGGGCTCAGTGATTGGGTGATGACTGCATTCCTCGGCGCGGGACACCCCAGAAGAAACGAACGTACACTCGGTGCACTCTCTGCACAGGTCTTCTTTCCTTTTCTTTCCCCGCAGCGGTAGCCCGACGACCCGTACTGTATGGATGAAAGATTCCGTCCTGTTTTTTTTTTTGCCTCACTGCGTCGGAGAACGAACAAGTTTTGATTAGCCCTGTGGACCAAAATTGGAGCGCGGTCGAGACACCTTGGCCGCGATGCGTGATTGCGCCTGTGGCGAATGATTGCCATAATGAAATTGATGGCTTACAAAGTAAACCTTACTTTTGTACGAGGGAGAACGTGAAACAACCACCAATGGGGGAAGGAAAAAGGGGGAGGAGAGGGTAAAAAGATATAGCGCACGGTGTGATCCGCCAATACAGTACCCCGCGACTCTAATCATCGGAAGATCACGTTAACACTTGTGTTGGGCACTATGGCTCCTGCAGCGTACCCTCCTGGACCGCGGTTGTCCATCTGCTGTGGGAATCTGGGGCGAGCCTATTACACGAGATTCGTACGGCCCCGTCGTAAACGGCTAATGGTGTCGCATTGGAGCGAGCAGCCATCGAACCAGGGACATGTGATAAAGGCGCGACGGAGCAGATGACTCGTGTGCCCTCCGTCAGCGGCTAGCTCCTGACCATGACCATGCTTCGCCCGAGAGAACTTTGCCCACGAGACCGCCGCCAGGGGAAACGAAGGAGACTAGGAGAGGGGTGCACGACTGTTGTTGAGTTTGGGAAGACAAAAGAGAGGGTGAATGGGGAAGACATCCCATGCGTTTCGGGTTCGAGTCCGGGGTCCTGAATTGATACGTTCGTTTCCGTGTCGGTTCCTTCGGGCGCAGTGCGTGCTGCTAGCTTCGGAGGAGAGAATGTTGATGGGAGCGAAATGAAATGAAATGAACGCATGGACGATGGACGGAAAGGACGGACGGGATAGATGGATGGATGGATATACTATTCTGCCATGAAGGGTTTTGGGAATTCCAAGTCAGAACCCCCCACACGGACTTGCCATTTTCGAGGCCGAGCGAGAAGAGGAAAGAAGGGAAGGGTAAGGGGGCGAAGATTCCATCCGCGGTAGACGCGAAGGTGGTGTCATCTGCACCTTGTCGTATTTACACGACCGCCAATGTTTCCCTACTGGGTGTCCCCCAGATGTAAGGGCCTTGTGTTGTGTGGCGGTGAGATCCGGTGTCTTTGCAGGTGTCGGTCGTTGAACCTGCCATCCATCCGTCTCCGGGCCTTTCCAGTGTGTTCACCCGTCTATAGATAGGCATAAGCTTCTTTTCCCATCGGCATTATGAGTGAGTGAGCGAATAGCCCTGATGAATTGCCGCAAAAGTGAGCATATTTGTGCTTTAGACAAAAAATCTTGGCTGCTCGCAACTCCAGGACGGGGGCTTTTGTCTATTTGAGGATCCGGGAGACGGCCAGCGGCCATGCCAGCGCAGGAGTAGGTATTCGCAATACAGTCCATCGGCCTGGCTAGCATACAGCACGGGTCACGGATCCACGGGCACCCGTCCTCGTCGCAGAAAATATGTGGCGGTAGGAACCGCCAGCTCCTTCCCGCTGGCGCAGCGAGGAGTTTCCTCGGGCGATCATCTTCGATGTATTACAGTCCGTCCTCGTGGGCTTTGCGAGCCGCATTCTGTAGACTGACCACGTCAGGTGCCACGACGCCCCTGGACCGGCTTCGCACACTAGTCGGAAAAAGAAACAACTTGAATCCCGAAAAACCCGAGTAGTCACAGGTTCAGTTCAGGGCATACTGTACGATGTGTACATAGCCATAAACGCCGTCCCCGTCGAAATGCCGTCGTCAGATGGCCTTTATGCTGCGTAGGTGCCGGTCGCGGTGATCTTTGCGCTTTGGGGCTCGGTGTCCGAGTCGCGCGCGAAGGTCGCATTGCCACAGCCTCGTCGATCCCCGATCCCAATTCATTCCAATTTTTTAATTGTCCGGGCGGTAAACGTGTGTAACCCGTTGGTGAGCGCATGGTCTCTGCAGGTTGTGGAATGGACCGCAGGTTGGCGGGAGAAATGTCGCATCATAATTGACGTGGGACGCGTGACCCGCGGCTTGGCGCTCTTGGCGGTTCAGCGCTTCGGAATCAATTGTTCTTGCACCGAGGGAATGAAGGTCTGCAAACGGCAAAGTTCGGCGGTTCCTCGCTGTTTTTGTTTTCTTTCTACGGTACGCAAGTAGTACTGGCGGGCAGGTGACCTCGATCTGTATGGTCCATGTCCGCGTCCTGATTTGGCACCCAAAAGCTGGAACGCACGTTCTGCGCATTCTCGATCTGGCTTGGCAAATTCCTCCCAGTTGAGACGGCTACGATGCTCGGACATTTGGTCGAAACCTCAGAGTCGTCGTCGCACGTGGTGAGTCTCGTTTTCCGGGCCGAATTACAATGAGATCATAGCTGTGTGGATTAATTATTACCCTGGAGCACATCGGACACTGCATCCTATTCATGAATTTGGGTTTAAGGATACGACAGAACTACCACGAATGAGTCATTTATCAACTCAGTCGCTGGCTGGCCTCCGGTACCATACTCGGTTCGGTTCGGTCTCAGTACCGACATCGACCACGAATCCGGCAAAGTAGCACCACTTGGTCTGGATCCCTTCCTGCTCCAACACCCCGTACTTCATCGAACTTTGGTGTATACCAGACAGACGTTGGAAATAACAGCGACAATGAGCTCGTTCCTTCTACGGCTTATCATCTATTTAAAACCCAAAGACGCGAATTGTTCGAGGCGCAAAGCTCTATCAAGCTTGAGCTATATTTGTTCCGTCACGGTCGTCCAGGCTCTCAGCCCAGGCACATTTTTCATTCCTTCCGCTCCGAGCTACACCGCGAGTCTCGGCTCCAATCTGATGGCAAACCAGACGCTTCGGTGACAGCGACATACCTTTGGCTGAGGCAATGGAAAGGATGGTCCCCCTAGTCGTCCGTGCTGGTCGCTGAGGGAAGATAGTGCGGCGATATGAATCCGCGAAGACAAGTGTCCCGAGAGCAGGTTGGGGAAGGTCGCCCTTAAGGATTCTCCAAGGAAAGCACAGCTCACCCGCCTGTGAGAAGGAAGGTGTTGTTAGTTAAGGTTGATCATACTGCATAGAATTCATGAGCGATTTCGAAAACAGCGCGCCACATAATTGGATGATGTCTAGTGCATTTTGGGGATTCAACTACGAGATACAGTTTACAATCGGATGAAAATATAGAAAGAAGGGTAGTCATACCTGGAGGGGGACTGGGGCGAGTTTCTTATGCCCGAATGGTTGGACCTCGCGGCCATACGAAACAGAAAGAAGAGTAGAGCAGGTGAGCACCGCAAAAAGGGTGATTGTCACACGGAGTTCGGAGGCATACCATGGATGATCCTGTGACCCTCGAATGAATGGGAGGATGGTCGAACTCAGTAGGCTGAACACCTTCGGAGGACGGAAGAGCGCATCGAATTACGTATCGGGAAAGCGGAATGGGCCATTGTAAACGCCACCGAAGTTCGGCACATCGCATACAGAGTAAGTCGGTTTCTGAGAATGATGAGATTAATACATCGAGGAAGATCGAAGACGAGGCGGCGGCTAGCAAAATGCGAGAAACCTGGGGAAATAGGCGCGGACACGACGAAACAGTGAGCAAGCGGTGTACGGCATGAGTATATGCAGAAGGTGGAACAATGTGAGTGTTCAATGTATTGAGAGAGAATGTTCACATGGAAGGGAGGGTCGTGGTGCTGTTCCAAGTGCATGACGTGGCACCGGTGAATGACGGGCCAGAGTTCTTGCCCACAAGATAACGTTTTATCATTGGGGCACCGAGTGAAGCCGAGGTCCGAGGGCGTATTTCTCGTATGTTCTACAGCAGGATGCGGTACGGAGGAGGGTTCAAAAAGGGAGCGAGAGTGAAGAGGAGCAAGGCCAAGCGACCGAAGCAACTCAGCGCCTAACGAAATGAGCCAAGGTCTCCTTGTCCACAACCACCATCTCCCTTTGATGTACCAAGCTCACAACGCTTTCCTCAACGTCTCACAACCCTCCTCTCCCATCAGCGGTCTTCCTCGACCTTATTCTCGACCTCCCATCCCCAGTCTCTTCACCAACACTGGGGACAGGGAGGACCATCACTCGTCTCCTCACCAGCATCCCGATCCCTCAGAAATCGATCACAGGGTCTCCCAACAATTTTTCCCAGCTGCAGACAGTCGATACAATATCATATCCACGTCTGCCCCAGAGGCTTCGACGTATGATGGCCTGCCTCCACTGTCCCCCATATTCCCCTCCTTCGACCAAGGCAGCATCTCCATGTCCCCTGCCGCCATGTTCCTATCCGCTTTCAGTTCCTCTGCTTCTGTCGCCCCTTTACCCGATGATGAAGGTGAAGAGGTTGATGGTTACAAACTTGGCAGCATCATAGGCTATGGAGGGTTTTCCACCATCCGACGTGCCTACTCTCCTTCCGGCGGATCCGTCGCTGTCAAAATTGTACGTCGCTCCGATCTGGCTTCGCAATCTAATTCCTCACAAGCCCGCGACCGCCTGGAAAACGAAGCTACGATATGGAAAACGCTTTCTCACGAGCACATCCTCCCACTTTTCCACTTTTCCCACACCCCTTACGCCGACTTTTTCTTCATGCTTCTCTGTCCCGCCGGCACGCTCTACGACATCCTTAGACGCGACGGTCGCCCCGCATTACCGCTTGACGATGCCGGTACGATGTTCCGCCAAGTTTCTCGTGGCATCCGATACCTCCATGAGCAGATGGGCCTCGTCCACGCCGATTTGAAACTCGAAAATGTTCTTGTTGATGAGATGGGCGTGTGTCGCATCGGCGACTTCGGCATGACGCGCAGCATTGGGGAGGAGATTGAAGAGGATCCGGCCGTGCCACACGCGGGTTTGCACGCAACCCGCGATCAATCCTCCTCGACTGCCGATTCCTTCAGATCGCTTCGACAATCTGCACTACCTCATGGTCGCCGGTCCCTCAGGACAACGGCCCATCTCTCACTTTTATACCACAACAATTCACGCCCCCGTCGCCGCGAGTCAACCCCCGTCTCCACTCAAGCTTCCACCCAAGCTCCCCAACCACACGCCGTTTATGAGTTCCCCCCAGGCTCACTTCCCTATGCCGCACCAGAGCTCCTACACACTCCAGATTCCGAAAACCCCTACCGTCCTCATCCCGCACAGGACGTCTGGGCACTTGGCGTCATGTTGTATGCATTGCTGTCTGGGGGTCTTCCCTTCGTAGATTCGTTCGAGCCTCGCCTGACGATGAAAATTTTGCACGGTAATTCTCCGCAGTCTGGCACTTGCTAAAATTAGATTGTTGACGAACCTTTCCTTAGGTGCCTACGAGATGCCAAAGAATATCGGGCGAGGTGCTGAGCTTGTGCTGCGCGGGTGCCTTGAAGCATCAGTGACTCAGCGCTGGAGCATTGCAACCGTTGATGATGTCAGTTGGTCCGTCGGTTGGGACGCTGACACTGACGACTTGTGTTCTGGGACTGCAGTTAGTGAGCTCGAGAGGTTGGTTCACGATACGCGGGCGCGCACCCAAAAGCCAATATTGCGGCCAAGGGACTGCGCACCTGTCGCCTTCGAGCACGACGTCGCCGGTGAGGACGCGGTGCCAGAACTCGAAGATGACGCCGAACCCACGCGCGGCCGTTTCGCACGATCCACATCGTCACGAAGTCGCAGCACGGGGACGGGAACTTTCTCGCCGTTCACGAACGCCTGGTCAGAAATGGAGATGCCCTCAGTGGGCCCGCCGGAGCTCACGCTCCCTGGGACCGCCGCTCGCCCGCCGCTCGAACGCCCACGTGGGCGCTATCCGATCAAGAGCAGCGTCGGTGGGAAGAGGTCGTCGACGGATCCTGCGCGCTCGATTAGCCCGAGCATCGAGGCGATATCGCCCACTAGCTCTGGGATGCGCGGCAGAAGGGGATCGGATGGGCCGAATGTCCGGCCTCCACCCACGCTAGGACTCGGACTGAGCTCAGTTTACCCGAAGCGCGCGGGTAGCCAGCCACCGCGACACTCGGCGCCGTGGGCAGTACCCTCGAGGGCGCGGGCGAGTGTGGGTGTCTCGCCCGCGTTGACTGTCGCGATCTCAACGCCACATCATGATGGTAGCTTTGTGTTGAAAACGGGGATGGACAGCGTTCGGAGCCGCAGCGTCGGACGTTTTTGATCGTTCGATTACTCTCTTTCGGTGGCTTTGATGTCCCCTCCTTTCTCTTATCTATTTCCTATCTGTCCAATCTTCTGTCTCTGCAACTGCAAGTTTCTCCTCTTTTTCAACTTGGTCTTCCTCTTCCTCCTTGCTTACGGTCTTCTAATGGCGGACTCTTCGCACGTACATGTATCCCTTCACCGCTGTCTCAATTATCCTTTGGGGGTTATGGTGTCGTTCCTTATCACGCCTTTCGATGTACCCAGTATCCATGTACAGTCACCACGTGTCGGACATTCTCGTTCTTCGCCAATGTGAGGGTTGGATTGGCCATCTACAATAATATATATATACCCTAACCACTGATGTGCTTTTGTGGGAGCCCCCATGTATCACACCCGAGAGTTATCAAGGTTGAAAATGAGAATGTCTTCCGCGCCTACGCTCACGAGCTGATCCATTACGTCCGCCATCTTGGACCTCTCCACCATCGAGCTGACTCCGACCCATTCCGGATCCTCGAGGGGCGAGATGGTCGGTGCGCGCCGCCCGGGTGTGACGGCGGTAGCGGTGGAGAGGATCGCGCGGCGGATGTTGTACTGACACACGATGTATTTGCGCGCCGCGATTACCCCCGCGATGCGCGCGGTGATCTTGTCGATCAGTGGTGCTAGGTGCGGGTGCTTCGGCTTTGTGGATCGGATCAGGACCGCCTCGGACTGTAGCAGCGTCGCGATGGGCCGCAAGCCTGCCGCACGCATCGTCTCGCCGGACTCTGGAGAGAGGGGGGTTGATTAGGTTAGCAGAGAGAGGCGGGAAGGCGGAGGGGGGCGGTCTGAATTTTTACGCACCTACGAGGTCAACTGTTGGGAAATTGAGTTTTGCGGAAGAAGATTTAAAAAAAGTCAGGACTCGAAGTTCTCCCGAATTATTTTTTTTTGAGGGAGGAAGGAGGGAGGAGCGCACCGATGGCATCTGCGAGCCCGAGGGCACAGGCAGCTTCGACGCTTCCGCCGACGTATTCGATCGAGGTGCGCGCGTCCCCGACGAGTCCGGCGCGATCGTCGATGTCCGCAAAGTAGCGGGCGGCGAGGACCTCGAAACTGGTGACGATGCGCTTGCCCGCGAGCGACTCGACGCTCCGCACGGGTCCCGCTTCGGGAACCTGTACCTGGAGCGTGCACTTTCCGAAGCCGAGCCGTAGCGTCTCGGTCACGAAGGACTCCATCTCTGCTTCGAGGATGACGTCGTGGCCCGTGATTCCGAGATCCACGTTGCCTTTACCGACGAAGGACGGTATGTCGGCCGCGGGGAGGAAGACGCTGGATGATGGTTATTTAAAAGTTTGGCATATATTGATTGTTGGTGTTGGTGTTGACGTCGTTGTTGTTATTACTATTATGTGGGGATCTGTGGGGATGTGAAGACGTACAGCGCGAGCTGGTGGTTCTGCACTAGGCAGACGTCGAGTCGATTCGGACGGTTGAACTGGATGTCCGCACCTGGTTGAGAAGGCACACGCGCAACATGTGTTAAGCCATAGCACGGTCGCATAGAACAGGGTTCACATACCGGCAAGGAGCTCAAGACATCTCTCGTGAAGACGACCTGTGAGTAGTGATTATCGAAGGGCCCCATATGATCGTTGGTGCTACGATCCAAAGCGGACGCGCCTTTCTTTGGAATTGCAAACAGTAGGCGACCGTTGAGCATGTTCCGATCTGCGATGTGAGTTAGTTCCAGAGCTTTATCGTGGACTCTTTACTGACCCATTGTGAGTGTATCCCCAGAGATGCAATTTTCCAACGGTGGGGCTGCATTTGGTGATCTTATCAGGGCCGAAGCAGAATTTCACATCTAATCTAATCACTTCCATCAGCCTAATCTTCATAAATACGACGTGCATACTCGGTCGAAATCACGTCTTACCACCTCTTCTAGCGGAACACGATGCCAGACCTTAGCCCGACCACCTTCAAACCCGTCCTACTCAAACTCGTCAAGACACCACAAGACTTTGGGACAGCAGATATAGAGCTCGCCCTCGAGCACGTCGTCACGCCCGGAGCCGCTCTTCCAGAGCAGGTCGGCGCATTCCTAACGGGACTTGCCGTCGCCCGCGTTGAGCTGCGCCAGGAAATCGTCGTCGGGGCTGCCGCGTTTATGTATTCACGCTCCATCCCTGCCATTGTAGCTGACGCGGAAAACGATTTTGTTGTCGATATCGTCGGCACGGGCGGGGACGGACACAATACGTTTAACGTTAGTACCACCGCCGCCATCGTCGCAGCAGGGGCCGGTGCTCGGGTCGTTAAGGTGGAGACATAGTTATTCTCTCCTCGTTCCTCCCTCGTCCTAACTTATCTTGGTGTAGCATGGGAGTCGAGCGTCCACTTCGTCCTCCGGATCGGCGGACCTCCTGCAGGGTCTCGGATGCGTCTTTGTACCACCACGGGCCATAGCTCCCACTCCCATTCCCAACATCCCTTTCGCCTTTATTCCCGCGTGGCACTACCACCCGGCGCTCGCCACCCTCGCCCCAGCAAGGCGGGCGCTGCCCTTCCGCACGCTCTTCAACGTCCTCGGCCCACTGATCAACCCTGCTCGGCCCCGTGGAATGGTCCTCGGAGTTGCAGAGCCTGCCCTCGGGCCGCCCTTCGTTGCGGCGCTCAAGGCCGCGGGCGTAAAGCGCGGCTTTGTCGTATGCGGAGCCGAAAACCTGGACGAGATTTCCTGCGCAGGGGACACGCATGTGTGGGAACTCCTTGATAGCGGCAGCGTACGTGAGCGGACGCTGTGCCCCGCCGACTTTGGACTGCCTACGCACCCGCTTGACGACGCCAAAAGCGGGACACCAGAAGAGAATGCGGCGTCGTTCAAGGCGCTGCTCACATCGGGAGACAATATTCCCCAGCATCTTACGCCTATCCTGGACTTTGTGCTCATGAACGCAGCGGCGTTGCTTGTTGTAGCGGGTCGCACGGACAGCCTCATTGATGGCGTGAGGCTGGCGAGAGGAGCGATAACGTCGGGGAAGGCATGGCACGCGCTTGAGGCGTTTCGAGACTTTACCGTAAAAGAGTCAGCAGATGTGAACTGAGTAGGAGTAGATATAGGCACATTGCGCAATTTGGTAGGCATATGGAGACACAGGGTTCAGTTTAGTATTACTGCATTGGCGAGGTCTACGGGAAAAATTATCTTACTGGTAGTCAGACAAGGAATCGGGGCCCACTGCTTCACGGGTGCAAACCGCAGCACAAGGTCACCTCTTGGTCCGCACCTCGCCTGCTTAAAATTTTCCTAATGTCCCCGAGGAACTTCCATTTCCCAACCCAGCCGATCGGCCTAGCATTGGGGTATAGTCCGGGACATCAAGGGTAGTGTTGTCGTGCACGATGGCACAATAACACGAGGGCTTGCGTCGAATTTTTGGAGAGATTCGAGTGTCACTACAACTCAAGCGACTGAATTAGTTGTCATCTCATGACCAGGTCCGTAAGATGGCATTGTTCGCACACGGCCGACCGGTATACCTGTTCAAACTTTGCGCGTGACCGACGAAATTTGATCTAGGGCGCCCAGTATACGTGTATGGGTTGTATATACCCCGGACATGTCTTCAATTCGGATACCAGGGACATCATGGTAGTTGTTGGTGCGTCCGAGGACTTGTAGAAAGGGCCATCTCGTAAGCCATCGTAACCATGGTCAGCTGGATGTTGGTAAAACTTAAATCAATGTCCCACAACCGTCAGACGCGCCAAGGAAAATTATGGAGCCCAGATTTGTTACGAACCCAGGTATGATGCAGGATTGGACTTGAAAATTGCATCAGTTGTATTATTATAGCCGAAAGTGCTGCAGAGGAGTTCGAAAGATTTCGGACAATCGGCAAGAACTCGTAGAAGCGCCTGCATGACTTCGTGTAGGCACCACCTTGTCTGTAACTGCAATAGTTGCCAAGTTGGAGTGACGAGATGTGGGAATAGAACAAGATCTAGAGAAGTCCTATGACTCACACGTTGGTCTAAGTTTGGTTCACTGTCGTTATGACACTGCACCCCGGTCCAGAAAGACTTCTTTCCTTTCCCTATCGTTGTCCGTGACGAACCACTGGCAACAGATAAGTACGTCCAGATGATGCTGGAGTATGGAGGGTTGACTTGGCTGGACCCCGATAAGTGGCCGTCATCCAAAGCAGAGTCACGGACGATAGATCCTATTTGGGGAGGGTAACGCGAGAGGCGAGGTGGTGGATATCCGGATTTCCGAGCAAGCCATCGACTTCCCCAACTACAATATATTTCCGTGTCAACGATGCCCAAGCTCAATACGCTGCATAACCGTTGAACGCGAAAATGAACCTGTAGGTTTCCAAGTTGTAACTGTGAACTTTTGCCGATGCGAGCACGGCAGAAAAGCAGGGTGGAGCTCAAAAAGACCTCCGCAGAGCGGCATTGAGGATGAGCAG
>Ga0307512_10001493_pt1 | contig 32922 bp, 27 predicted proteins | sample 14_EM_MG_FD_200267 | JGI IMG/M metagenome (GOLD analysis project Ga0307512, IMG submission 200267) | Populus trichocarpa ectomycorrhiza microbial communities from riparian zone in the Pacific Northwest, United States - 14_EM | ecosystem: Host-associated > Plants > Roots > Unclassified | place... | reverse complement strand
TCTCCATACTCTGTACCTAAGTCTATTCACACGGTTCTCCCCTTCCATATTTCAACACTGCGAACCGTGTGAATAGACTTAGGTACAGAGTATGGAGAGCAGGAGAAAGACGCGAGATATATACAAGGTAGTTGGGTGCCTTATGCCCTACCGGCTGTGTGCCTTGACATCAGCTCAGCTGAAGCTCAGCTCGGTCAGGTTCATGCAACACGCAGAAGACCAAATATTGTTATCGGAATAATACATGTAATAATAAACGTTTCTCTAAAATTGAGGATGTTAGATGTGAACTATGGCACGCAGGACAACATTGTCAGCAATAAGTGTATCAACATTCTTCTATACCATGAATACTTAGTCTACATTGGGTTTTACGCTACTTCCAAACTAATCCAGAACCTAACGCCTTCTTGCTGTCCTGTATTAGAGGTTGTAGTTTGGGAGTGTATCGTTCGAGATCACTCAGCTGTATGCAAACTCCACCTGTTGCGATAGGGAGAACCGTGTGAATAGACTTAGATACAGAGAAGAGAGAAGGAGAAAGACTCGAGCTATATACGAAAGAGAAGTGTGCTTCAGCCCCGCTTACGGTCAGCTCGTATCAGGTCTGTATATGTACAATACCACCGAAGGCTGATAAGATTGAGTCCGAGGGTGACTATGACCCTCGAATCCCGCCAATACCCATGTCCGGATCATTTTAAGTGTACCAATCAAAATTCTGTTCGATAATATTGCTGTTTATCTCCTCATTCACTCAACCTTAAGCCTCCCCAGCTAAGTCATCCCTCAATTTCTTCATCTTTTTGTCATTGCCTTCTATCGCCTTGTGCGCTTCAAAAATTTTGGTCCACAGGAATGTTTGCCGTTCTTCTAGCTTCTTCCTTTCTTCTAGCTTCTGCGGCGTCGGAACTCCCACCAATCTAGCTAACTCCATTTCCCACCTCTTGATATGCTCGCTTTTAAGCTCGCATTTTGCGATGTAGGTCTGGAGATTTATCCTCTTCACTAGATCTTTATCCCCTGTCCAAACGGAGAAGGCCTCCTCCCTAGGCCGTGATTGCTTGATTATACCGCCCTCGCTCTCCACGGTTATTATCTTCGTCCGCTGGAGATGTTTTACTGCATTTTCGCAGCCAGACGTCAAGCCAGATGTCATCGGACCATCAAGCATCATCCTATCGTAGAGCGTGTCTGGGAAGGATTTGTAGAAGTCGTCGTCGTTAGTCAGGATGATCATAGTGGCATGTTTTTCTGACATTAGTTGATGGGCACTGCGATAATCCAAGTTAATTTAATTAAGGTTTAGACGATGAAATCGTACGGCTAGGAAACATACCAGTCCACCAACTTCTCGTAAATCAGCCTGTCGTCCTCGTTGTGTGAAAAGTTGTCGAAAATTACCACCGGCCTCTTCAGCGGACTACACTTGTGTAAATATTCATCGTCACTCAGTCGACTCTTTGGGTCCTTCTCGCGAAGCGCAACATTCTTCACTGCAATCCTGGTGGCCCGCAAAATTTCGTCGAGAGTCGTTTCGGCTGCTGATTCAGCCCCTCCATCCGATCCGATCGTGGCTCCAAGCAACAGGCCATAAAGCTGTGAAAAGAACGAGAATAGCGGCCAATATCCAACCTGTTTGGCCAGTCTTTCGGCCCCGGCGCTTCCAGTGGAAGCCTCTGCAATGGGCTTACAGTCGATAACAAGTACGTGTTTGCGGTCATATACGACGTCCCGGAGTATCAGTCCCAGCTGCCCTGGGCGTGGGCCATGATAGACAACAGTGGTTCTGTCTCCCTTCAGCAACCTCCGGAGGCTTTCTACTTCAATTTCATTCCCGTCTGATAGCTCGGAAACATGCTTGCTAGTCTTTTGCTCGTCCGTTCCTTGTTCGTCGTTGCTTTGCTTGCCCATGTTTCCGCCCTTCCTTCTTTGGTTTGCATTACCCATACCGAATATGGGCGACATATACCTCCGCACCTGTCGACAGATAAACCTCCAGAATTGTTTGGCGGTTGCAGTCAGCTGGAGGGTATAAGAATCAGTGATTTTAGCCTCTATAGACCACACTCGGACAGGATCGAATAGCCAAACTACGATAGAAGCAACCAAAAGGGCTAGCACCGGAATGGTGAATTTTGGTTGATTGAATAGCCAAACGCGAATCACGCGGACTTTCAGTCGTCGCCTGTACAGTACTCTTAAAGACTCTGTCTTTCCCTTGTAATCGATCTCGTACCCTTGAAGACAGTTCTTCGCTGCCGTGGCGCTGCGGATTTTCCGGAACCAGACCACGGCGGATTTGGGCATATCCGAGTCCTCACCCGGTGCAGCTTGAGGAATAATATCCGCAATCTTCCCATATTCCCTGAACACTGAGAATATTTTTTCCTGATCCCATTTTCCGGGATGACCCTCCTCCATTGAATTGACGAATTCTACCTTCAATGCTGTGCTGGGAAATCGGTCCATATCCTCCAATAGAGGCTTTCCTAGGACTGGGTGAACCGTAACTGGTTTGACAATGTAGTGATCTAGCCACTTGATTGGTCTGTATGAAAAAAGTTTTACTGGCAGACAGAAAGGAATCCACAAAAATCTTACGGGATTCTCCTTCAAATACTTTTTGATTCCGGAGTGCACCTGGCGTATGTCCTGTTCTTCCGAGTGGTATTTTACGAAGGCTCCGCCATCTCGAACACGGGGCAAGACCTCCACTACCTTAATCGATCTTGTGGCTTTAGTTTTAGTGTTCGTGATGGTGTCGCTGGCTTCGCTGGCCTTAGTTTGGGGTGCCTTAGCTTTGGCGTCTTTGGTTTTGGCGTCATCGATTTCGACTTCGACTGACCGCGGAATGCAGTATTCTGAGATGGATTTCTCCAACTTCTCGGACTTTTTCAGCTTCTTCTGACGTGCATCGAACCGTGTCCTTCCTACGCGAAGTATATCTGTTCAAGTTAGCGAAATTGTACACTCTATTTGAGAAATTGAAACACAGACTGGTAAGGAAAAGTAACTTCTCATTCTCTCCCAACTCGATATAACTTTTCTGGTTTTCTCGAACCTTGTTTTCTGGAACGGTGCTCGTCCTTCTCTTACAGGTGATCCTAAGGCGGGTGGTGATGGTTGGGAATCTAGCTCGGACAGAATTCAAGCAAGTCCTGCGGAGTAAGAGCGGGTTTGGATCTGGCTTCATGATTTCCGAATCGCGAGTTTGGCCAGATTTGTGCCACTTCGGGAGGTTATGCTGCGAGAGAACCTTATTTAGTTGACGAGGATTTTAGAAAGCTTATATATGCCTGGGTTTCCCTGGTTTTTGGCGCGCAAAACTGTGGTCGAATAGTGATTCGGTTCCTAAAAGCACTATCGGAGTGTGCTTACGAGTTTAATAGTACGTGCAGGGACAATCGCCCGATTTCCGGGCTCTCAGTTTTCTGTGTGGAGCTAAACGAATCACAGATATTGGATCATGCATATAAGCCGCGGTAGTGAATATGCAAGGTTCGTCGGTACCGACGATGTGTTGCACGAAGAGAACAGGTCTATTCGGTAATTCCAATCAAACGAAAAGCACAACTACTGTCGGTAAATCGCGGGGCCCAACGGAGATAATTCAGCTGTAATTTATGTGCAGAGAAAACATCAGGCTAGTCAGACACCAGAAGGAATAAGCAAAATGTGCAATCCAATATAATGCCTAGCTGCACTGGTTGTTCGACTCAGAGCTGTCATGCTAGCACAAATCGACAATGTGAAGTCCTACAGTGCTAAATCAGCTTATGGATTTGTGGTAGCGTAATGAGTCTCACAATATCACTCGCTGGTCGCACGTTTTAAGTAAAGCCCGTACCATACGGATGCTGAAATGCAGAAGAGTTGATCGACGCAGGGATAGAGTCTCAGCCGCACTTACCCCGCAGCGGGGCAGCTGGAAGGCGACGGAATTGCTACTGATGATCAGATTACTACACCTTATGGCTGGCTTCTCAGGCCTAGACTGACAATCTACCTTCATGCAGTCAAAGAGCGCATACACGAGAAGATAGCATCCAGCGGATAATAGTGGCCGGTGAGATCGCTGAGTGTACGATGCTGGGCGAATGTAAATGTGGGGCAGTCTGTACTGGCTGACACATCTTCAAATCCCCTAATGCTCGGATACAAACTGCATGTTTGGAAAAACCCTATTTCGCAGGCGGGGATTTGTTAGTGGGGGAAGCTGTGAGTGCCTACATTGTAGGTGTGCATGACGGAGAGACTAGGTAGCAGCCATCCTGAGAGGGCTGAGATGCGAGGGAACACCGATATCGGGAACCGGAAGCTAACGCTTGTGGTACCACACTGATTTCGCAGAATCACACGGCTCTGGACCAACGAGTCGAATACTCACTTTAGCACCTGTCACATTGAAATCTACTGTTCCCTGGATTTGGCTCAGACGAATGAAAGAAGTCAGTGGACACAGCGACACAGCGACTTAGCGCGCGTCGTCAACACGAACACCATGCGTGTCGGTCGCAACTTTGTATGAAAAGAATAGGCCCAACTCGCTGATAGACGCTTAGCATGTAAATTCTCTTTCTACCAAGTCCTATATGTGTAGCTATCATGTTTATGAAGTAACTGCATTTGAGAGTGAGGCATGCCAAGATGCCAGTGTCCACTCACTTATTTCACTCGTCTGGGCTCCTGCACGTCGTAGTCAGTAGAGGCGTTTGGGTAGAGGTACAGTGTGCATGCACTTTTAGGGACAGCTACCAAATATACCTACCTGATCGGAGTCTCCCGTGGAGTATTGCTTTTCTCGGTTAATGATCAGTAATACTCCAGTACGAGAAAATCTTCAACGCACAATGCACGTACGCCACTCGCAATGCATAAACCAAGCCAGTCACGAGAGCTCACATGCCAACTCTATCATCGGTGACCAGAGTTTGCCATCCGTATATCTCTCTCCACCTCCCCGCGCAATTTTTCATCACCGCCCATATCTCGATGTCCAAAAGCGACAAAACCCCTATCACATCTGAACTCCTCACAACATCTGATGCTGCCGCAAAGGTTTCAACGCGCAGCCTCCTGTGGTCGCTAACTCGCGATTTCGTCGGCAGCGCAGTGCTATGGGGAATGTTTCTGGGTCTACTGATATTTACTCAGGACCAGGGGATCTTGAGCACGCAGCAGAAATATCTATTCAATGTCGTAGTGACGGGCATTCCATTGCTGCTTGGGTTACAGACTGTAGTATGTCCGCTCCGGGTCGGGTCGGGTCTCGGGAGGTGAGGTTACTGATAGCAGAAAATTAAGCGCGCGTACGAGAATATGGCGTCGACGATGAGGTGGACGGTTTTGTGTGCCACGCAGTATAACCGTGTAGAGGTCTGGTCACTTCGAGCAGCTAGAGTTCTGTCCCATTAACGATAGCAGGTCGACTTGATTCTCGGTCTTGGAAGCTACACAACCGTCTTCGAGCTTTGCAAGTATTGGTCTAAAAAGCGCAACCGGCACTCAAAAAGGGCACTTCTGTGTCTCTTCTGGATCCTCCTCAACGTGGTGTGTAGCGATTAGCAGCTTTTTGTCGCTGCTACTGACTTTTGTCAATGTAGGGTACACAAGTTGCTTTCGGAATGCTCGGTTTTGTATTTGAGATGGCCGGCAACGGCGCTCTACTGAGCAACCCTGGCGAGGCGAACTATACTTTGCTCGACCACTACTACTTCACTGGTCACAACGACACTGAACTTACGTCGAGTGATATAGCGCACGAGCAATACCTTGCCCACCTTTTCGGCGATAGTGAGTCCCTCGCCTAACGTCTAAGTTTTTGGTGATAGCTGAAGATATTAACGGAAGCTACGCATAATCTCCGCAGACATCTACGAAAACGCGACAGGCCTTCAACCTTTCCCGACACAACCGCAGCCTAGCTACGGGAAGGTTAAAGCGTTTAGAGTTAACGGAACAACGGACTGAGTGTATAGGATGGGTTTGTATCCGAGTTGTCGCTGATGTGTTTCCGTAGTTCCAAGACTGGACGGCTGAGAATGCGATCGATGGCGAGGACGGTAGACGATATGAAGTCTTGTCGGTCGTTTCTGAGAGGAGTGTCCGCATCAAGACGCGTTGTAAGATGTATGCAGTTAGGCTGTGGCAGGTTTTCGGACTAGACATCAATAGGACGAACGACATTTGGAATACTGGGGATACAGAGTAAAGCGTAAGTCTATCTTGCTCTATGAAGACGGCTGACTGAAGGTGATAGATGTTCGGGCCTGGTGCTGTGTGTGTTCTACTACTCCCCCGCACAACCCCGCTAACGAAGCAGTTCCTTTTTAAACCCCGACTCCGATCCCGAGGTTGTCTCTCCAAATGGAACTCTAGGGCAATCACAGAGATTCTGCGGGGGAGCCCGGTGCGCGGCAATCAGCGCGTATGTTATCACCGATAGTTTTACAAACGGGCGGGGGTTGTTTTACGAGTGCAACGTCACAGTTTCCGCTGTAGATCATACCGGAAAAGGGATACAGGCATTAAGCGACAAGGTTGCACGACTGGCGGCGAGGAGTATCGGGCTAGACGGGATTATATACACGGGTAACAAAGGCGGGAAGCTACGGTCGCAGTTTGCGAGATACAATAATGAGTGAGTGACCCGGACTTTGGGAGGGAGAGGGAGGGCTAACGGGGTAGTACGCTGTGGGGGAGGGAGGCTATCTACGCCAACAACGCTGAGAAGGTTGAAAGTTTGGTTGGGGGCTTTGCAGCAGGCAGTATTGCGAATCTTGATGCCCGAAATCCGAGGGTCCAGGCAGAGGGGTTGAGACAGGTGGAGCATGGGGTTAAGGTTACAGTCAAAGTAGACTATAACGTATGTTGCCCTGCTCCGTTAAATATTGGATGCGAATTAACTGAGGAAGATCATGATCTTCGGACTGATCTTGGGAATCCACCTCTTCATCCTCATCCCCCTCGTGTTGTACTACTCCCGTGGCGTGGTCCGCAGAGATGAGCCTTTCCTTACCGCAGGGAAATTACTGCAACGTAAGTAGGATCTGATGCGTCGGATTTTACTGACCTTGGTTATCCGTAACTATAATGAATGCGAACGAGTCCGATTCTGCAGCTGTGTATGAATACAAAAACCACCCTTCTCTCGTGGCTGTATAAATTCGGTTTAACCCAGTCCGGGAAAGCTTGATAGACAATGAACGGGAGAATAACGCCCGCAGTGAGCGCGAGGGACACACATAGGCTAGGGCCCCAAGGGGAGATTTTAGGCTAACTGACACTTGGAGTGTAAAATAAATGAACTTTGATTTGGGTAAAGCCATGCTGATATGTTCCGGGGGCTCAATGTGCATTAGGTTATGCCAAACGCCCGATTGAAAGCTAATCAATACTATGCATATTAGTTGGAGGACTTCTATTACCACCTAAACCCGAGGGCGTATCCCCGCAGAATCCCATGTTGAAATAGTGATGCTAGAGAAGCTTGATTGTATATTATCTAAGAGTGCCACAAGGCCATATATATATGAGTACAAGTGTGAATGCGTGCGTACGCATCTATGTATAGACCCTTCAGGCCGACAGCAATCTCCGGTCATACGAGGCTCACCTCTGGCCATACGAGACTCACCTCCGGCCATACGAGACTCATCTCCGGCCACAAAAGGCAGACCTATCATGCAATATCCCACACAGCTTTACTGAAGAATTTCCATCTTCGTAATTTCATAATATCATGCGTAGTGTAGCATACAATCCCAAATGCCGAGATAAGAGTCGTTTCGTGAGTAGACACGAGACTATTACTATATGACCTGAGAGGAAGTCGCCGCTACACAGAGATCACCGAATGGACTCACAGGCTACGGACTCATAGTCGTAGACTCATCCACGAGTCTTCACTCGCCACCGCCACCGCCTGGTATGTTACTATATGATCTGAAGAGAAGTCGCCGATACTGAGATCGCTGAATTGACTCACAGTCGTAGACTCATCCACAAGTTTTCACTCGCCACCGCCACCGGTATTTGCAATCATGAGCTTCCATGGACTTCCGTGGTGTTCCAGGCTCTCATGTATATAAAGACAGAGCTTTTCCCTTAGAGAGTAGAATTGACTTCGTCCGCTTTACATTCGTAACAGGTTATGAGCCCGGAGGCCGCTTACTGAACTTACTTTACACTACTTTCATCTCACGATCTACAAGAGCCTCAACAACCCTAACACTACGGCCGTCGCTGCAACAACCGTATAAACAACTCTAAAACTCAACACCACAACTACTTCTCACGATGTCTGCCACTACTGAGATGTTTAAGACCGATCACGGATTATTCCCAAACTCACCCATGATAATTACCCTACCTGGAGGAAGAAGGTACACCGCGTACTAATTGCAATGAGGGCATATGACATTGTCACTGGAGACGAGCTCCTTCCCGAAGACGCCACAAAGCCGTTTGGACAATACGACAAACCAGGTCGGTCGAACTCAGATCGTTCGCTAGTTTCACGCCCTTCGCCCATCGAAAGACGAGAAGATCACACAGTACTTTACTAGACTGATCGATCTTCGCAAGAAATTGATTGGATCTCCCGAAACCATCTCTGACGAAACGATGAAAACTCACATCTTCTCTACCATGCCAAAGGAATTCGAAACGACTATCAAGATACTCGAGCAACAAATTGCAGTCCCTACGGCCCAGCAAGTTATGGACCGTCTCCGAGAGGATGCTGATCGAACCGAGTTCGCCAAGGAGATCGGAGACGAGTCAACCGGATCCGCTCTCTATAGTCACTGCGGAGGATATGGCAAGCGCGGAGAGCGAGCAAATTTCGGCAGAGACCGCGGAAACGACGATAAAGAATACAGCTGCACGCACTGCAAAATGAACAATCATACTACCGAAAGCTGTGGCATTCTCAAACGACTCAACAGCGGGGCGGAAGCGGAGGCTTTACCCGAAAGAAGAGCGAGGAAGTGCTCTGCTTCCACTGCGGAAAACCTGGCCATACGAGAGCCGAATGCCACAGTCGCCAGCGAGGTCTCGAAGCCCGAAACAAGGTCAACAAACAAAGTAATAAAGACTCAATGGCGGAAGCGAATACGACACTGACACAGCATGGAATTTCGGCTGGTGATCGAGATCTATTTTGACTACTAAACACCACTCACAAATGTTGAGGCAATAGAGAACACAGTGCTGGGGAAGTACCTGTTAGGTATGGAACTGTATAGCAGTGAATTATGCTATAAGTCGAGAATGTGAATGGCATACAACGTAGTTGGACTTTGGACTCGCGTTTGAGGTGTTTTTTAGGTTGACAGCTTGCATTTAGATACTACAGAGTATGTAGTACAGTTGATACTTATTAACCCGGTAACTTTGTTTGACTGAATATAATCGTTAGCCATTGTGATTAGGCTTTATATACTTTGCACCTTATACTTGATCTCATAATACTCACTTAACTCTGCTTTAGTCAATTGGCCTGCGATATTCTGTTAACCTCGCTACCCTCACTTGGCTTTGGTATACAACCATAGTGTTGCAATACATGCTCAGAGTACCTTACTTTGCAATTTTTCATAATACTGTGGGAATAATCTTGCACAGTATACAAGATTATAGACAAGCTGTTATCAGGTTGTATTTTGTATGAAGTTTGATATGTCATTACTATTGCTAGTGAACTCACCCTTATCCCAGTATGTAATTTTTGTTTATTATATATAAATATTAGTAGTACAAGAAATGGCACAATAGCTTAAATTAAAACAAAGTGCTAAATGCAGAGTACACAAACTATAAACAACATCGCTGTTTTGGATGAGTGGTAACCACTCTGGCAGCCACTGCTCGTACTCGACTCTTGTATGCAGCGCCAAACGCCATTGACTAGATGTAGACTCAATAATATACACACTAGAAACTCTATATACAGAAGTGTGAGGGTGGGTAGATAGACACTAAAGTTGCTACTGGTCTGACATCCACTATTCTTTACCACTTATATATCCCCTTCCCTGCTTCTTACTTCTTCTGGTACCTTTCAAAACCCAAACTCCTGCTCTGGCTGGAAGCTGGCTGGGGACACGATATTTAGATTACCTTATATTTCACACAGGTGGCGAAGCCGTCTCCCGGCACTAGTATTGTTCTATGCAGGCTGTCATTGGGTGCCTAATTGAATGAGCATGTTGAAAGCTGTATACGGACCAACATGAATGCCATGGATTCCATTCTTCTGAGTACTTGCACTGCTTTTCATATAATTCTGTTGCTCTGCTGTATACCGTCCACCCAGTATTTTCCACTCTGACTACATCTCTGTGAGCTCTTGCTTTTGTTGTATCAGGGGTAAATGTAAAATCATGCTTCTGAAAATCTATAGGTTCTTCATAGGGAGAATCTACACACAGTAATGTATCAGCTACAGAGTCTATGGGGTAATCATTAGCTATGTAGTTTGTCGATGTCTTTTCAGCTACATCGACTGAAGTCTAACCGTCATGGCTTGGGGCAATTTCAATCCGCAGGTAGTATAATGTCATTAGGTAATAGCCCTTGATTGATCCATATTGGGTGATATTGTTGATAGTGCAGTACCGCAGTAAGATATCGAGCCGGGTGGACAAAACACCAGGAATAGCAGTACCAGTGTTGGGTACAGGACGAAACGAGACAAGATCTCAGTAGAGCCCGGGAACTCTCGTCTCGCGGTGTAGATAGTCTTGTAGGCCCCAGACATTGAGAAGAGTCCCAACGGTGATCCCCGACGTCTTGCGGCTATATTAATACGGTTTTATGCACAATAACTCTTTAAAGATATATCTATACTTCGTAGTATAACCCCATTTCTAATGTTATATATGCGGTCCTGCAATCAGAGGACCAATTTGGTGTGTTGCAAGAACGTGTGGAAGCAGAGTTTGATCCGAGAGAAGGAGACGAATTCCAACCCTAAACCACTCATTCACTATCAATCACCCGATTGAAGCATTCCTGAAAGATCAAGTTTCTCGCCCTAATCTACTGAGACAGAGGGGTCTCAGCCTCTGTAGTTCAAACAGGCCCGGCGATTCGGTCCTTGTCCGGTCATGCTGATCCTGCCTAGGAATCTGCAAGGGATCATATTTGGGGCGCAGGTAAAACTGCGTAGCGTAGCACCAACTATCACTCGACCATCACTACAGTGCTCACATACAACCTACAGGGCTGCAGTCATTTTGTCACTGGGGCCGCTCAGAGATCGTCAAAAGGTGTAATCAACAACTAGGTTCGGGATCTATCAACCGGTGCGCCGGCCTTTAGGTGCGAAATGTGGATATGCGCAGTCTTCGGAGCCCGAAATGGCATCAGCAAACACTCAGCCAGTGCTGGGTCAGAACTCGAACTTTTGATTCTCCAAACCCGAGCCAGCTCACAGTTTCTCACTTTTAACTGGAGCCGACTCGTCTCGCGTTCATCACTAGTGATTGCTGGCTTTATTCGGGTGAAAACAGCGCGCCTTCTTTGTGGTGTCTACAAGCCTGGCCTTGGAAATATGTGTTTTCCCAGTCCCTCCGGCGCAATCATCTTGCGTTGTTGCACTTCCACTATATGCTCACGCTGGTGTGATTTTTCATGTATATGTGAACTTTGGCGCAACAGTACTTCCCCGGCCGCGCTGCTCCAATAGAGAAACATAACTGACCAGGAATCGAGAATATGTCCATTTCCCGGGTACACCTTAGAGCCACCGTTGAAAACTGATCCAGTCATTTGCATCTGGAAAATAACGCAGTAAATGAGACGTGGGAAAAAGTATATTGCGTACAATCCGGTACTTTTCACTGCTTGTCAAAAGTGGAGGTTGCAGGCGGAAGGGTTGGTGCCTGGCCATGGATGCTCGATTCTGCAAGGATATCTGATTTTCATGAGCAGCAGTCGCGTCTGCCAAAACCAACCATAGCCATTCAATTGAACCGGTTACCAATGAAATGATACGAAATCACTATTTTCTCTTATCTATTGTGTTTTCAGCTGTGGTTCTCTGCATCGCAAATTTTCATAACCAATGTGACGCCGAACAACACGAATGTCATGTGGACCAATCAAACAGCAACAGCAATGTTATGCGTCACCTTGGACCAATTTTTGACACGAATTCTGGACGTGTCATGTTCATCACTTCAGTGACGCATTCTTCACCTTGCCTATCGTGGTGGTATTATTGGGTGCAAGCAATACAATAGGCATGATAGGTATTGGATTTTGGTGGCAATAAAGCTGCATGCAGCCGAAGATGGCAGGTACTTAAGCCTACCCGGCGACGGGATCCAAAGCGACAAACGCCTGAGCCCTGGGAATGGGCGAAGCGTTAAACGAGCGGAGGGGGTGCGTTGGCTATTATTATACGAGTACCAGCATAATCCGTGCTGCTGTAGTTATGTTGACGCACGGGGACTGGATCTATTCACGGCGAAACACTATTTGCTGCGTGTATGATGCTACTAAACAACGATATCGTACTCCAAAAATAGGCCATCGAAAACGCATTGCCATATAGAGTTCCGAGTTCCCTCCTTGATCTGGGACCTAGGAGCTATCCATCCGTCTACCTGCCAAATTTTACCCTTCCTATCACTAGACCCAGTACTACATTCAATATACCTGTAAGCAAACCATTAGACACTTCCTGACGCTCATTACGATTCTCCGTCGAATTCTAACTATTGTCCATCCTGGCTAGCACCCCAAACGTAACGCACACCACGACGAAGTCCGACAGACCGTCACCCCACAACATGCCCGACGACATGCCGGACGAACTCCAGCTTGAGCACGATGAACTTGGGTTCTTGATTAACCACGTTTTTCTTCCTCCGAACCTGCCGCAATCCAGGGAAGGCAAGACTACAACCCAAAACCGGCTCTTAATTCAACTCCTCGAAGACACTGCTGCAAGATACTCCGTCGACGAGCAGGACGGTCGGTCGATCGAACTGATAAATGTTGCTCGGAAAATGCTTGTGTCACTTCGGGAGATTGGCGTTGGAGGTATTGGTGCGGTAACTTTGAGGAAGAAAATCAGGGACATGAAACACGGGGGTACGTACCACCATTTGCACGTCATACTGTCCAATGGCTAATACAAACAAATTGCCAGATCTCATCGCCTTGCATATTACTGCTCAAAATGCTGGGCTTCTACTCCGTCATGCGGGCGAAGAGATCATATTCGCATCGTTCGAAGTGTCTCCTACGAATGCTGAGGTTATGGGAACTACAGGAAGACTCGTCTGCATTTACCCGGGCCCAATTATTGCCGTCAGGACCGAAAAAGCCTTCGATTCAGATTTCCTAACGGCATTCACCTCGTTTCTGGGAAAGGTGGACACAGAGGAAGTCACGCAAGCGATACCCGTCACCGAAAAGGCTGGTTCAACAGTCTCTGAGCATAGAGACACCACCGATCCAATGCTTGTCACTGGAATGCTGACTGGAATCTTACGCGGTATCGGACGTACTATCGATTCTTCGCCCCAGCGCTTCCTTAAACGAGTGCGTGACGATGTGCTCTTCGGTGGAGGGGAGGGTCCCTGGCGCCGATCGCCCCTCTGGTTGGTTCTACGAGTTGCCCTGCAGACCGCACTCCAACGGGAAAGTGACCACATCTTATACAAGGCGTTTATGCTCTACTTCATGGCGGACCTTTTGCAGCGTTCTTTGGACAACGGTTTCAGCAATGATATCCTGTTCGTCATGAACGCCAAGGTCAGTCGTCGTGCATTCAAGCTACAGAATGGGTTGCCGGACTTCGTTAAGCTTCAAGTGGAAAAGGTTGTCAGCGCTGTCAGCATGTCTTTGCGGCACACATGGGACCACATCCGGACAGCTGACACTCCATCTTACTCTTGGAACTTTGACTGTTTTTCATTCGAGGAGGACACCAAACTGTCGTTTGAGAATAGCAAGGCATACATTCAGAGCTTCCCGAACCGTGGCCTTGATCAGAAGGATCAATTTGAATTTCAACCAGAGTACCCGAAGCCTGCGCGAATCTCCTCCAACATGTCCGATATGCCACCATTGGCCGAAGATGGTATAGAAGGGCTCGAGCTCTATCTTTTACTGTTTGATTTCGAAAATTGGGTTGAATTTAAGCTGGACGCTTGGCTGGCGCGAACCATCGGTCAAGAGTCTACCTGTCAAGAGCTTGGAAAGAAGATCACGGCATACACAGTAATGGCAAAAGAGGTGTACCGGGGATGTCCAGAAGACATTGCGATCATGCTCTTGACGGCAATGGAACTCTGGGTAGCTCTCGACAAGGCCACTACGAGGGTGTACCCGTTGCTGAAAGAATACTCCCCCGAGATACCAAATCACCTGTTGGAACCCCTTCTACTTCCAAAAAAGAGTCAGATGATTCGGCTCCACCAAATTGAAAATTACGTACGCAGTCGCCGAGAAAAAGCGGACAGTGGTAACCCATGCGTTCTATCGGACAATATTTCCAGCAAGACGTTTGCAGTTAGATATTACGACTATTCGACGGTTCATCAACAGCTTCGGAAAACGATTGAAACGCAAGCGATTCAAGACAGATCGGAAAAAGGATGAATATCGACGTCAACTCCAAATATACAAAGATCTCAAAGAAGAGGCGCAGAAAAAAGATTGCGAGTGGAAATGGGTAACGAACCGATGGGGCAATGAACGCTGGGTTCATTCTTGGGGTTGCAGAAAATGTGCGTTGAACGACCAGGCCAATTCCATGCGGATTGGCGTCCACGAGTGGCCTCTTCCCGATGAAGAGTTGAGAAAGAAAATCGCAGTACTCGAACTTCAGTGCCCACCTGGATTCGCTGTCTGGAGAAATACAACTTACCAACTTCTGGTCGACGTCTCGACGCATGAGCCCTACACGGAAAGCCACGCGAGCGGGGGAAGTCTTACAGAGTACAGCGGGCTGAAATCTTACTATTCGGCACCTGGCCAACGTCTGAGTCTGTACTCAGCATGTAAACCCTTTGTTGTAGCGCATTACAGGGAGGATTCGTTTCCTTCAAGCTTTGACAGGATCTGCGTCAACAATGGGCTTTCCTACAAGCTCTACGATGTAGAAAGGTCTGGCTGGGTCTGCGAAAACCTCGGCAAATCGGATGTCAGACCTATGTGCATATATGAGCTCCCCCCGGGGCCGTATCAGAACATTCAGCATCTGGTCGGCGATACAACACACACGTCAAACGAGGTCATAGCAAGCCAGAGTGAATGCTCAACTGAAATATCTTTACATGAGTACGAAGCGTTTGGCGAACTTCGTGCAGGCCATTGTCTGCAGTGGATTAACATTGCCCGGGAACTGGCAGCTCGCAATCTCACCTGGAGTGACGAGGCCGTAGGTATCCTTGTCATGCAAGCAGCTACCCAAGCCGGGCCGAGCAACCCTGATGGCTATCTCCGTGAATCCCATCAATTGATTGAAGACGCTTCATTTGCACAGACAATACTCAAAGAAATCGCAACATTGTGGAAGAACATCGAGGGAAACTGGCGTGAGAGCATTTCCGCCCATTCGTTGGTAGTTCTGACGCTCCGAGTTCTATCTCTGACCGGAAGTGATGATGTTAAAGACACTGCCGCCACGTTGTTACGGCATGGACGCAGCATTACCTTGAAGTGGGCCCGTGAGCTTATTAAGAAACTTAGCTGCGAATCATTGCGCAAGGAGGCGGAGCAGAAGCTTAGGTCTCGTCTTATACAAATCGCAGCTATTTGCCGCAGTACTTACGATGTTGATCGTGACGATCTATCGCGGGTCTTGAACTCACATCCGGACGTTCAGACTGCGGTTGAATGTGCCGTCATGCTACACGACAACGCACCTGTCAAAGGCGAAGATCTCTCTCCCTTGATCCGAGGCCTTCTCGCGAAGAACCGGAAGCTGAGTTTCGTTTTGGAACCAGCGATCAAGCGCATTATTCTTGAATCCTCTCCTTGTCATGCAATGGACCAGTACATTCAATACGTTTCGCCGGGGTATGCTGCTGGAGGGCGTTGGGAGGCTTTGGCACACCCCCGTGATAGATGGATGTTGAAGCGGACAAAACTATCTGAATATGGCGTTGTTCATTTCAACCTGCTAAACGGTCTAGTACTCGTTAATGGTAAGCCGTTCAAACGATTACCGGCTGAGTATATTAAGCATGAAACGTATTTCCGAACATTCGGTGAGGTATGATGTCTCGTTCGTGTCCTCGATGTACTAGGTTTATAGCTAATGCATTTAAAGAGACTGTTTGATGTGAGTTCCGCATATGGGGGCATGCAGTATGCGTCGACGGGCCTCCACCACAAGTTCGAGGTATAATCTTTCGTACTCTAATATTGCTGTGCGCTTTATTCACGTCATTGTAGCTTTATTTCGCATTGGAAGCGGATGAGTTGCTTATTCGAGCCAAGAAAGATTCCCGCACCATGATACTCATACCACATTCGAAACTTTACGGAGATTTCCCGAAACGTATGGTCGATAATTATGCGCATTGGCTGGATATCGAATCAATGGAAATAGAGTTCCGCCCTCTTTTGTCTCAGTGGTCCGAATCGCCAGACAATCCGCGGGTGCGTATGCTTGAGCTCCAACTAGTTGTGGGACAGGAACCAGTGAGGAAACGGTATCTGGATATCCGGAGTTCGTTTGTAAAGATGATATATTCTGTTCTGCAGCCTCTAGAATCCAGCGACTTCATAGAAGTTACAGTCGCCGCAGATCATTGTACGGTGGACATACATTTGCCAAGGCTTCAGCTGGTCTTTTTCATCAGCGACGACAAACATCTGGAGTGCCGGCAGTTTAAGGATATGATTGTGGACAAAAACTAGACACTTGGTACTCTAGTTGGACTTCGCAATCGACTAATCTTACGGAATAAGAAGGATCTGGAGGACAACAGCCGTCGGAAAGTTTTGATTCCACATGGTAACATCAACTTCCACAGAGTTGGCTCGCACGTCAACGTTGCTATCGATACTAGCCAGGTGGAAAAGGTGTTATGTTATGTTTTCGATATCGACACTACTCTCCGTCGACTCGTTGGGAATGGCAGCCTCCGAAGTCGACTGTACAAGGTTTACCTTCATGCGCTGACCTCTCACTGTTTGCCAGATTCGTTGACATGGAGAACGGGTACCGAAGAAGCGCTGCATGATCTATCATCAGCGGCTGTTAGCTCATTCAATGATCCGGAGCCGGAGAAGGTGGAACTCGAGCTATTGTACCAGATTTCTGCCTTGACTCCAAACCGGTTGTTTTATCCCCCACATCTCAAGATCATGCAGGCTGTCGGGTGGGATGCCAGACTTTCTCCACTGTCACAACACGACGACTTTTACCAGAAAGGGCAAAAGATTCTTGATCACCGATCTCGCTTTCGCCTATTCAAGGAGGGCGGAATCTCCCTCGAGACTGCGAAAGTTGCTGCTGCGAAACGTATTCAGACCGAACCAGACTTAGTGATGAGAGCGGCCATACGAAATGGAACCTTTCAACTCGAAGAATTCGGCGGCTCAAATCTTGCACTTGGCTCCGACTGCAAGTACACAGCCCGCGAAGTTCCTTCGGAGACCACACAAACCAAGGAAGCGAACGTGTGCGCTGTTGCCCGCCGCACAGATGCCTGGTCGACCTCGTTAGATATTATCCCAAACCTACAGCAGCAGTACCAGACCTGGGGAAAGATGCGAATTAAGCCAACTGTAACACTCGGCTACGAGAGTCGATTTCTCCAAGCTAAACTTAGCAAAGTTTGGTGTTCCCTTTACAACATGTGCACCAAGGCTAGCAGAAATGAGAGATACAGCCTTATGTTCCTGTTATCGACTTTAATATTTTCCGAAACGCCAATAGACATGCAACTAATATGGACATTACTCGCCTTCGCAACGATTCCAAAGTCTGAAGAAGCCATCCCACCGCCCGATTATGAATCTTTTGACTTGGCGAAAGGGGATGTTCCTACTACTTCAGATTTATCAACTACGATTAGAACCTTTGCGGTGGATTACTCGAACAGCAATGAGTCGAATGAAGGTCAGCACAGCGGAGAGAGTATGGACGACTGGAGCAAACGGAAGCAACAACTTTATGCGACGTCTCTTTCGTCCGAAGTCACGTCGTTGACAGAATATTTCGAGGCCCAATGGCCCTGCCCAAAGCCGAGCTATCCAGAAGCAAACAGATTCCGCTTATTGGAGACACACAGCATGCGCGACCAAGTGAATGCCCTGTTCTTTGACTGGTACAAAAATAGACAGCTCCTGAATCATGCCCGGATCACCCAATGCCGTCTGGATAAATATGTGACCCGCACCCAGGAAGGCTTGCTTCCAAAGTACACCTTCTCGCCCTCCGTACAACCTCGAAGAACGCCGACTTCACAGATGTCAATGGCAGAGGTATCTGCTCGTACGCCGATGGAGACACTCCCAGAGGTATCTGCTCGTACGCCGAGATCGCCTTGTGCCCAGATTTCCAAGGTCTTCGCGGTTGGCCGAAATTTATTTCACAAACTAGGAATGAGACAAACGCCGATAGAGACCCTCCTGGAAGGTCTTCATACGACCTCAGAGAGTGCTTTTGAGCGGGAATATGTTGAAAGTTTGTCGAATAGTTTCCAAATCTTTCGACAACAATCCGCTCCCCCGGTCAAGCATCCCAAAGAATTACAAGCCTCACAGTTAGGAAAGTTTCGCCTTCAATGCAACGCACGAGTTGAGTACATCTTCGACAACATATGTGATAGGCTCAAGTCACCACGTGTTGGTGAATACGCCCAAGGACTTCTGTCTATGGCTGGACTATGGCCGCGGGTCACTCCAACCTCCCTGCTTGGCCTACTGGCAACGCCTACGTGTGCGGGTCTAGAACGAGAGTGGAAACATGTTCTTGTCGATTATGGGTTGGCGGTGTCGGAGTTTCAATGGGCGACACGGCAGAATAATCTCGCTCTCGCTTGGGATGAAAACGAAACACAGCCGATGCCAAAGGTTGAGAAACCAGGCCACCGATCGTGGGACCCTATGGAACACCCGGACTGGCTACTTCTGGAACTCGAGAACGACCTGCTCATCCGTCGCGTTCAAGCAGACCTAGCAAACGAGATGATATCTCCGCAATCCGGCCAGAGCCAGTGTTCGAAACGGGCCGGGCCGGGCCGGCTTTGACTTCTTCAGGCCCGGCCCTCAGGCTTTAGAAAAAGCCCGGCCGGCCGCCCTTAGCGCGGGCTTTGGAAGCAGAAGCCCGGCCGGCCGCAGGAAGCCCGCGGGCCGAGTTATGAGTCATGATGGCCCTAAATTTGGTACAGAACGCTAATAATAGCGGTAGTTTTCCTCGCACCACTGAAAATAATGAAATATATCGTCGTCCAATGAAGTTTTTACCCTGTTTTCATGTTTCAGATATGCAGGGTGGCCCGCAGGCTTTGGTAAAGCCAGTGCGCTTTTGATTTAAAAGCCCAGCCCGCCCGGGCTTCGCAATTAGAGGGCCTCACAAAGCCCGATAAAAAGCCCTCAGGCCGGCAGGGCCTGTTTTGAACACTGGTCTAAGCTACATAATGATATAGGCTGTATAGTAATACGACCACTCTTTTCATCTCAACCACTTATGATTGCTTCCATGTCACCCATTCAGCTCAAAATAGCTTCGTGTGACTCCTTTTCTGAAGAAAGCCCATGCAGCCTGCGGGCTTTGACATAGCCCCCGGGCTTTTAATTAGAAAGCCCGAGGCCTCGTGGGCTTTGAGATTACCGGCCCGGCCCGGCCGCCTCAAAGCCCGCCTGAAAGCCCTCGGGCTGGCCGGGCCCGTTTCGAACACTGGCCAGAGCTCAGTTTTTCAGCTCAACATGGGAGAAGGGAAGAGTTCGGTTATCGTTCCCATGGTAGCTGCATCCTTGGCAGACGGCACTAAGCTTGTTCGTGTTGTTGTGCTGAAGCCTCTGTCGACACAAATGTTTCGCCTTTTGGTAGGGAAACTGGGTGGTTTAATAAACCGTCGGATATTCTACATGCCCTTCAACCGAAAAATAAAAGTGGATAGCGATGTTTCCGCTCAGATCCGAAGTCTTTACGAAGAGTGTTTGAAATCACAAGGTATTCTTTTGGTTCAGCCAGAGCATATATTATCGTTCAAACTTATGGGTCTCGAAATGCTGGCACATCCGGAAACGCGAGGCACTGCCAACACCCTTCTTGACACCCAGCGCTGGTTGGAGGGAAATGCCCGTGACGTGCTTGACGAATCTGACGAGATTTTGAACGTTCGGTACCAGCTTATCTACACCATAGGAGACCAGAAACGGCTTGAGCATTCTCCGGACCGTTGGGCCATAATCCAGCATTTGTTCAATCTTTTGGCTGGACATGGTCAATTGTTGTCACAGAAGTTTCAGCAAGGAGTTGAATTTAATCCAGGTTCAGACGGAAGTTTCCCACACATCCGAATCCTGTCAGAAGAAGCTGGACAAACACTTCTGGACAAGCTGGTGAGCGATATTTCCTCCGGTAAACTTCCGAGTATCTCCTTTCGACTCTGGTCAGAGCGTATGCGACAGTTGGCAATGAAATTTATTCGCGACTCCTCCATGAGCGAGGATGAGAGTCAACCACTCATTTCATTCAGTGGTGAATCAGATTTCAAAACGCTTCTCCTATTGAGAGGACTTCTTGCTCACGGTATCCTCCTGACAACTTTGCGGGACCGAAGATGGAGAGTGGACTATGGTCTTGACGACACCCGGAACCCCCCGAATTTGCTTGCAGTGCCATATAGAGCGAAAGACTGCCCAGCTCCCAGGGCTGAATTCGGTCACCCAGATATGGCCCTTATTCTTACAACTCTTTCCTATTATTATGGAGGTCTCACGGATGCCCAGTTACAAGTGTCTTTAACCGAGTTGCAAAGGTCCAACAATTCGGCCGCAGAATACCAGACATGGATGGACTCATCGGTCCCGATAGAAATGAGCACATGGTCGGGTATCAATACGGAGGACCCTGAGCAGCTCAAATCGCAAATTTTCCCCAAACTTAGGCTCAGAAAGAGAGTCATCGACTATTATCTGCAGCAAGTAGTGTTCCCAAAGGACGCCAAAGAGTTTCCATACAAACTATCAACTTGTGGTTGGGATCTTGCAGAAGAACGTACCTACCCATCTACCGGTTTTAGCGGAACGAATGACAACAGGTTCCTATTGCCCATTGCTATACAACAGGCGGATGTAGAGGAGAATGCTGGAACTAATGCTAAAGTCCTCCACATTCTGCTGAAACCCGAAAACAATCATTATAAACATGTGGAATCATCCGAAAAAGCAAAAGTCGACATTCTACTCAAGACGATTATGGAGCAATCACCGAACATTCGTGTCATTCTTGATGTGGGGGCTCAGATACTGTAACGAACCCCTGTGACGGAACTCAATTGGACCAGCTAACATATGATGACAAAAAGGATAACGAACGAAGAAGTGGCCGAAAAACTGCTTGAATTTGGATGTCGGAATGAATTTTCACCGCAAGCAGTCGTATACTTCGATGAGAATGATGAGATTATCGTCCGGAGGCGAGACGGAACTACAGAACTGCTTCTGTTTTCCTCGTTTGCAGATAATCTGGACAGAGCATTTGTTTATCTCGACGAGGCACACACTCGGGGCACAGACTTGAAGCTCCCTCCTAGGAGTCGGGCAGCTGTTACTTTGGGGCCCAGGCTTACAAAGGATCGCCTTGTCCAAGGTTAGTCTCCGACTGCAAAGTGGTGATATCTCACGGTACTGACTAGAGACAGCTTGCATGAGGATGCGCCAGCTTGGAAATATCAACGGTCACACCCTTATGTACTTTGCACCTACTGAAGTACATCTGAAGATTGAAAATATTGCTAGACAACGCTCGAAAGGGACAGATATTGGAGCTATTGATGTTATCCAATGGGCGATCAATGAGTCCCGTCAGAACATCACGAATAATGTTCCCTTGTGGGCGTCCCAAGGCTTGAGTTACACCAAACGTCAGAAAGCTTGGCTCGATTATTCGCAAGAGGGATCTGTGGTCTATCGTGATGCCGAAGTTCTTTTTGAAGGATTGAAAGAACCCGAATCCCAAACGCTGCAGCAGTTATATGGCTTTAAGCACCCTTCCAATAACTCAACAACCTACGATTCTACAATTGATCTCAATAGCGATATTGGGAAGAAATGCTATTACTTCGGCGTGAAATCACTTCATGGAGCGCGTATACAAGAGGAACAAGAAAGAGAGGTGGCGCAAGAGACCGAGAATGAACGTGAAGTTGATCGTCCGGAGGGTGTAGACCCTGCCAACCACTCGCTTGCCCAAAGCATTACCGACTTTGTTACCTTAGGCGTGGAGCCGGTCACTGGGACTTTCATCTCCGCATTCAAAACCTTGGAAGGTATATCTGCAGAGGATGAGAATGGACATATCGTCTCCGGCTGGTCTGAAAGATTGCTGGTCACCAAGGACTTCGCGCAAACAATCGTTCCGACGAATAAGTACAAGTTGGACGACTATCTCCGCTCGGTGAAGTGGGTTCTTTCATATACCAACGACACCTGCACGGTGCAGTACTTGGTCATCATCAGTCCATTCGAAGCCAATAAACTGTTACCACTGATCCGCAACTCCAAGTATGTTCGTCTTCATGTCTACTCCCCCAGGATAACGAAAGATATGAAGTCGTTTGACAATATGGAATTTTTCACGATATCGTCGGCACGTAGCAGTATAATAAGCCGGGATCTCGTCCGTGAGCTAAACATTTTCTCCGGGCAATTGTGCCTCCACAGCTTCGACGAATACAACAGAGTTTGCGCCGCGTACTTAGGTCTTCATTTGGAAACTGTAGGAGATGGAGACTTGGTACACATTGACAGTGATGGAGGCTTTATGAGATGGCAACGCCGGCAACAGCTAGGACTTTACGCATGTCCGTTCAGAAATAACCCGGTGAACTTTGTTAGACGTCTGCTAGTATGCAGGCGGAAGGGGCAAGATTATCTGGTGTCGCATATGGGATGGCTTCTACGGAAGATATTACTGGAGGAGAAGGATTTCAATTAGTTCGGTTTTTGCTTCTTTACTTTTGGCTTGAGGGTTATGATCTGTTGGTATGTAGGCGGAAGGACAAGACTATCTGGTGTCGCACATGGGACGGCTTCTACGGAAGATATTGCTGGAGTGAGGTGATTTTAATCAGTTTGTTTGCTTCTGTGTTTTTGGTTTCTGGGTTATGATCTGTTGGTATTCTGCGATGAAATCTATTTGAATACAGTGTTGCAAAAACCTGAGTCTGGTTGCAAAAATTGGAATTATGCTCCGGTAATGGCTGGTGCTGTGATTATAATTGTCACCATTGGTCGAACAACCAGCTCCCCAGATCTCCTGTTCCCTTTCCTTTCACGCTCTGAACTGTGCTTTCTATATCAATACAACCGTCGTTCGTTGGCCAGCTCGCCTTGTATGGGTTGCAGAACCGAACTTTCTGTTCCGTCTCTATCCTGTAAAGTTAGAACTTATGGTCGTACTCCAACCATAACGCCAGTCCCGCAGGAACCGAATCTCCCGCAGGCTAGTACACATATGCATCTCCGAAGTGCTAGTTATCAAAGGTCAAATTCCTCAAGGCTGCAGACCTCAACGTGGCCCTCCAGAACAAGCAGTTTTCGGTCGCCGAAGCCTCCCGCACCCAAGTCTATTGGAATGTTCACCCAGTCAGGTGGTTTAGGTGCTGGCAGCGTACCCGTGATGTCATACGGCATCCGGAGAGATGGAGATGGGACTTCGATGAGATGCATTAGATGCGATGGGGATTAGATTAGATAGATGTGGATCTCTTGGTCGAGTGGCACGGATTCTACCTTTTGACCTCGACTATCGGGGGAAAATTGTCTATTACCCTTCCCACTTGGGGATATTTATAACCCGAATCTGAAGCTTGTTGCGGTCTATGTGATTGGTAGATGAGTTGTCAGTGGCTTCACATAATCGTGTATTATTGAAGCGAACCAGTTATCACTTAAAGCTGACCGCTGAATACTCGTTCCTTCCTTGCCTTGTCAAGATCAAATCATACTGGATCACTCGATGTACGAGCCATGAAACCTGTTGCATGTGTACCTGCATCGTGAGCCTCACTGCTCAGGTCCGTCTGATATGCAGTTGGTGTATGAAGATATGCCTCAGGAGTGCGGCTCGTATCAGTGCAGAGCGGCTGATATCAGTGCAAACGGATATGCAAACGGATATAGATATGGAGATGAATATGGATATGGATATGCGAGTCAAGTCTGTACATATACGGGCCTTCAGGCCTCGAGAGATCAGTCAATCAACAAGTCAAAAAAGCATCCAAAGTAACAGGTTATGAGTTCGGTGCTCAGTCCTAGTTAATAACTGTATTTTCACTTCTACTGCAAGATCTTAAGAGCCTGAACAATTCAAACCCACCCATCCTAAAAACTCGACACCATCGATTTTCACAATGGCTGCATGTGCTTTCACCGTCAATAAGTCAGAATGGGGTAACATCCCTCTACCCACCAATCTTTACTATGAACCACGGAAAGTGACTATTACCGCATTGTGGAGGCCACTGGCACTTACGAAATCACCAAAGACGACACACCCCAACAACTGCCAATTGACCTTGACTCTTGCAAATGGATAATCTGGGCTGGCAAAGCTAGGGTCACAATCCATCTGCCATGCACTTCTGCAACACGCTCGCATATTCGCGGCCTAAGGACTGTAGAGGTGAAGTGGCCTGTACTACACACGCACTTGGAGATTATTGTAACTGATGTCAACAGCACCACTATTGAACACAAGTTTCGTACATGCCACCTCCAGAAAGATCGAATACTCAGAGAATACATGCCACTAATCCATGACTACTATATCCAGTTAATAGGCACACCACAGGATATCTCTGACAAGGAAATACATACACACATCAATAATATCCTACAAGATCGGCACTCACCTATGAACCTAATCACAGAACTCAGAACACCCTTACCTACAATTGAAGAAACCATTGAAGCCATCCAAGGAAAATTGCAGGCTGCTGACCATGGGAAGGAGATTGGAGTTAAAGCCACCAGATTAGCCCATTTCTCTTGTAGCTGCTGCAAAGGAAGAGGATGCTTTCGAGAATGTGGTCATGGTTGTGGATAAGGAAACTACTGCAGAATTCCGGGTTACAACTACCACAAAGAAACCCCTGCAATCACTGCAAATAGAACAATCTCAATGCTGAAAACTGCAGCATACTCAAACAACCACACAGCAAGAAAGAAAAGATAAGCTACTACTGTGAAACACACTGTCATATACTACCAAAATGTAGAACACACCAACATGGCTACAATACTCAAAACAAGGCCAAAAGAGAAAATAAAAATTACTCAAAGTCAAACAGGGGAACATTATTATCTGATCACACAGTATCACATGCAGTGCATGGGACCGCAACGCAACATTGATCTTGCTTGTCAATACTGAAGGATCCCACTCCTGCAGTTCTTATACTGTCCATGACTCGGAAATTGGTGGTGGACTGGGAAGGATCATGGGATATATGCAACAATGTGTAAAGGTGAATAGCGGCGAGTATGGTGGTATGCTGCTCGAGAGGGTATTTTGGAGACTATAGTTGCACATGAGCATCACAGTAAGTTTATTGTTAGATGTGTAGGTGAGAGTATCCCTTAAGATCTAAGGCTCATGGCGAGCCAACAATATACAATAGGTTTCACGCCACTGGATACGTCATGTGCAGCAGTGGCATTACATGATACCATATGTCACATTGAAGTTGGCCAGTGCAGGGAAGTTGGCTGACTGAGGGGACATGCCTGAAGAAGTCAATTCTATTGATTTAACCCCCATCACGATTCCTATTGTCACCAAACTTGAAAGAGAGTTACTGAACATGGCAAAGAAGAAGAATAAAAACACCTGAGTACAAATAACTAATATAATTTCTGGTCTCACCACCCATGACCCAGCAACTGATCATGTCATAAACCACTGAAGACAGCTTAGCTGCAGCTCTACTTACTGCACTCCAGTGCCAAAATTTCACCCTACATCCACAAATCTACCACGATGGGTAGAGAAATGCCCCGAGACTGTACATGCAAGCCCAGAATCAGCCTCCACAATGCTCCCAGGGATTATAAAAACAGAGCTGAATGCGAAATTGGTACAGCTGGAACAACCTATGGGGTTCCTCATAGAACTTTGCGTAACAGACTCCAGGGTGTTCAACTTTGAGTTGAGGCTCACTAGTCTGAACAGGTATTCTCAGTAGAGGAAGAAAAATCAATTGTGAAGTTGTGAGCCTCTTGATGATTTGGGTCATCCTGTAAAATAAATGATGGCAAAACTATTTGCAATAATATGACTTCCTCCAGGTTGGCATTGACAACTACATCAGCAAAATGTAAATCGGTCCGGAAGCCACATGCAATCCTCCAAGATACTCTGGGCAATCTATCCAGTCCTTCTAAGTACTTCTAGACGCTCCCAGACCCTCCTGGAGCTAAGCAAAGTGCTCTCAGACTTTGCAAGACCATTCTCAGATGCTCCTGGGAGGACCTGCAGTTATGGAGGAGCATTCAGGATGCAACGAGATGTGCCTTATAGGATAGTCAATTTTTGGAGCGCCTGGGAACTCTGCGCAGATCTGTGGGAGACTTCAAGAGCAGCTGAGACCGCTGCGGAGCTCTGTGGGAGACTTTGGGAGCATTCAAGACCGCTGCACAGCTCTGCAGGACACATTGAGAGCAGCCGAGACCACTGCATAGCACAGCGGGAGACTTGGTGCCATATTCTCACAGCAGTGGTTCTTGATCAGGCACCAGGCATTTGGTTTTATCATATTCGTCTGTGTTACAGTCACAAGATTCGCAACATGAGTATATGGCATGCATTACCCAAGCTTCTCTGAATATACAAATACGGTCAATCTGGCCACAGATGGTAGTCGAGCATAATTGGAGGAGCACCTGGAAATGCCCATGGAGAACTTAAATATGCACCGCTTTTAAGCCGTTGTCGTGAAATGATGGTGCTAGATGGCAGTGAGCCCATGATCAACACTCCACCGCACGTCTCGCGAAATCCAAACGCATTGCATGAAAAACAGCGGTGCTGGTTCGAGCAGCGTAGAAATCCAGTGAGAAGGTATGTCACTACCCGGCATTTCGCATCCAGCGAATTGCTTGGATCCAGGCAACCTTGGACAGAGCGAGTGAGACCAAAAGCTGGGAAAGATAGAGTGTGAATTTTCATTGTATGATAAGATGAGATGGAAATGAGATGATTTCTATCGACTCTGGGGTCTGCCAAATATATACTCCCCGTCACTCAGACCTCCTCCGGTACCCCTGGATCTCTGTTAACCTGCTGACGTTTCTTGAAGATGTACTTGGAGGCCGTGATCAACCGTGTTTAGAGATGCACTTGGAGGCCAGGATTGAGCCTGTGTGGAGATGCACTTGGAGACTGAGATGGAGTGAGCTCAGAGATGCACTTGGAGGTGGTGATCGAGCGAGTGTAGAGATGCATCTGGAGGCAGAGATCAAGTGAACTCAGAGATGCACTTGGAGGCCGTGGTCAAGTCAGTTTGGATATGCACTTGGAGACTGAGAACGATTGGACTCATAGATGCACTTCTACGCCGTGATTGAGGGAGTTTGGAGATGCACTTGGAGACCATGATGAAGCGAGGTTGGAGGAGTACTTGGAGGTGGTCAATCTTGAGGCCCTGGTTCAGGAGAGAGGTGTGACGGGAGCTGAGACTGTATCCATTGGTTAACACGTAATTGTGGGTATGTAGAGAATTTAGTACAACATGGTCTGCCAAGGGATGAGACTGGCTGGGAGCGGGAGACAGTTGAGCTTGGGATGATCCAGTACGCAGTGTATGCAGTACTCAGTGTATGCTGTTCTCGGTGTTAACTCCTGATCATGGCATGGACAGATAGAGAGTGATGACTAACTTGGTGTTCTTAGGTGATAGTTGAGTTGAAGACGAGCAAGAGAGAGATGGGAAGAGATGAGGGCAATGATCATTAGAAACTGGGACTTAAGTGAATTTGGTGTGAGTATCGATTTACCATCCCCAATATGGGATTTACAATTCCCGATCCGGCATGCAATACCACTGATACGAGGTCTTCCCAACCCAATCAGGCAAGTCGTACCCCTGATTTTTCATATCCACTTGTATCCTCCACATTGTTCTCATCTTAATCTGCCATCTCTCACATTCTCGTCCAAAACTCTAGCATCATCGCATTACCCAAAGTTTAGTCATCCCTCTCTATCTCTCCATGCCATGTTCATGAGGTGACACTACGTACAGCATACACCGAGTACAGCATACACCGAGAGTACAGAGTACACCGAGTACAGCACCCACACACCATTGTTTGTCTTCCCTTCATTCGCATGATTACGAGTGGACCCCTGAATGTAGCTTCCGCTTCCAGTGTGCCTCTCTACATGATCCACCGCCATCGGCCAGCTTTCCATGAGAGCCCAGAGGTAATCTCACTTTGTCACATTGCCACAGTTGCCAGTAATAACTAACAGATGAATAGTGTCCCAGCAGCTGGCGCACCGTCCATCGATGGCCTCCAAGTACCCGTCCAATCTGGCATGATCACGTCCTCCAAGTGAATCTCCTGACTCGCTCGATTACACCGTGCAAGTTCGCACGATCATGGCCTCCAAGTGCATCTCTAAACTCGCTCAATCACGGCCTCCAGGTGCATCTCTGAGTTCACTGGATCTCGGCAAACAAGTGCATCTCTACACTCACTCGATCACTGCCTCCAAGTGCATCTCTCAGTTCACTCCATTTCGGTCTCCAACTGCATCTTCACACTCGCTCGATCACAACATCCAACTGCATGTCCAAACTCGCTCGATTACGGCCTACAAGTTCACACGATCATGGCCTCCACTGGTGCATCTGCCACTTCACTTGATCACGGCCTCCAAGTGTGGCTCCAACTATGGTCAATTACCGCCTGCAAGTCCATCTCAAAAGTCGCTCGATCACAGCCTCGGAGTGAATCTTTGGGTTCACTCAATCGCCATTTCCAGGCGCACATCAAATTGCTCTCAAGCACTGCCTGCCACCAGTCCAGATCTCCCGTGTGTAGATCGGTAGGTATATGGATACATAGAGGAGAATACAATCTGAATACATGAGTTTCAAAAATCATTGAACGAACAGTAGTAGCTATGATTTCCCGGCACACCACCAGCGTTCTGAAGGGAGATGTTGTTTTTCGCAGACTGCTCCACTGTGATTCAAGGTGGTCCCAGGCTTGTCGCCGGCGGTCCCAGGTGCTCCCAGGTGCTCCCAAAGATCTCCCTGGCGCTCTGAGGTGTCCCCAAACTTGTCGCAATCACTCCGATGGTACTCCTGTACCACCATCAGAGATTCCAGTTACGCTCAAGGCCAGCTGGAATGCCCTCCTAGGGTCTGATACTCTTCTGAAATTGACACATCTAAGTTTACACTCCACATCCTCTCAGACACTGCTGGAGGCTCTCAGTGACTAAAATACAGTTTGCTGACGTAGGCAAACCTTGGCTTACACAGTTCCCAAATGAAAATTGTTCCCTTACATTGAAGTTTAGTTGGCATCTTGATTATTGGAATGCATATACCAGTTACCCTTCAACACTTAATGATGTTTACCCCAACAAACACCAATTCCAAAATGTCGCAATGATATATACTAATTGAGATAACTAGTTATGACAGCTTATGTACTGTCTCAAAATATATTCTGAGAACATACACAGCCTGGATTAGATGGGATACCGGTTGGTCCAAGCCTCGAAGGTAGAGGTATTCTGCCCATACGCAAGTTACAATCTCCGCAATAGTCAGTATGGAAATTGTGAAATGGATACCGTAATTGAATGGGTATCTGAACATTGTAGTGTGATACCAGCTTTGAATCTTTAGAAGAAAACATTGTACTTGATGGGCTGGCAATCTAGTGATACATCTCAACAGGATGCAACATTTGCAAAGTCCAAAAATGTGTAGAGTGACAGAGGATCGATACTGGAATGGATACGAGCAAACTTTGAAGAATATATGCACGATATTTATGTACCGCCAGATTGATCTCAGCTGATACTGACTCCTGAAGTGCGAAGGATTAATCGTGACTACTGATGGTTATTACTGGCATTTGAGTTGTGCATTATTTGACTTGTATTTGAAAAACAACATTCACCCAATATGTGCACCATTTCACACAGTACACATTCTTCAACTTTGGGATGAGGGTCTATATGGTCCCCAGTAGCATTCTTATTCAGAGGAACTGGATAAATTAATGTGAAAGAGAGGACATACAATCAAGAATGAGCAGTATCACAAGTACTATCCGATTAAAAATGTTGTAATTGACTGGAAACAGACCATATACTAATCTTGTAACATATGCAAGACTTACAGTATATAGTGACAAGATCATCTGTAGTGGATTTGACGCAACTGGTATCTAGCCTTTCAAGCGATATAAGACAGCAGTGAATTAGTGATGAGCTATCACTTGTTACGAGACGTCCACTACCACCACTCCGAGACAATCCAGGGCTGATCTCAGACTAGCAATCGGAGGTTGCCTTCTCATCACCTGCCAGTCACCTTCATATTTCATGTTGACAAGTTGAATTGGCCAGTTGGGCAGAGCTAAGCAGGGTGGATTGGCAGATGGTGAATTGTGAGTGGAAATGATTGGAAATTTGCCTTGTGTGGTCAAACACACCGCTACAGCAGCAGCAAATGATTGACTCCACTGAACAAAACCAGGAGCTATTACGGCTGGGAATGTGGCATATCTGCAAGAGGAGCAAGATGGGATAGACGATAAACATGCAGTAAAATCTGAACAGTCGCTGGAGCCTGCTGCAACAGCAGTAGCAGGGTCTAGTGGCCCAAGAAGCACAGGAAAGAAGGAGTCAGGGATAAACGAATTACCTGGAAATGTCGATTGTACTGTGAAGGAAGAGAGAGAGAAGGGATGCAAATCAAGTAGCGGGTTTGGGGAGATATGGAGGAGGGAACAAACAACTTTGTGGATGCAGACAGGGAGTAGAATTCAGAAAGTACTGGTAGAAGTGGAATCAAGGGCAAGAAGGTTGTAAAGCAACCCACAGTTGTGTCAAGTTCTGGAAGAGTGGTCAAAGTTGGTTATCTAAGAGAATAGAGTGTACCTGAAGGTGGTCAGTTTCCCGGTCATGGTGTGTCGCCCAGTATGTAACCTTTAACCTCTATCCATATCTATCTAGGTCTATGGAGTTGGGCAGGTTATGTAACCTGCAACAGCATCTTATGGGTGGGATGAATGTTACATGCCATAAGATTAAGTTGCAGTGAGTGCAAAAAGGGGCATCACCTGACATAGGATGCACATGCACGGGTTCTGACTTGCGACCATCACAGGGGAAAATGACCTGATGCAATCTGTAGCTCACAGAGAAACTTTGTCCCTGAGAGTAATCCATAGCATAGTTGACGCGTGGGACTATGAGGTCCTATTGCCCTGCGCTTCGACAAGATTACGATGATACACATGCGATCATGTGCACTTCATACTGTACATCATGCTGCATTGAACAACACTGCCAAATGCAACTCATTCCATGCTCGCAAGTATGCTTTGAAGATGCTATCAGCTACACTTGATGGCACACTCCTACCCTCGTTCGCTCCACATTCCCAAGTAAGCTCTCAAGACGGTCCCAATTGTTGTACCAAGCACACACCCAGGCTGCTTGACTGTATGCTCCCAGGAAAGAACTCATAACGCACTCAAGCGCACTCTAGAGGACGCATTGAAGTACACTCCCAATGTCGCTTGACCATATGCTCCCATATTTGCTGCTGGGTACTGGGGCTGGTGACACAAACAGTTCCAGGGGCCAGACACCCGGTGGCAGATGGCTCGTGGCAGTTGGCGGGTGGCATGTGGCCGGTGGCTGGTTTGGGGAGGCGGGTGGCGGCAGGCTGGTGGCTTTGGCAGATATTGTGAGGTCAGTGGATATCAGAGTCTTAATCATATTCTTCGCACAGTCACCGCGACAACATTGTACATTGGCATACGGTTATAGCGTTGGCAATTCGAGCCTTGGACTCTGCAGGATAGATATACAATTGGACCTCGGGGAGAGCAGATTTCCGACTCAGATTGTCCAGCGGAATCTAGGTCTATGGAGTAGTGCAGGTCATGCAACCTGCATCTGAATGCTATGGGTTGCATTCATGTTACACTGCGATAGCATTCAGTTGCAGGGGGTGCAGACCGGGATCCGACCTGCCATAGTATTCACGGACTGGGATCCTGACCTGTTGCCATAGCATTTAGTCGAGGGATCTGACCTGCTACCATAGCATTCAGTTCCGGGGTGCGAACTAATCCTTCCCATTTGTGATTAATCTGGTTGCAACACCCACTCTAAAAAATTCTCGCCAGCCTGCATCATATACATTAACATACTGCAGAATATATCCACAATGGCAAAATAGAGAGAAAGAATAATTAAAAGGCATTGGAGATAAGTATCAAGAGAAGCTGCTAACAAAATTTCAGACCCAGAATAGCATTAGTTGTGGAGTAGTTATTGACTGCACTGTGGAAAGTGTAAAAATTCAGCAAAAATTGCAACAGGTGATGAGCTGGGAGTGGTACCCCACCACAAATATATCATGCCAGCTTAAAAACTTCACCCTATCAGTCAGTACTTATTATTTAAAATCCTGCATTAGAGAGTAAAAATAAATAAAAGGCATGAGA
>Ga0307512_10001492_pt1 | contig 32928 bp, 24 predicted proteins | sample 14_EM_MG_FD_200267 | JGI IMG/M metagenome (GOLD analysis project Ga0307512, IMG submission 200267) | Populus trichocarpa ectomycorrhiza microbial communities from riparian zone in the Pacific Northwest, United States - 14_EM | ecosystem: Host-associated > Plants > Roots > Unclassified | place... | reverse complement strand
GACCAGGAGGTAAAAGAGCAATGAATTGTGCATATTTCGTGTATACATAACTTTGCGATCAGAGTAAGTGTCAATTTTGTATGAGCATAATTAACACTGGTCAGTTCACGGATCCGTGATCTGACCGGTTCATTCACGAAAGGTGGGACTCCGTGAATTGACCGGTTGCTCCGCGGACTGACATTCTCCGTGAACTGACTAGAACACTGGACTTTGAATAGCTTTGATCATGTTGCATATCTAGGTGGCAAGGGTAGCAACTGTCACCACTCTCTTGTACAATATATCTCGAATCTTTTCTCTCCCTTCTCTCTGTACCATAGTGTATACACGCACACGGCTCGTTGTTGTTGTTTAATCATACTGTATTCACTCTTACTAGAGTATGACAGGACCTGAATAACCCCCTCCGCCTCCAGGCGGGCCGGCTAGATGGCGGAGCTCCCCCACCGCTACCCTTCGTCCCCGCTGACAAATGAAAGATAAAAGATATAAAGATATAAAGATATAAACCCGTACGCACACGGCTCTCTCCCATCCATATTGCAACACATCAGCCCAGTTAAAAACCGTCCACCCATATTCGCAAGCTGGCGTAGATGAGCTAAGTACACATTCAATATTTCCTGATTATTCTGTATCCTTCTTCTGCCCTTCTAAGCAACAGTATTCCTAGTGCCAATTCCCCGACAGTATTCACAACATCTCCCAGACCCACCCTGCATTTTCGCCGTTGACTTCCTAGCCGTTCAGTCGCTCCGCTGTAGGCTGCTCACAAACTGAGGACACATCTTAGCTATCAATGAACATCAGTTATGGCTGGGATCAGCCTACCCATTCCCTCACGATTGCTTGCGTCTGGCTACTGCAATAGGATGATCATCGCAGACCATCGTTCGCATTCTGTTGCTGACGTGAAACTGCAGCTTGTCGGCCTGCTCCAATCGCCCCTGGTTCCTGTATGCAGATGAGAGTATGGACATACTGGCCAAGGTAGTGGAGTGGTCTTGACCGAGTACCCTCAAACTCGTCTCCATGACCTGAACAGACAGCTTCTCAGTCTGCTTCCATCGCCCCTGATCATTGTATGTCGATGCGAGGCTCATTAAGCTCATCAAGGTATCTGGGTGCTCTTCGCCGAGTACCCTCTTTCTGGTCTCAATAGCCTGCACAAACAGCTCTTCGGCTTCCTTCCATCGCCTCTGCACCCCGTACCTCAATGCGAGGTTGATCATGCTGATCACGGTATCTGGATGATCTTGGCCAAGTACCCTCTTTGTAGTCTCCATGACTTGTATGTCCAGTGCCTCAGCATCCTTCCATCGACCCTGGTGGCTATATGTTGATGCGAGGTTGCCCATGCTGGCCAAGGTAGCGGGATGTTCTTGGCCGAGTACCCTCGAACTTGTCTTCATGGCCTGAAAAAGCAGTTCCTCGGCCTCTTTCCATCGCCCCTGATCGTTGTATGTTGATGCAAGGTTGTTCATGCTAGTCAAGGTATCTTGACTCTGTGGGCTGAGTACTCTTTTTCTCGTCTCCAAGACCTGCATGTCCAGCTCCTCAGCCTTTTCCCACCGGCCTTGGCTACTATATATTGCCGCGAGGTTGGCCATGCTGGTTAAGGTGACGGGATGTTCAATGCCGAGTACCCTCGAACTCGTCTCTGTAACCTGAACAGATAGGTCCTCAGCCTCTTTCCATCGCCCCTGCTTACAGTATGTTGTTGCAAGGATATTCATGCCACTCAAGGTATATGGATGCTCTTCGCCGAGTATATTCTTGCTTGTATCCGTGACCTGTACCTGCAGGTTCTCAGTCTCCTTCCACCTCCCCTGCTTTTTGTACGTTGATGTGAGGTTGACCATACTGGACAAGGTATCTAGATGCTTTTGGCCGTGTGCCCTTCTTTTAGTCTCCATCACCTGCACCTGCAGCTGCTCAGCCTCCTTCAGTCGCCCCTGACTTATGTATGTCGATGCGAGGCTGTCCATGCTAATCACTGTATCTGGATGATCTTGGCCAAGTACCCTCTTTCTAGTCTCCATAACCTGTACCTGCAGCTCTCCGGTCTCATTCCACCTCCCCTGATTACTATATATTAATGCAAGGCTGGCCATGTAGGTCAGGGTATCTGGATGCTCTTGGCGGTGTACCCTCGAACTCGTCTCGATAACTTGAACAAATAGCTCCTCAGCATCTTTCCATCGCCCCAGCTTCCCATATGTCAATGCGAGGTTTGCCATGCCGGCCAAGGTATCTTGATGCTCTAGGCCGAGTATCCTTTTGAGTGGCTCTATGACTTTCACTAACAGCTTCTCGGAATCCTTCCATCTCCCTAACTTTCTGTATGTCGATGCGAGGTTGGCCATACTGGTCAAGGTATTTGGATGGTCTTGGCCAAGTGCCCTCGTGTGCAGTTCTATGAGTTGCACAAACAGCTTCTCGGCATCCGTCCATCGATCCTGACCCAACAATGTCATTCCGAGGTAATGCATGCTGGTAACGGTATCGTGATGCTCTTCCCCGAGAACCCTCTTTCTAACCTCTATGACCTGCACCTGCACCTTCTCAGCCTCCATCCATCGCCTCTGCTGTCTGTATGTCGATGCGAGGCTGGCCATGCTAATCACTGTATCTGGATGATCTTGGCCAAGTACCCTCTGTCTAGTCTCCATAACCTGTACCTCCAGCTCCACAGTCTCATTCCATCTCCCCTGGTCACTGTATGTTGATGCAAGGGCAGCCATACTGGTCAATGTTGAAGGATGCTGTTGGCCCAGTACCCTCGAACTCGTCTCCAAGACGTGCACAAATAGCTCCTCGGCCTCTTTCCATCGCCCTAGCTTTCTGTATGTCGATGCGAGGTTGGCCATGCAAGTCAAGCTATCTGGATGCTCTTGGCCACGGACCCTCTTGAGCAGCTCTATGAGTTGCTTAAACAGCTTCTCGGCATCCGTCAATCGATCCTGTTTCAAAAATGTCATTGCGAGATTGCCCATGCTGGTTAGGTTATCTTGATGTTCTTCGCCGGGTACCCTCGGACTCGTCTCCATGACCTGCACCTGCAACTCCTCGGCCTTCTTCCGTCGCCCCAGGTCACTATCACTGTATTTGGGTGCGAAATTGGCAGTGCTGATCACTGGATGTGGATTCTCTTGACCGACTATCCTCTTTCTAGGCTCCATGTCCTGCACTTCCAGTTCCGCAGCCTCCTTCGATCGCCCCTGTTTTGAAAATGTCGATGCAAGGTTATGTATGCTGCTCAAGGTATCAGGATGCTCTTTGCCGTGTATCCTCGTTCTTATCTCCATGACCTGCGCAAACAGTTCCGCGGCATCCCCCCATCGCCCTAGCTTTCTGTATGTGGATATGAGGTAGTCCATGCCGTTCAAGGTATCTGGATGCTCTTGGCCGAGGTCCCTCTTGCGCGACTCTATGACTTGTACAAAGAGCTTCTCGGCATCCGTCCATTGCCCTTGGTCACTATATGTCGATGCGAGGTGGACCATGCTTGCCAAGGTATAGGGATGCTCATGGCCGAATAAACTCTTATACATCTCCATGACTTGTACCTGCAGCTCTTCGGCTTCCTTGCATCGCCACTGATTCCTGTATGTCGATGCGAGTTTGGACATGCTGGACAATGTATCGGGATGTGTTGGACCTAATAGCTTCCTGAACGTCTCCAGGACCTGCACCTCCAGCTCCTCGGCCTCCTTCCATCGTCCCTGTTTCGTATACGTTGATGCGAGCTCTGCCATGCAGCTGAATGTGTCTGGATTCTCCTGGCTGAGTGTACTTTTCATGTGCTTCAAAACCTCTTCTTGCAATTGTTGGGCTTCTTTCCACTCCCCCAGATTTTTGTGTGATGTGGCGACAGCAAGGGTAGACTGGATGTAATACAGATTACTACTTCCGCCCGTTTTGTCTATTTCGCCTTTGATCCGCATTCGCAGCGCTTTTGAGTTCGAAAATTCCCCTAATGCATCCAGAAGACGTCCGATAGCTTTGTATAGGCTCAATGGTACAAAATGTAACTCTCCAAACTCACGTGCCATATCGGCAACCTCTCTTTCACACTCTCTTCTTGCTTCCTCCAGTTTGTTCAATCCCCATGCTTGGTATTCTTGAATAAGGTCGACTTCAATCAGTCCACTGCGCTCGGTTATTTTCTCACTCTTGAAACTTGCTGGTCGTACGGCTTCTTTCTCAACCTCCAAATGGTGATATTGTTTCTTGCATTTTTCTAACCAAATATGACATTTGTCATCGTCTGACTTCGTACCAAATCCAATCCGATAACAAAAGGCAACCTGGAGCGCGATGTGGTCCGCGCATGGCTGATGTGGATTCTTGAAGTAATGATTTTCGAGCTTGTCTCTAATTTGTATCCGCACACGATAGTCCTGTTCCATGAAGTCGGAAAGGTTTTCGGCGATCTTGGACAATATAGTATCAGCCAAATTCTTAGAAAGATATGAAATAAATTAATACTTACACGGAAACACCCATGCCTGGCAAACTCTCTCGTTTCCTCTACTGGTCTTGAAGTACAGGCTGTCAACCCAGTTCTGTACTGCTTGGCGAGAGGCATGAGTTGGGTGATAAGATTTCTAGCTTTCTCCTCCTTCGGTCTTGCATCTGCCCATACAATTCTGAACTCTTAGCGAAAGCGATGATTTGATCATGATCTTGGTACAACTCACCGGTTTGGGCTAAGGAGACGCACTAATTTTTCAAAATTAGAGGTCCGTTGTGCCGGGTTTAGCTGAAGGGTCAAGCTAAAAAATCCTTTCAGGCGAGTCTTATATTCGGTATTCAAGCCAGTCATTAGTTCGACGAGTTGATTGGCAATTTGTTCCACTTTCCCTTCATCTCGTAATTTTTCGAGCAGTGTGCGAGGGCCAAGGGGTGCGTTGAACGAAACAGACTTAGTCTCTTCTTCTGCAGTGGTTATCAAAACGTCTGGGAGACTATTTCCAAACAAAACCCAAATACACAACATACCAAACGAATAAACGTCTGTCTTTTTGGCTTCAGAAATTGTGAATTCCCCGAAATGATGCTCAGGAGCATTCCACGGCCTTGACTTTGGTAGAAGAACGCTTCCTTCTTCATCGATGGTAAAAGTGGAATATCCGAAGTCGGTCACCTTAACAGTAGTCTTGCCGGTAGCCTCCTTGAAAACTAGCACGTTTTGTGGCTTGATATCGCCATGAATTATGTCTGCACTTATGTTAGAATCCTAAAGTAAAAACTATTTGTAATAACGAACCATATGCATGCAATGTCATGATGGCACTTCCAATGTCAGTACAGATTTTGAGACGGTCATCGATGGACATGTTCATGCTCTCCCGCATGCTCATAAATTGCTGAAGATCCCTTGCTGCCTTCTCAAAAACCAGTACAGGGACAGCTTCTTCTGTCTTTGGCTTGATTTCCCAGCAAATTCCTTCGAGGTTAACTATATTTGGGTGGCATTGAATTAGGGGCTGGCTCAAGATCAGTACTTCCGACATCAGAGGTAAATAGTCCATTCCTGAATTTCCATTCCCATGAAACCGCTTGAATGCAAGGGGCATGTCGGTGTAGAATGTACACTGGCTTATCATCCCAGAGCCACCCTGTCCAAGGCTACTGAGCGCAGGCTGCCATGAAATGGGTAGGAAGTCGACATCGCATTTTTGAACAACTGATAGAAATGCGATGAGGTCACTTTGAACGTAACCGTTGGGGCGAGTAGCCGAAGCGGAGTAGCGGGTGAACATTCCGTCCGAATTTGTTCCGAGTGCCGAGTTGCGCGTTGAAAACATTGTGTATGTAGGCGCAAAAGCTGCAACCGGTCGAGTTTAGAATGATGGAATGGTATACGTAGTCTTGTGATCCTGTTTATTCAGTCAGCGCCAACGTTTAGACCTTATACATACTGCACACTTTGAGAAGGAAATTTGTACAAACTTAGTACCGAACAATGGTGTATGGAGACTCTTGGTCAACTGCTACTCAACCGAAGTATTAATGTATCCAGCGGAAGTGGCTGCGCAATCAGAACGTTTGTGGAAACCCATGTTGCAAGGCAGTGCAGTGTGCGCATACGCACATAAACTAGCGCTAAGTATGCAACCTCATTGGATGGCTGGCTTACAGCAATGGCGCATGCATATGCACCAATGATGCCCCGCAGCTATATAAGAAGTTTAGCGCGAGTATAAAACGCAAATAAAACTAGTGTTACGCAAGGAAGTGCAGTGTGAATAAAACTCTCGCTTCAAAAACGTTAATGGCTTATCTTGGAACCTTGTCTCATGTTCAGCTAGAACTGTTACCAACTGTCAACATTGCAAGTGCAGCATGCATAATACCATCTAAATATACATCCCTGATTAAACGCCTTGCCAGAGCCAACACTGGCGAAGGATAAAGGTGCAGAAAGTGATACAAAACAGACGAAATGTCGGGCTGAATGGTGAGCTTGTTATACTTCCACGGCAGTTAATCCAAGCTCGACTTGCTGATAGGGAACATAAAGCCCCCTTAATATTGCTCGCCGAGCTCTCGATCTGCATTGTCATGGTGCTGTACGTGATTCAGCCCTCTAAATGATTCAATCGACCGCATTTTATCGTATGATCCCAATGCTGCCACTCTTCGTAAAACTGTTCAGCCCGTTTGCCAAGCCGCCAGTCCCAATCGCCGGCGACTACGAATCCAATCAATACAGCACAGTACTATAGTGCCTCCAATCAAGATGGTCGACCTCCAGATAGCACAATCGCCCAGTTTTTATTCTTCGGGTTTCCATACTTAAAATATGACGTTTTCGCTAATCAGAGCAGTCAAATGTACGCCCCACTCTTAGATGCCTGAATAGCCCTGGTTGATATGCATGAATCCTGCGACTCAGACAACTGTGATAGAACTGACAAACTACCGAAGCCTAGGACATAGGATATCTATCGCAACGTATAACCTAAACGCTATTACCAGGATCGAACCCGTGTATTATATGTAGTTGCAGAAATAGCAACTATCCCTCCTTCGTTTACATGTCAATTGCTTTCTCCGCAGTAACCATCAGTTGCAAGCGACACACCCCTGTTAATCCATACAGCCCCAGTAAGTTACTTACACCAACATTAGCGAGGCAACTCCAATTTTATCATGCAGACCCCGCTTTATTCCATACTCGCCCAATATTCTCTGATTTGTTGCAGTTTTCATCCCAGTGAACTTCTTGGTTGATCAATGTCAGGCTGAACATCCCAGGCCGTTGGCATCCCAAACAGGGAGGCAACGAGTCAGGTGGGGGTAATGTGCAATTCCAACTTATAACCACCACCAACACATGACAATGAAAAAAGATCTGTAGCAGGCATAAAGGAGAGCATTATCGGCAAGAGAACGTCTATGGTTACATGAGACATAAAGAAATTCTGTAATTAGACAATCTTGCATAGTTCCAGATCTAAATCGTAACTAATGAAAAATTCTCTTCCCTGAAAATTGTAGTTTGGTCAGGGGCGGACTATTAGGATTCCTACATGATGGTGAGGCACGGGGAGGTGTCAAGCGAAGTTTTCCGAAACGGATCCAGGCACCCCTTGTACTTCGCCATAGCATTTGGCCGGAGAATCATAAGTTGCACGGTTTGGACTCAAGGAGGGTAGAAAGGCAAAGGGTATCTTGCTTATGAAGCGGTTGATCCACGAATCAAAGACATCGTGAATATTTAAAAGTCATGGGTTAGTTATTGCGGGCTGGTTTAGAACGTTGGGTGGATAAAGAAGAGTCCTATTCTTGAGCCATAGTGTTGTGCGTGCGCGTGCCGTTCATCATTGGACTGAAATATCCCAAACGTATATTACCAGGTCTAGATTCAGGGATGCCTTAGCTTCTTTGGTGATGAGTCTATGAAAGATGACCCAATGTTTCTGGGAGCCACCAACACTAACGGAGGTTCATTAGTAGGAAGTATACAAATATAACATTGCCTACTGGGATGTTGGAAAAGACACATGCACTCACAGTGATGCGTCGCAGATAACAGTGTATGTATACGCAACGGGAGATCGTACGTATACGGCCTTCTGGACCTCGATTAGATAGACACAATCAAAGCTTCTCTATCATCACTTTTAACATTACCTATTGCATATCCGGTGTTGGCAAGAGTAGCGAGTGACTCGGAGTGCCAAAGAGTGGCAAAAGCATCAAAGTTTTCCCGAAGATTCTCTGTATATAAGTCGAGTTTTTCTCCTCCTCATTTCTCTCTGTATCATAGAATATACACACACGATTCCCATATCGTAACATTACGCTATATTATATCTGCCACCTTGACCGGCTCGCCCGGAGGCGGAGGCGAATTTGGTTCTGTCATACTCTAGTTAGAGTGAATACAGTATGAATAAAACAAACAAACCCTATATTATTTAACCGAGTGACATATCATGACCTAGAGTTGCACATCGTATTTCTCCTCCCAGTTGACTAAATTACCCATGCAACTTAAAGTTAGGGACATATTGCATCACATGGTCACAAAGAATGCTACCAGAATCTAAAACCGTTGCTACCTTCAACTGCTCATCGGCTACCTCTGTTGCATATATAGATCTTCAGCCTTTTAATGTTTATGAGCTTCAGCTGCGCTGAAGGTCGTTAGGGAAGCAGTTGGATATGGACAACTGAGTGGGTATGCATGCGTACTATATATATAAGCATACAAGCTCCCATGAGACACAATCCATCATCACTTTCTATATCCTCAAGGCGGCTTTGGTAATCGAAACCGGGGCAAACTTTCTATGCACGTACTCATATTGTCCTTACAATATGAAGAGTCTCTGAGAGTACTATTGGAGAGAACCAGTTAGCTCAGACCCACGCGAATTGAAACCAATAGAGATGAACACCTCAATTCTTCAGGGGGGAAAGTTAAAACAGCCTGATATCTCTGTCCATTATAACGCTCTCCCGTTCTCTTCCTCCGCCCTACCTCCAAGCTCCATTCATTAATCCTTCATCCGTTCTTCTACTCCCCATCCTATCTCATTCCATCTCCGCATCTACCAAACTCCCTCGTTCTCTATACAATTCATGGGGTCAAGTTGCTAGAGACTTCCGGTGATACATACTTTGAAGCACAATCCTCAAAGATAAACTATTGACTTCTCCATCTCCGAATCATCCCAGAAGAGGCGTCAAGAGGATTGTTCTATAACTTATCCAAAGCAGCTCTTAACCGATTCACAGATACCTCAATGTCTCCTTCTATTGGCTCTGGATCTCGTCCAATCCGGCAAACATGGGGAGTGATATCGCTGGACCCATTCGAGGATACCGTTGAACAGATCACGAGCTGGCAACACTCCGGACACACCGCGATAACCTTGGCTTTGATCCAACTCATCTGCTGGTTCGTATTCATGGGGTGGTTCTGCTTCTGAAAGCAGTCGAGGCACACGCGAACTTTAAAATTCGTCTTTGCGCTGGCTTGCTTGTGGGAGAAGTGGTAGTATTTACGTAGGCGGATGCATTTGGAACAGACACGGTGACGGCGCGCGGGGTCGGATCGCTCGAGTTGTAGTCGGTGAGAATGCGTATCTGCCTTGCTTAGATGGATGCGACCGATTATAGCCGAGAAGTACCGGCAGGTTAGGGAGAGGGAGTGGAGGGAGAGTGGAGAGAGGTGGGAGTTAATGTTTTGATGGAGCTCAGGAGATAAGCTTGACAGGCAGTCCATGATTTGAGACTGTGGGGGGTGGCCTTGGGGGTTCGGAGGAAGTGCAAGCGAAGTAATGGAGAGATTAGGGCACTTAAGCGAAGACCATAGTTATGTTACCCTGTATTTTGTGTAACTTTTAGGAACAATAATACATAACACAATATCATGTCTAAAATTATCAGCTGTACTACCCTAAGTCGCCTTCAAATCCACGTTCTTGGCGTGGAGAGAATCGATAAACAAAGTAGCTACAGTTAGGGTTAGAGCCGGATTCGGAGATTCTGTCTTTGGCGACAAGACATATTAGCGAAGACCAGAAGTTCCATTTAAGTGTACTTGGGATCTACGTGTTAACGCGCCTAGTACTTACCGTCGCTACCTGAACAAATGTCACTCGTTCCTCAGAGCAGGTATCATTAGCTAAGGCGATAACTCCTAAGTTTCTGTTTGCCACACGTTAACGACATAGGCAGAGCAAATGTCAATAGAGACAAAATTCCTGGACTAGCCATAGTTAGGTTAAGGTCGGATTCAGATTCAGAGATTTTACAAAGAAACCTCAGCGGTTACGCAAGATTGTCACTTCTCGCCATGAAGCTGAGACCGTTGCAACGGCACGCCGCACAAAACCGGTTCTATTGAAGGTTACAATCGTACAACGCAACAACCGTTCTCAGTGGTGTAGTGGCTACCGTATGCGTCATCTTCCAGTGTACACCATCTGGGCGGGATGGTGGACAGTTTAATTCAGACAATTACGGGTCCGATCCACACTGATGGGGCGGCGCTCGCACTTTTTCTCAGCTGTTCTTACTACCCCGAATACAGAATGTACAAGTGCTCTCACATCGTAAGGGTTAGTGGCAATGCTCAAGCTGTCATAACCGGTTACGACCTGCCACAATCAGTTATTTCTTTTTGCCTAGGTTCACTAGGAGTTACAAACATGCATTTCAACAAACCGTTCTCAGTGGTGTAAGCGCACCGTACTCGTTTTCTTAATGAATACGCCCATCTTGGCCGGATGGCAGTTTCTTTATTTATAATCATATTGCATTCAGCCGTTAGCAGCCATGTCATATTCCACCCCAATTCCTCAGCGAGGGCACAGGACCACTAACCACCTAGGCAAAGTTGCATCCCCGCTTCCCGCTACTCAAGGGATGCCACTAAGGCCACCAATCCCTCAAGCCCACCCCCAGGCACCAAGTAAAAAAAAACCAACAAACAAAGGAGCAAATGGAAGAGTAAGTAACATTCCAGTGAAAGCAACCGTCCCGTCGGTCCCGGATCACTGAGGACGGCAAGGAGCTGTCCATCCGAGAGCAGGACGGAAACGGCGCCATCTTTTGAAGCAGGCCGGGGGCGGGTGGACAAGACGGCCGGGGAAGCCACGTTTCCGTCCCCCGATCATACCGGCAGTCCCCGGCAGTCAGATATTCAATAATGCTAATATTCAAAAGTAACCAACCGAGTTGAATCATACCAACCCTCAAATTTACCCACACTATGTACTGTGAACTCTATCCATTACCATTGGTTCACTCATCTCTAGCCATATAGAATACCCAAATGCTCGATGTCAGCCGTGTACGTAGATGACGGCCAAGGACCGACAATATCGGCCGGGGACGGTGTTTTCGCCGTCCCCGGTAGTCCCTCAGCAGTTATGCCGTCCTCTTCGAGTAGGGACGAACGGCCTTAGCGCCGTCCCGTCCGTCTAGAGAAATCTCGGACCGCCCACCGTCCCCGGCCATCCAACGAGACAGTTGACATCACTGTAACATTCTAAACCCGCCAAACACCCAAGTTTAGGGGGGTTGCTCCAAACACCCAACCACGGATGTTTGGTGTGGAATTAACCATACAACCATACGATACCTTTCGGTATCCCCCCAGAGGTATAACGACCGAAGTCTCCCTCTTGTGCTGGTACAACAGTTGGGTGAGTACACACTGTGCCCTCCAGTGTTTGCATATGTTTACCGGATGGTATAGGTTCCCTTGCTTTTTCGTTGGTGCAGAGCCACCTCAAGACTGCCTGAGGTTATCATGCTCGCGATAGAAACCAGGGTCATAACCGACTGACCTATTTTGCCTTGCCTTGGAGAGATCAATGGCTTCCGCCCCCTCTACCCGCCCCAAAAGAGGATCGGGTTGATAATGGCCCACACCAGGTGATGTTCTGCAAAAACTGCGTACTAAGCCATCTTACATCGTGGAGCCCTCCATAGTCAAATAAACTGCAACCAGACCATCCACACTTCAACGTGTTTGCACCTTAAGCCTCTGAGTCCTGTACTGAGAAGTAGTGACTAGTGTTAGATACGGAGCTGAGCGAGCAACTGTCGGAGGTGTCGGCATCGAACCGCTCAATGACGCAGTCCACAGACTCATCCTCCCCTAAGGCTATTCATCCTGCACCGATACCGAGTGGCAGCTATTCTTTTCCGCTTGAAACCAACATGGGCGTCCGTCCTCTCGGACCAGGATAAATGAGCGGCTCACTCAACAAGTCGGGACTACCCCCATATCCTGCCAAGGCTCAGGGATCATTTCCTATCCCCTTCCCGCTCCAATCCTCCAGCTTAAAATGACTTGGATAGTGCCTGTTCAGTAGCTAAAACCCCTGAGGGGTCAGACGCAGAGCCACCAGCAAGCTGGCTATCATGCTCGCTAACAGAACAAATGGGGGGACAGCCCGAAGACCAGTCTTTTCAAGCACCTTACCGCAGCTTGCCGAAGCATCGCCTCAAGTCACAGCCGCTGAAAGAATCAGCCACCATGTTTCGCCAGCATATCCGCCAATGCCGACTAACCAAGGCTGCACTCAGACAGTTCTTCACTGTGAAGCCCAAGGGGTGTCCTGTCCCTACCACCCTTCCCAAAATTCCGTAGGCTTTACCCCCTGCGGGGCTCAGACTCACGCCCCACTGGTCAAGTGGCCTGAATACCTTGGACTATGGGTTGGGACTGATCGGTAAGGTCGGATGGTTATCAGGAGAACCGGCAGGTAATTATTCCCCTCTTGAATGATAGCGTGGTCCGCACTCATCCCTCCTGCCGGCCTTGTGACCTCCCCGCGTTCATCACTGTATCTCGTCACAACTCCAACTCTTCTTCGCCAGAGCCGATCCCCCTCTTCATGCTCCTGCATAGTAGTTTCTGGCTTTCGTCTTTGTCGTCGCCTTCCACCATCCTCTTGTCTTTCAAGATCCTTCTCATCTCATCGCCGGGGTCGAGTAAACCGATCACGTGATCCTCCCATCTCTCCTCTCTCTTTCTGTTGCCCGGGATTTCGAGCGCCTTGTCGTCCGCCCTTATCATTTTTCTCCGCCTTATCCTCCTTCGATTCCTTGGTTGTCGAAACTTCCGCATATTTCGAGTGCATTAAACTCGGAGGGGGGGAGGTTAATCTGGGTGCTTTAGCCGGCTGCCGCCTCCAATTCGTTATGGATATTCTTATCGTTGCGTTGTTCGTCTTTGACTTTCCTCGATAAGCTTCTCTGCATTAAATCTCTGGCCAGTGGTGTTCCAGCTTGCTTTCGTGGTATGGGTGGCAATGCTGGCCTAATCGTGAGTTGTTTCGTGGGTGTTGACGGTGGTTGTTGGCTCGCGTCCTCTCCCGTATCTCCACCCAATCTCAATTTTTCATTCTCCTCCACTAGTTGTCATGAGCGTGGCAAGCTCTGCCTTGAGGTAGTCGACCTTCGAGTAGAGGCGACCGAAGTGCTTCTCCATGCAGTCTGTGATGGCTTTTGGCAAAAGAGCCTCAGCCAGACCAAGGAGTTTGCTTGGGATGTCGTCGTTGTCGCCAAATGTAGCAGATGGCGATTCGTTCTTTTGTTGTTGCCGTGCAGGAAGTTTTGAAGGCCCTCCCAAACATTTTCTTACTGGCTTGGGCGTCATCAACGAGAGTCCCTTGCCCTTTCGCTTCGCTGGAGTGTAGCCAGAGCTATCACTCTCGTAATTGTCGTCTGAGTCCGTCCCGGATTCCCATTCAACGTTGGAGTATCGTCCCAGTGGCATAAGAGCATCAAAGGGGTTCGTAGTAGTTATTTTGGATGAGGAGGGACCCGCTACGGGCGTAGGGGTCTTGGAGTTGCGCGCATCGTGAAGCCCAAGTAAAATAACGCTGCGGCTTGTAGTTGGCCCAATGCTCGCGGTTTGGCAAAAGCTAGCGGTGAGGTGGCGTGTTGAGGAGTCGGTTTGGGCTGGATGGCGGTGTGCAAGTGTCAAACGTTTACGAAAGCTAATACTGACTAAAGAGACAAAATCTATAAACTACTTAGTAGCTATAACTAGGGTAGCTAGGTTAAAACAAGGAGATTCAATTAATCGAAGCAAGACGTCTTGGCGACGGCCCGAAATTGCGAGTCGGGCACCAATATGCTGCCGAGAGTCGTTGGGAATCATAAGTTGCAAAGGCACGCCGTACAAAGCCGCGCATGTAATTGTAGCGTTTCCGCTCATATTTGCCGTTTTGAAAAGTTTTGTAACCTAATACCGTAATCAAAAATACACCTCCAAATCTAATTTCTTGCACTGAGGTTGTCTACATCTTAGCATGATCTATTAAATTTTCGCAAGTCACATTAAAATTAATCACGCGCTCACCGGAATTATGTTATTGTACTGGAGTGGCTCTACCTCAACGGTAGCCCTTCTCGATCCAAGAAAAAATAACGAGTTCGAACAAACGCGACCAATAAGAGCCAACCCCAACAGAAATACCCGGTAGAGTTATTAGCAATAAGGCATAAAACAGTACAGATGTCCTACCCCCGCCCACGGTAGAGCACTTACTTCCAATAACACAATTCCCGTAGAAAGTAAACCGAATCAATGTACAAAATATCCCTGCCATGCGCGGGGATTTATGCATGGTTTCTCGCTGTCTCCACTCGTGTCTAGGCTAGGTTGCCTCGCAACCGTAGGGGTAATAATTGCATGGACTGAGGTTCCATAGACAGATAATACATCATAGTAAGTAGGATTTAACCTTACTGCTGTTCGTTGCTGGTGCCAACAAATCGCCCTATACGAGGACACGGCTCTAATACTTATGTGCACCGTTCACAATTAATCACTCGATCACTATGTATCACACGGTCTTTTACACGCCCGCAGTGAAATTTCCCACTACGGATACATATTGGTTTGGGAGCGTCATGGTTGGTGTAATTTTCGTATGCACCTTGCGGAGCTGATACTAGATCTGTGATTGGTATTTATGAAATGATCGGTTCGCATTGCAAATTGACTGCTTCTTCTAAGACTCACATGACATCACTGACCGACAGCCGGGGGTCACCCTCATAAAATAATGGCAGCTTTACAGGACAATTGTGTACTCAATTATACGACCATAGCCCGTTGTGGAAAGTTAATTATGGGGTAGTGCTCCTCCCGGTTCTGGCATGAAAACCACGACACTGGCAGGACCTGCAATGCAAGAACGGAAATCTATTGATAGTCTCCGCACAAACGGATAAAACCAGGGTTCGAGATTGTCTTTAGTACCTCCGGTAGTGTACGGAACCGAGAATAGTAGCTCCCTACAGCGCCGCACCCTGTCAACGCTAGGAGTATGCACATTCGGTCATTAGGCAATAAAATCTTTTCATTCACTTCAGTACTTCATATAGTACCCATCCCAGCACAATGCACCCCAGTATCCCTCACAACAACCCTCCAATCTCCACCTGCATCGTCATATCCCTCCCTTTCCCTCTCCCACTCCGGCACTTTACCAAATCCCCGGCACCAACCTCCACCTAACCTTATTACAATACTCCTCCCAAGTCTTCCCATACTTAACCCCACACCGATCCTCATCCCTCACACACCGTTGCACAAGGAGCACCGTCATAAAAATCGCATACGTCCACGGCAGGATCGTCCACCCCTCCCCGCCCCACCCCGCAGCCGCACACCCACAATAACTCAGCACCAGATCCGCGGTGTAATTCGCATGGCGGGAGATGCCCCACCACCCCGAGCACAGGAGGATACTCGTGTGCTCCTTCCCGTCCTCGGTGTGGTACTTCGCCGTGATGTATTCCGCCGGCTTCCCCCAGATCGTGCACTTCCCTGATGTACGCCGCGCAAGGTCTTTCTGGTAGTTGACGAGTCGGAAGATTATGTAGGCGGCGATGCCGGTGGTGAGGAGGAAGGAGGCGGCAAGCGGGGACAGGGTGGAGGGGTAGAGGGCGAGGTATTGCGATTGGAGGGTGTACATGGTGGGCAACCAGACCATGCTGCCCCACGCGAGGTAGAATCCGTAGTGGTCGTGGGTTATGTCGATTGTGCGGAGGTACCTGTGGGGGTTAGCGGGAAGCTCACTCAAGCCGGTCGCATGCTCGCGGGAGGGTAATGTACCAGTCTTCGTTGACGAAAAAGTCGACGACGTAGAATGCGTGCAGAATGTTAACGATCACCATCGAGTTCGTGATGTACCCGTGCAACTGTTTCTGGTATGCCATAAACGAGAGATTACTACCCACCCCGTTAGCAAGCATCCCCCCTGTCTTCCACCCCCAGTAGTATCCACTTACATCAAAGTCCACGCCACAATCCCAGGCCTTCCATTATGAAACAGCTTAAAATCAAACCACTCTCCAATCCGGGGGTTGAGCTCGATGCCCATGTAGTAATCATAGATGATGCTCCCCGAAAACTTCAAATCATCCGAATGTGTCGGCGCGACTCTCGCCTTCACGTACGCCCATGCCGCAAGAAGGTATCCGTAGATATTAAACGCGATTACCAGCCCCTCCCAATTCTTCGCAACCCAAGCGGGGTCCAGCAAATCTGCATACACTGCACCGACGTAGAGAGCGTGCGTAACCGCCCACGCTGCGAGTCCATTAACGCGGTACGGGAGTAGATGTCCGGCGGGAGTGCGTTGGCCGTAACCCGTAGAGCCAGGGAGAAATGCGTAGAGCGCGACTTGGAAGAGGACCCAGGCAGCGTATGCGAGTGCGGCGTGGGTAGAGAAGCGGGGGGCGTAGAGGCGAGAGAATTCAGTCGGGCCGTGGGAGAGGATAGCGGCGAGGGTAGAAACAAGGGAGCCTTTGAAGTGGAAGAGGGCGATCACGTAGATTATCACCATGAGAGGACAGAAGGCAACGATCGCGCCGGTGCCGAGGGTTACGGACCAGGTGCCGACGTTGAAGCGGCCCCATTGCGGGTTGACGTGCGATTTTGCGGGAGCGGCAGGAGAGGGGGAGGGCGGCTTGCGGCGGTGGACGGTCGACATGGTGGTGAGATCGGGTGTTGAGCGGGGTAGAATGGAAGTGTCTCAATCCGGTGAGAAACAGACAGACAGGAACGAAAAGTGTACGCAGAAGAGCGTGCGGTTGCTCGATGGAAGAAGTACAGTCGAGGGGGAAACGGGCTCCGCTTTACCGGTGAGTGCAGGTGAAAAACGCTCATTCTGTTATTAGGCTGCATGTCTCAGCCTGTTGGGCAGGAGCGGCAGATGCAGTGCGACCAACACATCAGAAGTCAGGCACAGCACAACACAACATACGCTAACCTCTTCGGCCCCCTGCAGGCGCCGGGCGAGGAGCCTGTCTAGATTGGATGCCGATCACTAATCTTTTGTGCGAGAAGAATGCCAATTGTTTGCGACCCTGAAACGCATCTTTTCTTTTGTGTTGCGTGCAGCGAAACTGTGACCGCCGATTGGACATGACTCCTTCAACTGCCACTCTCGGTTAGAACTGGGTTGGTCCCTGAAGATTGCACACGAAAACGCACCTCTGCACTCAAGCCCATAAACGCTCGCCCCGGTATCAGACGTGAAATTATTTCAAGCGAGGCGAAAATCTGGCCAAAGAGGAGAGCTCACCAGTGGGAAAAGGAATTTGTGCAGCAACTGCCACCGCGCAATCTGCAAAGAATTGGCTCGATCCATCAGCATCCGATCTTGGTTAAAGCCCCGATCTAGTGCGCCAGACTAGAAGAAATTGCAGGAGAGCGAGAACGAGCCATACACGCGATTCCCAACACAGCGGCAATTGCCAGACCGGAGACGGCCGAATCCTTCGATATCCCACAGCAGTGGGTTTTGCAGCGCTGCAGCGTTCAATAGTGTGGTATTAGAATAGTGCAGAATCTATTTAACATACCACTGAAAGGTGGTTAGTTTTGCGCAGTCAGGGCTTTATATTAAATCCATACCCCAACTGGTTTCTTGGCAGTGCTTCAGAACACTTTCACATGTCCGGTAGTGTTAAACGACTTTGGGTCCTATTGATGGTTTACGCAATAAATAAAGTCGTGGTATCACAGCTTTAGGGAATTCTGTTATTCAGATCAAAACATTAACAGTGACTCTAGCTTCGTTTCCAGAGCAAGTCGCACCGTTGCTCCTAGATACACTACATTCATCAAATACCACAGCATTGCAAAACCACTCTACGTAGCGACCCCACTCGCGTATCTTTTGCAGGTCTGACATGTATGAACCGTCTACTCGAGGAACATGCAGACAAAGTGCTTTGTCGAATACGATTTGTTGGCTACATTCGGTTTCCTTTCCATTGCCTATCCTGGATGGCGATCTGCCAATCGCAAACACGGTCTTTTCCTCCTCATATTACCTCACATTGGTGCAGCCAATCAATCCGCAAGGCTCAAACTGAAACCAATCTAAGGAAACCGAGCGTGTAGGGATAGCAGCACAGAAGTATATTTGCGCTTACCAAAGATCTACGTAGGCGCCGGCACGTACCGAGTATCGACATCACAATTTCTTTTCCTTTCTCTTAGAACGAATTCAGGAAATGTATGTACTTACCCTCCCCCAACGAAGTACCATGTATAATTATCCCATCTACCCATCCGCCCAGGCTTTTACCTGTCTAGGCCGTGCGATTTTATCAGCGGCTCTAACTTTGCAGTTGAAGGTAAAATTTAGCTTTGTGGCTAGATGCATGCAATTTCTAGAGCCGCCTTTCAGCTTGTAATTTGACATGTCATAGGGGTTCTAATTGGCCAGACGAGGCGATTTTGCAGCTAATCCCCAAATGAATGTTTCGAATAGCTCCGAGATCTGGATGGCTAGTGCCTAGATCTTCATGCCGCTAAATCAGGACTGTATTAGATACCACGCGCGGATCTATAAGCTCCGGGGCTGGGATCAAGTTAGATCAGTGGGAAAAAGAATTTGTACGGGTCTCTTGACTAGCCGATCGGTGGCTTATGCAGCTCAAGAAATCTCCTTCATGCTCTACTAGAGTCAGGCTGTTGAAGATCGGACGCTCCTTTTCTAGCAGGTTACCGCGCTAAACTGACTAGATATGGGATACTATTGAGTATAACACAATCTGAATATCAACAGAAATGGCAAAGCTAATGTACGGTGACTTTGTTCCCAGCATCACATGCTGTTCAACAGTGACTCAACACCATGCTCTCATAGCAAAATCCATTGCCAGAAATAGTGTGTCCGATCTTCTACAACCTGACCCAAGTACCATATCTTTCATTAGAGGGTTTCGGCAAGGTTCGAAAGTACTGTTTTCGACTTGTACTCTTCAGTCTTGGAATGTAGAGTGCATCTGTGGATGCACACCAAGACAAATTATCGCTCAAAAGCAGTATTTTCGAGTGTTTCTGAAATCCTCTGTTCGCCTTGAAGCGGTGGAGATTACCGTGTATAGGTACAACGCGAGCCAAGTATACCTCCAGACGTGGGCCGGTAGCAGCATCTCCCAACCGCACTCTAATCGCCGCTAGATATCTGCCGCCCTGTTTTCTAGGATATCCTAAGATCCACAAACAGATCATACTATGTCTCAGATATTTGGTAACTGTAGTGTAGTACAAACATAGTATTTGACTAGTGAAGAATGCGTTAGCGACATTTCCTGATTGTCTTTGGTTATCGCGATCTAAAACCTGTATGTTTTCTCTATATATCTTTAGCCGGCAAAGCGATAGGGTGTACTTCAAAGTGCATATGCTGCTTATACTCCAATACCCAATATGAACAGGCGGTTGCCGTGTATATCCCTTTTCACACTCACTGTAAGTGTTTGCGTCCTCCACCACTTGAATCAATCAGCTGCAGATGTGCAATAAGTGTCTCGAACAACCCGTGCCGGCATATGCGGTGTTTTATTCGAACAGAAGCCAGAATGAGGCACTGAGCATGGATAATATCCGGATTCCACAACGTTGCAATAGAACGTTATCTTCCGTTGCACATTTTGCTTTTCCGTGATTTCCTTGTCACTGCGCAAGGAGCTCACTTTGTGCATTCTGCGTAACTACGTACGACAAGAAGCTAAATTTTGGGGTGGTTGATTATTCTATTAGTGCACAGTAAGATTGAGAACGTGCCATTTCCCAAACCTCGCCCTGGACATATGAAAGCAACGGCAATTGCCGACACTTCAGATATTTAGTTACTATTTATTATACTCAGGTACTAAAACTTCTAAATGGCTGAGATGGGAATTATTTATCTGAAGTATGTTTTGGTTCCAAGTGCATACTAGCCAAGCTGAATATATAGGAACTATCTCCTTTAAGACAAGTATAAGATTCATTAATGAATACGGTACTTCCTAGTATTGGCATAACGAATTGTTGGATTTATGCGTCGAAGTAGGCGTTAGTGATCCAAATATTATGTTTCTTAGTGCTCGGTATACAGAGAAAGTTTAGTAACATATTCATTTAGGTATTGATCAACGGATGGTGAATTTTCATCAGTCGTTGGCTTCGGGTGGTGCATATTAGACTAGATAATGTTGCTTTTGGTATCAATTGCCCACCTCTCTGGCTCGAATTGGTAGAATCTTCGATGGTGGCAAACTGCATGATATCCGTCATTGGTGAGCATATAGAGGATGCATCTTTCCTTTTTCCGTTTATAATATATCCCATTCGGTACTTTCGCTGATGCCTAGAATATGGTAAGTTGTAACCTGAAATTCGACAAAACTTGCCATCGAAACAGTGCCACCTTGCATACTGAGGGGTACACACTAAGATACCTGCCACGCTCTGAGCGATGAATGGTGTCCGTTCTGGCACTTTCATTCTTTCATTGCTCGGGGACAACCATGCTACACCTCGAGCTTCAAAAGGCAACAATCCAAACGCGTACGAGTGCTTGGCGTTAATGCAAAACATATCTACCCCCAACAACTAACCAGCTAGACTGAATTTCGCGGAATACGAAGTGCGGGATATTCCGACAGAAAGCCTGCTGGAAACAATGTTTGCAGCCAATTATATCGGGTGTGTTTCATAGACTTTGGGGTTGATCTTTAAATACTTGTCCAGTATGGGATGGGTATAGCGAATGTGCATAAAGCTTTGGGTTTGTTGTCAGACTTGATTGTAGGTAAGAATAGAGTTTTATTATAGTCAGAGCCAGTACTTGGTCAGTCGAACAACTCGATAGAGAGTGGAAGGTAAGTATCTTCGCAGTACCTTAACCTCAAACCCACCCCCACGAATCGCTGGCAACCGCTGGTCAGTTGAACAATATGATATAGCTGTCAATATAACGCACTTAGCCCGGTCACCTGTGATGCGCCTTATAGTGGAGTGGGAAAGGCATATACCTATCTACTTCCCCGTAGCTAGAACTAGCTATCACAACCTCCGGACCCATGAACACATACAACCGAACTATTACAGACGCTTAATCTGAGCCAAGTCTACGACCGTTCGAAATCGGAGATCACAGGTCGACTACACCCCCGGGCAGCATTGCAATCGTTCCCTTAAACCGCACAACAATCAAACTCAAGCACACCGGTAAGTCGATACTCCGCAATGTCAACACAATATGAAGAGTTGATAATGGAACCTGTCCAGCTCAGCAAGCCACCCTCATATCCGCGCACTCGCACTCGGGGCAGAAATGGGTGGTGCACATGTGTTCGTACTTCTCCCGCTTGCTGCAGCAACGACCGCGTTGTCTATTCCATCGCTAAACACCAACACAACGGTGCCCGAGGTCGGATATATGGCCGAACCGAAGGGTCGGGGCACGGTTGGAATTCTCTGGTCATGTTTAACGACTTTCGGACTATCCGTGTGGACAGCCATGCATCCCAATATCAACCCAAACCCGAACGCTCCAAAGAAGGACCGCTTCCTACACAAGCTATTCTGGGCGATTCTAGCCGCCTTGTTTCCCGAGCTGGTTCTACTTCGCGCGTGTTCTCAGTGGCTGGAGGCAAAGGAACTGCAAGAAAAGTGGCGTACTGAATTCAGCCCCACTGTCCGCAGTGATGACCTTGGAATTGAGGAGGCGTATTTCGTTCTAATGGGAGGTTTTGTAGCCCCTGCTGATGATGGAACTACGTGCACTACGACGCTCACAGCTGTGGGGTTCAAGTGGGCGATCGAAAACATAGACAAAACTAGATTATTGGATCGGCGTGCATTTCGCAAGCAGGACATTGTCGACAAAGGAAAAGCCAATAATATCGCAAAGTTGGTGGTATGTGTTCAGGCTGGGTGGATGCTGGTTCAAGCGCTAGGGCGTGTGGCCGCTGGGTTGACCGTGACGCTGCTAGAGCTGCATGTTTCTATTCAGGTTCTCATTGCGGTGGTTTTGTATACGTTATGGTGGTCAAAACCGTTGGATGTCGACCAACCTATCGAGCTTCAAGCACTCAAACCTTACGCCTCGAAAAACGAAACCGCGATGTTTCCTATCCCTCATGGATTGTTCCCCGAACCGCATGGTTCAACCACTGGCATCGAGATGCATTCGAATCCTAAAATAACCCATCGTGAAACGGTGGCGCCTGAGGAATCTTCCATTGCCAATACTGAGGCGCCTGGGCAGAACATCTTTGCCGAGACGCTTGGAGAGAACCCCTTTGCCGAGACCCCAACCCCGCCTGATGGCAGCTTCCTTACTGAGAAGCACCGAAAAGGTGCATCATACATCATGTGTAAAGTCATGTTCGATCTCACCACAGGGATGTTGGCAAAGCCCGGACAGCGGCAACTTAAAATCGGTCTTCCTGGGATTTTGATCTTGGTGTACGGGAGTCTTCACATCATGGCATGGAAGGCCCACTTTCCTACAGTGGTGGAAATGTGGATATGGCGGGTCACCTGCGTCGGGATGATATCAGCCGGGGCCATACTGGTCTTACCGTTCCGAACATTGGGGGAGCAGAGCAAATGCACGCTTGTGAATCTGTGGAAGCTGAAGTTGCGGTCGGGGAAGGAAGTCAAGAACTTTAAGCGAGAGATGTGGGAGGTGTACATTGAAATGAGGAAGGATACCATTGGCAATGGCAATATGTTGGAGCGTTTCAAGTTTGATTTCTCAATGTGTTCGCTGGTTATCTATCTCTTCGCTATGATATTCCTTACTGTCGAATCAATTGTTAGTTTGCGCCGACTTCCTCTCGATGCTTATAAGACCCCAATTTGGACGGGACTTTGGCCGCATATATGAGTGGATAGTGCAGCTAGCCCGAGGTGTTGAGGTGTGAATGGCTATATGTCTGGGGATCCTTTTGTCGGGTGCTTTTTGTTTCGTTAGTGCGGGTTGATGTGCGCTGGAGGCCTGATAGCGCCATGATATGGACGGTCAATAGGAAATACCCAATGCACATAAATATGCATAGAGGTTTCAGACTATCTTGGCAGTTGTGTGTGTGTGTGTGGTCTACTTTCTCAGTGTTTGTTGCAATTGGCGTGCACAGTCTCTTGCAATAGCACCATACCGTTATATTGCAGCAGTGCACATAAGGTAGCTGATGTTCAGGAAGTTACGGGAGTTATTTACCGAAATCCAAGGGTAGTGTATAGAATCTATATCAAACGCGAATGTAAACTAAATAAACTCCTCCAATCACCGTAGAGTAAGATTTTTATCCCAGGGTGAGAAGGGTGTTCACCACAGCCTTCCGTATTGCAATATGCTATTGTTGAAAGCAAAAGAGAAAGAATGAAGAAGCTCAATTGTCTGTCGATCCAAAGAGAAGGGAAACTATAGACTTATATACGAAAGAGAGAGAAGGAAAACTCAATGCCGACTGCCAAAGCCGGAGCCCAATGCCGACTACCAGTGCCGAGCCCTCCTCCTCTCCATGGGGGCAGGCGAGGCAGGTGGGGGCCGTAAGCCACCGGCCTCATGCCCGAGCCCGCCAGCACCGAACACTAGGGAAGCCACCGGGCCAAATCCCTAGTCAACAGCTATACTAGCGTGCCGGGATGGAGTCAGCGGCCACCACCGCTAATAAACTAATAGACTGGAGGTTCGGTAGCGAGAAAAGAATGCCCCATAAACCTCTAATGATGAGGTGTCTAGTCAAATCTCAGGGTGGGAGAAGGTATGAAAACCTCGAAATACAAATCGGTGTGTGAGAGGAGGTGGAAGTATCAGCACCGGCAGGCGTTTTGCAGCATAGGCTTTTCAAATGGAGGCCGAGCCGGCTTGATCTGCAGGCCACTTAGAAACACTAGTAAAGGGTTGTTAAAGATTCATCACGACTCTACATTGAAATCAGGGGCTTATATATCGCTTTATTTACACTTATTCTTCATAGATACCAATAGATAGTCATGGATATCTACCGCATGTGTCTACGCGCCAGGTATCTGCAGATATCCACCGGTTGTCTCCCAAACACCAGGCATCTGTAGATATCTACAGATATCCATAGATACCCAAGCTTTTCAAGCATTGACTAGGCCGGTCTATGCCATGGGTAGCTTTGTCAGATGCATCCGGGCCTGACCGGTCTACGAATCCATATATGACTGGGCGGTCGACTGACCGCTGCAGGAACACTGGTTGTCAGCCTTTTCGATAGTAGCCTACGGCAGAAAAGTCCGCCAAATGGACGTTTTTCTGTATGCGGCATAGGGCCAATATAATTCCAAACCGTTGTCAGTCTTACGACCTTGCAGTCACTCGCTGTTGTCAGTAATTACCGACTTCCTTTCGCATCGCGGAGTGATGTTATGTGCGCTAGTGCTCACTGGTGTAGGCCTCCTGCTTGAAGACCCGGTGTTATTTATCTTGTATTTAATGCATAGTATCGTACTATCAAGAGGAAAGACAAGATTCGTTGCGAACAGATAAAATATGCGCGTGCCGTTAACTCCCCATCGGCGTGGATCGAACCATAGCTGCCCCGATCATTCCTCTGCTGCCATCTGGCCATGATGATACGACAATATAACGCTTACGGTAACTACTCACTACTGAACACAGTTTGTACTTTGCAAAGTTGTGGCTGCCTAATGTGCCTCGGTGAAAACGCGTTTGTGTATAGTCTGATGAGCGTTGCCGGCTTAGGATAATCGGGCACTGCCATACTCTAGATAGAGTGAATGTAGAATGATAAAACAAACAAACAAGCATTACTCGTTTTCTTATTTGCAGCCATATGTACGAGCCCCACCGCTGCAACAGAACTTCCGGCTTAGTGCACCGCATACTTTTCTTAACACTAGATGCTTGAAGTTGCCACATGAATAGAAACTGGGATATTTGTGCTCGCGCCGTTACTAATCGGGATGGATCGAACCGCCTAGTACGAGTAGCAGGCCGGACACTCAGAGTGTAGCAGTGAAAGAAGTGAGGGAACACTAGCGACTTAGCGCGCCTCGTCAAAACGAACACCATGCGTGCTGGTCGCAACTTTATATAAAAGAATAGGCCCAACTCACTGATAGACACACCTTAGCATATAAACTTCTTTCTACGAAGTCCTATATGTGTAGCTATCATGGTTGTGGAGTAACTGTAGTTGAGGGTGAGGCATGCCAAGATGCTAGTGTCCACTCACTTATTTCACTCGTCTGGTACCCTCAGTGTGCAAGGCAGCACAATTTCGGTTACAAGGACTGGAGATCCTTAGCCTACAACCTGCAAGTAGCTTAATCCATCTTAGTTCAAGCCCCGGTTGCACCGGAATAAGCCATATGCAGCCAATAGCGTTCTTTATTCGTCCGTGAGCTGCAAGCACCCTGGTGATTGTGGAAGAGCAAGAAGGATCCTCACACGTGACAGACCGGAGACGGCTGAATGTAGTTCATCAAATATTTTATGGCGGTCTTTGTTGTACTCGGTACCTGGAATCGACCCCGCTCACGTATCTCTTGGTTTTTCTAACAGGAAAAACATAACTTGTAGAGTACGTAGGTACCGTCTACTTTGAGGTACGTGCAGAATGCATTAGCGAATACGATTTGTTGGTTTGATTGCGATTAGTGATCTACAGCAACACTAAAGTATCTTTGTGGTACCAAAAATATGTATAGGCGCTGGCACGTGCTGAGTATCGGTATCATAGTTTCTTTTCTCTTAGTTTTTTTTCCTTTTTGTGTACAGTTATAACCGATCGGCACCGCTAGCTGTAGATCGCCGATCAAGAGACAACACCGTGTCGGCATGGCGCACCTCGATGGCGGTATTTTATTCGCACAGAAATCAGAGTGAGGCTTTCAACATTGCGATTTCCTGAATTCGCACGTGGCAATGAAGACGATACCTTCGGTTACACATCTTATGCACGCTGCAAGCCAGATATTGACGCACGACTAGAAAAGTTAAAATTTTGGGTTGGTAGGAATATTCTATTATTGGACAGTAAGAGCGAGAGAACCTACTGCCGGAATCTGCCGAATGATGCGGCACTACTCGGGAGAGGGGAAAAAATCTGAATGGCTGAGATGAACATCTATGTTTGGTTCTAAATGCATGCATGCCCAGAATCTGATCGTGCAGATTCATGCGTTGAAATACTCCAAGGATTAGTCCAATGCAACGCACGAAGTATGTTTCCTCTGGAATAGCCACCAAAATGATACATTGGCGGCGCGTACCAAGTACCGACATCGTAATTTCTTTTGTTGAGAATCTGGACACTCTACTTCTTTTGTGTATAATTATGCCATTGCCGCCTTGATCCGAAAGTCGACCCCAAATGAATCTCAATATTGTGGCCTATTTAGGTTCTATTTGAAACAATGATCAGTGGAGTTTGCAGCCACCTTCAAGGCGAGTTGTAGTTTGCAATATGATTGGTCGAGTGACAGGTTGAGGGGAATCTACATAATAGAGAGTTTGCGATTTCCCAAAGCAGTACTATACAAAGCGATCCACTAATTGGCCAAACAACGCTATAAAGCCAGTTTTGTGACAAACTCTCTATTTACCTGTGCGAGCTGAATTTGTAACAACATAAGCGTTTAAGAAGCGCAAATCTCAATCCCTAGCTGCGGAGCTGGATACGGTCTAAAGTAGTCGAGTCGCTGAAATACCGTTAATGGTCTTAGATATAGTTTGTAGATTGTCAACAATCGACGGGTAATCTCAACTAGGCAGTCTACATTGCCATTCCAACTCTAAGCCGCTACACATCTTGTACCTTTGTTTTCTGTGTTTTAATCTCAGGAGTCCATCAATCAAGAACGGGCTTGAATGAGTGCTTCTCATGCATTGAGGGTGTCTCCACGCAACTCTCGTCCTAAGGCTATGCAGAGTAGACACAGTAACAACAGCTTCCGTGATACTTCAAGTATCTCAGATATTGTATGGCAATTGTATGGTAGCATATATGCTGTATAATCTGGTGATATTTGGTTTATTTGTACCGTCGCACGAAGCCAGTTCGGATTGTCTAGTCTGCTGGCTTCAATGCAAGTTCAAAGTTTCGGGGCGAATAAAAGGCTGCTATTGCATTAGGGTATAGTAGGATCTTGCTAGCGTAGAGTGCGTCGGCGCATACTGTCCTACATTTCCTATTGTTGAGTTCTCACTCCAGGAATTGAAAATGTACAGTAACCGCCTACATCGTAGCTAACCGATCGGCACCGCCTGAGTACGTTGGGCTATACCGTAAAGTATTATGCATCGCCGCAGGTGGGATATTTGCATAGAAACCAGGGTGAGTACATCGCATTGCCCTAGTTCACAACGTGGCAGCCTTCCTTTCAATATTTCACTTTCCTTGACTTCCTCCAGTTTGGGTTGTCGCTGCCTGCAAGGGGCTCACAAAGGTTAAGTGAAGTTGCACTAAGCAAATCTACTGCAAGCTAGATCATTGACACATGACAAGAAAGTTAAAATTTTTGGGTGGTAGGATCATTCTATTATTGGGTAATGTCTGCAGAGCGAGAACGAGCCAACCCTTGCGCGAAAGCCACGGAACCTGCCGGATAATACTTGCATGTAGTAGTTGGGAGAGGGAAAATCTTTCTGAATGGCTGAGAATTTACCTCGTGTATGCTCTTGGTTCCGGATGCCGGCCCGGAGTATAGTTGACATATGAACTATCTGCATTGAGACAGGTGCAGCATTCATTATTCATTGGCGAATACGGTGCATCGTAGAATTAGCATACAAATTATTAGGTACATGTGTCGAAGCATGTGATTAGTGATCTATATCATATTTCTTAGTATTCGGTAGAGTAACGCAAAATGTACCTTTAAAGTACCCAACGCTGTCAGACTCACCAAAAAGATACGTGGGGCCTAAGGTGGCGAATTTTCATTGATCGTTGTTGACTTCGAGTGGTATAGTTAGGAGACTAGATAATACTGCTTTTGGTTGTAGGATCTTCGCTAGTGGCAAACTGCAACAAATCGACCCTTCGCGAGCGTAAAAGAGATACGTCTTTTTTTTTACACTATATAATTAAACCTATTCGCCACTTTTTGCTAATACCTAGAGTATAAACCTAAGCTCGTTAGCTATATTCGACCAAAGACCTCCATTCGGGGCGGGTCCTCGTAGTGTAGTGGTTAACGTGCTGATGATTGTATAAGAAGCTGTGCCACTATACTACTGTGCTACGGGTTCGAATCCCGGCACCTGCTCCACAAACAACCTCAATGCACCTTCTGTGCTTTCAATCGAACATGCTGGTCAGTCAACCAAGACCTAGTACCCAGTAAGGGGGTGGGGATGGAACAGATGGGGATTCACTGGTTGGGGTAATTCACTGCAATGACATCAATGACACCCTGCATGGGAGAGGGGACAGTAGGAGGGGTGGTGGGGGGGTGGATAAATGGGGGGAAGGTGAAACAGATGGTACATTTGACTGAGAGGAGGGCTTGGCGGACGCGTCGGGGTCACACTGTGGAGTATCGGAGAAAAACGGATTCTGTCATACTCTAGTTAGAGTGAATACAGTATGAATAACACACACATACACACAAAGACCTCCGTTCCTTACAACCGAAACTGTACCGTACTGAGACTGAACAATGTGTCCGGCCTGCCACTTTCATCGCTCCGGGACAACTGCGCTACACTTCGAGATTCAAATGGTAGCATTTCAAACGCGTTCAAGAACTTAGCGTTAGTGCAATACTGCCTGTCCCCACCCGGACATATCGCGGAACACGAGGACCGGGAAATTCCGCTGTTAACCGCCATTAATCTAGAGGATTGTATCAGAAGCCTGCTTGAAACAAATTCTTGCTGCCAATTATATCTAGTGTTCCATAGGCTTTGGTAGTTCTTATATACTAATCCAGTATAAGATGGTATGTAGCGAGCGTGCATAAAACTTAGTCAGGCCTAATTGTAGGTAAGAATAGAGTTTAATTACAGTCCTCTCTTCAGTTGAACAACACGATAGGATGGAGTGTTTGCTCGAATGAAACCACCCCCACGATCCCCGGGCAACCGCCGGTCTAGTTAAAGAGCAGTGACACAAGATGCCAACATATAGTAATATGACGCACATATCCCGGCTAGCTGCGACGCACCTCGCAGGACAGAAAAGACATTTACCCATTCACTTCCCCGCACATGGTGATCTCTTGAAGTACTTATCACAATACTCGGGACCTACTTCAACTAACAAACATATCCAACGGAACCGCTCCAGACGACGGATCCGAGCCAAACCCACAAACGTTCAAAAACATAGGTCGCAGGTTGATTGCATCCCCGGGTGGTGGTGCAACCATATCCTTAAACTCAAGGTTAACTAAACCTAAAGCACACAGGTAAGTCGATACTCCGCACTATCAATGTAATATGGAGAGTTGAAATTGTAACTCTGTCCAGTGCAGAATATTCGCGCACCCGCGCCCGCAGTGGAAATGGGCGGTGCACATGTGTGTGTATTTCTCGCGCTTGCCGCAGCAGCGTCCGCACTCTCTGTTCCATCGCTAAACTCCAATTCAACGGTGCCCGAGATCGGGTACATGGCCGAACCAAAGGGTCGGGGCACGGTTGGAATTCTCTGGTCATGTTTAACGACTTTCGGACTATCCGTCTGGACTGCCATGCATCCGAATATCACTCCAAATGCCCCCATGTCGGACCGCATTCGACACAAGCTGTTCTGGGCGATTACTGCCGCGTTGTTTCCCGAATTGGTTCTACTTCGTGCATGCAGTCAGTGGTTGGAGGCGAAGGCACTGCAGAAGTATTGGTGTAATGAGTTCGGCAATGTCAAACCCGGCAGCGATGAGGACCTTATTGGAGTTGAGGGGGCGTATTTCGTTCTGATGGGAGGGTTCATAGCTCCCAGGGTCGGTTCGGAGAACTACACTACGACGCTCACGGCAGAAGGGTTCAGGTGGGCGATTAAAAAAAATAAAGAAGGATTTAGGTTGTTGGATAGGACAGCATTTCGCAAGCAGGATATCATCGACAAAGGAAAAGCCAACAATATCGCAAAGTTAGTGGTGTGTGTTCAGGCTGGGTGGATGCTGGTTCAGGCGCTGGGAAGGGTAGCTGCGGGGTTGACAGTAACGCTGTTAGAGTTGCATGTGTCCATTCAGGTACTGATTGCAGTGGTTTTGTATACCTTATGGTGGTCAAAACCATTAGATGTGGACCAACCTGTCGAGCTGGAAGCACTCCGACCTTATGCTAAGAATATGGAAACTGAGAAATTTCCTCTCCCTCCCGACGATTTACACACTGACATCGAGATGAAAATTACAATGCCCCACAACGAAAGGGTGGCACCTGGAGAGCCCGCCTATACCATTGCCAACACGCCTGAGGAAGATATGGAAGACCCTTTTGCCGAGACGGCTGGCGAGAATCCCTTCGAGTTGTCTCCCGTGCCTCCCACCACATCTGTCGCAACCCAAACTGATGGCAGATTCCTTACCGAGAAACATCGAACCGGTGCACCATATATCGCGTGCAAAATCATGTTCGATCTAGCGACAGCGATGTTGGAAAGTCCCGGGCAGAGGCAACTTAAACTCGGGCTTCCTGGGGTTTTGATCTTCATGTATGGGGGTCTTCACATCATGGCATGGAAAGCTCACTTTCCTACTGTGGTGGAGATGTGGATATGGCGGATAACCTGCGTGGGAATGTTGTCAGCCGGCGTCATACTGGTCTTGCCGTTCCGAACGTTGGGGAGCGAAAGCAGACGTACGCTTCTTTATCTGTGGAACCTGAAGTTGCATTCGGATACCGGGAACTTTAAGAAAGAGATCTGGAGGGTGTTCATGACCCTAAGGACGGAGGTCTCCGTCAACAAAGATCGCCAGCCATCGAGATTGGAGCGTATAAAGTTTGATTTCTCAATGTGTTCGCTGGTTATCTATATTTTCGCTATGATATTCCTTACTGTCGAGTCAGTCGTTAGTTTGCGCCAGCTTCCCCTCGATGCTTATAAGACCCCGATTTGGACCGGACTTTGGCCGCATATATGAGTTTGGATTGTCCGGCTAGTCCAGGGTGTAAGGTATGGGTGGCTATATGTCTGGAGGGTTTCTGTCGGATGATTTTTGTTCCGTTACTACTGGTGGAAATCGAAGGGTGAAGGGCATTGTCGATTGATATGCAGGCGAGGCTAGGTCGCAGGACTGCCGAACGCTCACGCTGGTTGACATGATAGGCTATGATTTGGACGGGCAATACGAGACATCTAATACAAAAAAATAGGTACTCAGGTTTTAGACTATGATGTGTGTTTTCATATGTGATATAGTATCGGGGAGTCTCTTAGATCTACGGACGGTGTATATGAAATGTATTGAACGAGTATTTATACTAAACAAACACCTCTAATCACCGTGAGAGTAAGATTCCAACCCAGAGTGCCGAGCGGAGAAGGGGCTCGTTACACCTGTACCCTTGTACGTTCTCTCTTGCCCAGTGTGGCTGCGTAATAAATTCAGCCAACTGCGAGCTTGCGAGCACGTGGCTAGACAAACTGGGAACGGGATAACCTTGTACGATGCATAGCCGGCACAGAGTGCGAATATAGACAAGCGAGAAAGAAGGCATTTACTAACCGGCATCTTCGAGGGCAATGGGTTGCTTGATCGGTTAAATCAGTGGGACATCAGGAACGTGGATACTGCAGCCCATAGTATGGTAGAACAGACCGTCGACCATCTTATCCATCCGCGGCTCTCCCGAGAGCAGGGCCACGAAATCACTTATCCAATAAATTATCAAAAGTAAATAATTCACCATGGTGGAATGCATACTCTATTTGTGGGTTAAGTGAATAGCTAATGAAGGATGTTATTACACGGGAAGTACTTGGGTACAAGGGTAAGTCGGGCGCGGTGACACAGGGCAAAAGAGCGCTCGACTTTTTTCTCCATACGAGAAATGCCAAGATTCTCATCATTCGCTATACAGCAAATGTTGTGGAGGTGTAGAATTTCCGCATTTTATGGGACACCCCCGACTTTTGGTATCTCCCTAGTACATACAGTGACTTAGACGCTAATCAAAAGTACATGGTGTACCGAATCGACGAAAGTGGCATATGAAATGTACTGTTGCATATATACATATATCGACCTGACACGAGCTAACCGTAGCGGGGCTGATGGTAAGGCACAAGACACACCTCTCTCATATATAGCTCGAGTGATTCTCCTTCTCCTTCTCTGTATCTAAGTCTATTCACACGGTTCTCCCCACATCACAACATGTACCTAGTTCACAGCAGTAGGAGAATGCGCAGACGGTATCACTCATTCACCGCTTCACCCTATTGGGCTAGTGCCTTGCGTGTGTGTGTGTGTTATTCATACTGTGTTCACTCTAACTAGAGTATGACAGAATCCATTTTTCCCTGATACTCCTCGGTGTGACCCCAATGTGTCTGCCAAGCCCTCCTCTCAGTCAAATGTACCATCCCTTTCTCCTTCCCCCCATTTATCCACCCCCCCACCGCCCCTCTTACTCTCCCCTCCCCCATGCAGGGTCTCATTGATGTCATCACAGCGGATTACCCCAA
>Ga0307512_10001491_pt1:25000-32973 | contig 32973 bp, 15 predicted proteins | sample 14_EM_MG_FD_200267 | JGI IMG/M metagenome (GOLD analysis project Ga0307512, IMG submission 200267) | Populus trichocarpa ectomycorrhiza microbial communities from riparian zone in the Pacific Northwest, United States - 14_EM | ecosystem: Host-associated > Plants > Roots >... | reverse complement strand
AAAAACGAAACGGTCCCTCCGTAACCAGTCATCCATAATATCAAATAAATCATTTTCATCTTTGGTAAATTTACCAAGTGCTATAGTCATAGTGATCCTCCTATTCAACTACTTCAACCATTTCCGAGCACCTCATAGCATTTTCAGGGCCTTCGAAGCTTCTATCATTTATGTATGATTTGATTTCTTGTACACTGCCCCCTTTAATTTCTAATGGGTTTCGAAGATCAAAATTTTTTTATCGGTCCATAACCTGATTTAGGTAAATTCATGAGCTCAATTTGGTTATTCCTTCTTAGTCTTAATAACCATATGAACCGTGAGTTTTTTGATGACGACTCATCAATCCAATAGATGAATTTTTTGAAAGAATCATTCAAGGAACAAGTTATCCCCTCTTTCGTTACCAGTTGATCCTCAGATCTCATTCTATCAAACGAATCTTATTCTTGGATCTTGTTTGTGATATTTATAAAAAGAAATATTTTTATGTACTCTTCTAATTTCTATGTGCATTAAACTACTACCATATCATATACTTTTCTTATTTTATACTTTATTCTTTCATTTTAGTATTCTTTCATTTTAATGTCGTCTTTCTTATATTTCTTTTTTCTTCAGATGAAGATAAAACCCCAGAATACGCCCTTTCACAGGTCAAAGCGCGAAAGACACTTCGAACCTTTTTTTCTATTTACTTTATTTTATATCTGTTATCTGTCAGAAAAGAAAAAGGAGAATGAATTTTTCTATTATTAAATTCAATACAATATTAAATAAATAATAGGAAATTTGAAATGAAACGAAAGTCTTTTTATCGCACCTATTAATCTTATATATTATATAGATATAAATATCAATATAAATTGTGTTCTGGAATCAAAGAAAGATATTTTTAATTCCCTTAATATGTTTTATGTTGTGACTTCGAATAAACTTTTCTGTGGAATGGAGGAAGGAAATAGTAATTTATTCCTATAGAATAACTAGATAACTAGGAACAAAAAGATTGAATCAGAAATATCGACAGATTTTTTTTTTCGGAGTCCAAAGAAATATGAAAATGAAAGAAAAAAGCGGATCTACTGTTCCAATTTCATCTATATCGAATTTGACTATCAGAATAGTGGATATAGTCATGATTCAATGGGTTAGGTCCACTTACTTTTTCTTTTGTTGATTTCTAATCTAATCTTTACAATTGATTTGATTGGACTCCTATAAAATAGGAAAGTTTGACGATTTAAGAGCCAACTTATCATTATTCATTTTAATATAATAAACAAATGTTCAATTTTATAACTATAATTACTATATTAGTATACTCTAAATTCGAGTATAAATCATTATAATGTTAACCTTCTAATTTAATTTAGAATTTAGAAGAATTTTATTTATTCTATTTATTAGAAATATAGAGTTTCTTACCTTATTTATTGCAAATATTAACAATATCTCTATTCCCCCTTCAAATGGAATCTCCCTTCAAATAGAAATACTCCCGCGGGAGTTTTATGAAAAAAGGACAAAGCCCCTTATCGGATTTGAACCGATGACTTACGCCTTACCATGGCGTTACTCTACCACTGAGTTAAAAGGGCCCATTTGATTCAATTCCGAAATGAGCCAGCATGCGGATAATCCATATCTAGAGAAATAGATTCTACATCAAATCTATGTAAAGTAAATAGATTCTATATAATTTTTTATATTTTTTTTTCTATATTATCTATATTATTAGAATATAATAATATAGAAAAATCTAATGAAATTCATTCTATTGACAATTTCAAAAAACTGTTCATACTATGAGTATAATATGCTGACGATCGGGCAAATGTGCCCCCATCGTCTAGTGGTTCAGGACATCTCTCTTTCAAGGAGGCAGCGGGGATTCGACTTCCCCTGGGGGTAGGGTATTACGAAAGGAAGTTGATGGGGGATTCTTAAGAAGTCTGGAATTTTTTCTTCCTGGGTCGATGCCCGAGCGGTTAATGGGGACGGACTGTAAATTCGTTGGCAATATGCCTACGCTGGTTCAAATCCAGCTCGGCCCAATAATTCACTGATCCACCATGAAATGATATAACCCCTTTGTTCTTTCGAAATGTCTGATAAAAAAAAAAAGAAGTAAAAATTTCTGCTCTACTTGTTATTTATTTGATTTGCTTTCTTTTTTTACCACAAATTATGATCTTTCTGACGATCTAGATTCATATCAGGATTTGTAAGTAGAAAGTCTAAGAAAAAAAAGTAATAGAAAGAAAAAAGAGTCTTTTTTTTTTTTCATTGAAAGGTTGATTATCAATTGATTTTGAGATTTTTATTTGAAATAACGAAAAGATAACTAATAATTTGTGCCAGTATCACTAAAATATATATGCGCAAAATATATATGCGCGTGGATATCAATATTACCTACCACTCGCACTCTGTTACAACGAGGCGATTCCAATTTAAAATCTAAACAGAAAGTGTTTGAATGAAATCAGAAGAATATGTATGCTGTATTTCGTTTCCCTGGGATTGTAGTTCAATTGGTCAGAGCACCGCCCTGTCAAGGCGGAAGCTGCGGGTTCGAGCCCCGTCAGTCCCGACAAATCCAATAAACAATAATCCAATAAAAAAAAATACATCAATTCATCTCTTCATTTTCTGTAAAAGGGGTACAAATAGCAGAATTTCGTTCCCAAAGGGGATCCTTATTATTATTTTATATTATTTATAGATTTTTTATTTATTTTCTTTATTTTCGTTTTTCATCAAAGCAAATACAAATATGGTCATTTTCATTTCTTCAACTAGTATCGATGGAGATGGATAAAGACACATGTGGATTAGTACAATTATTGGTAGCGTCATATTCAGGATTCTAAGAGAGACCTCACTGAATTTGGCCTTTTCGATTCCTCCCGATCCGTATAATGAAATCGAATCGAGTACCCTATCTTTCCCGGTAGCACATACACAAATAGAATTCTTATTTGTACGATACAAAATGACTTTAATTTCTTTGATAAAATCCTTTTAATCGGAAAAGTCTCTTCTTTTTTCGCTCCGATTTTGTGTAACCTCAATTATTTGAAACAATCTATCTCATTCAAATTGTACACTGAAGTTTTGATATATTATATGGCTCCCATTCCTAATTCAATCAAGTAAAGAGTATATTAATAAAATAAAAATCAAATAAGGACTCTGCCTCTCTTAGAGAGAGAGGGAATGGATAATCTTTTTTAAGGGTTTATGCCGAAGAAAAAACAAACTCTAAAAAAAAAAGTGAATTTGGTAGAATATTCGATTTTTTTTATACTGTACTAGGACTTATCTTTATCACACTTTTTTTTTTGTTTTCCAATCCAATAAGATTAGATCATTCAAAAAAGGAGTTTAGAACATAACTCCCCCTTTCCCATTTCGCTTCTATTGTTTGTTTGGGTTTGTTTTTGTTTTGTTTGTAACTTATGTAAGTTTAAAGACGATTAGATGATACTTAGTCAGATGATTGTACAAGGAAGGAGATAGTTTTATAGAAAAGAAAGAATGGAAAAGAATGATAAATAAAGTAACAAAGTAAGGAAATTTTCGATTGGATCAGGAATCCATTTTTGGATTTGGTATGAATAAATGATCTTTCTATGTTATACTATTCAATTCTCGACGATAAATCGATTTGAGAGTTCAGATATTGTTATTCATGATATTGATCTGATTCGATATCATCGAGATGGAATTCATCCCATTGAATTTAGAGGCGAAAGATTTCTCATCTCTTATGGGATTAAATCCCGAATTATTGTGAAGTAAAGAAAAACGAAACGATGAGATTATGGAAGTAAATATTCTCGCATTTATTGCTACTGCACTGTTCATTCTAGTTCCTACTGCTTTTTTACTTATAATATATGTAAAAACTGTTAGTCAAAGTGATTAATTTGAATGAAACTTGACTTCTTAGTTCTTATCAATATCAAGAATTAACGAAATAAAATGAAAAGAATTCCAATTTTGCGTTTTAGCTGAAATGAGCGAACTAGAATCAGCAGGATTCTATGAGATCCGATAGTATGGTAGAAAGTAATATATTTACTACCATACTATCTATTTTTGTTATTCTAGTATATAAAGTTGTACTGTAGAAAGATCTGGGCTTAATATGGATCAATCTAGAATGTCATCTTCATATTCATATATAGATAGATATATAGACAATAGATATTAATTATCTATATGGAATGTACATAAGGTTCAAATTTGATTTCTTTTCTTCATATGTTTGATTTGTGTTGGTTCCAATTAATCTGGAATAGTTGAAAGGCGCCTCTTACTCTTATGATTCCAATTCTTGGATTTCTGATTATTTTCAATATGAATCCCAGAATCCATTGAAATAATCAAATCAATGAAAAGAAAAAAAAAGAATAGTTGGGGTATGTATTAATAAAAATAAAAGAAAATCAAGAAATCTTTTTTTAGCATTCCAAAGAAGTAATTAATTGAACACATCCAAGGAAAGGAGTTTTATAAAAACTTTTTCAGATTTCGACGAAAAGAAAAGGATTAGTAAACCCCGCCGATTTTAAATCTTTGAATCATAATATGAAATGAGTCAAGTCAATAAAGTATAGCATAAATCGAATTTATAAAACGAAAATAATAAAAAAAAATACTAAACTAAGTACTAAGTACGCAATATGTGACTTCTCCAAGAAAATATCTTAGTATGCGGAGTATCCCGTTAGAGAATCACTATGTCTATTTTATTTCCCGTAGAAAATCACTTAATTTAATAACTTTTAAATAACTAAAAAAAGAACTACTTTCTTTTGTCTTTGAACCGGAAAAAGGCAAACAAATAAAAAGTAAAAAAGGTTCCGCTGCTCCTTATTGTCCATATATAACTCTGATAAGAGCCGGTTTATCATAATAAAGAATTTAGGAAGAATTCGGTTGGAATAACTTTCCTATCATTTGTATTCTTTTTACTTTTGAAATATGAACACTGGAATCATTAAAATATTTATTTGATTATGATTAAAAGGGTATTATTCAAATATTATTCATAGAATAAATTACTCCACTCGAATCGAATAGAATTTTGAAATTGAATTCAATTATTGAATTCAATTTCAATATAAATAGTTCAATTTAAAATAGTTAAATTAAAAAGTCTTTGCAGAACGATCTATAAAAGAATTTATAGAGTTTCATTTCTCAACTCAATTAGTAGTATCCCTAGAGTCCACTTCTTCCCCATACTACGAGTGAAAGGGAAAATGTAAAGACTACCATCAAAGCAGCCCAAGCGAGACTTACTATATCCATGTGAATTATGTCCCCTATCTCTATGAATATGAAGAAATTTTGCTAGTATTGTTCACTTTTTTCCATTATTTTTCACTAATAATAGTCACTAATAATAATATTAGTCACTACTAATAATATTAGTATCGCTGGTGCAGAGTAAAAAAAAAAAAGATTTTGTCCAATACCATTGATGAAACAATCCAAAAAATCCAATTCAATTAATTAGAACCAATTAATTATAAGAAGTTCTTGTATGATTGCTAGTAGAATCGGGAAAGATTAAGCGCAAACAAAATAAGCAGCAGTGCTCTTGGAAATATCAATATCACGAGTCTTTTTCCTCCGCTCTTTCTATTGGGGACAATATATCAGCAAAACAGAATAAGGTATTTCGCGTCTTTTGTTGATCAGGCGACACCCGGATTTGAACTGGGGAAAAAGGATTTGCAGTCCCCCGCCTTACCACTCGGCCATGTCGCCAAGGCAATAGAAATAAAAAATAGACGAAAATACCCCCCCCCCTTTTTTTATTACTAAACTTCTTTTTTTTTGTACTTTTGTACTTGTATCTTGAATCCCATTTTTCTTAATCTGAATCCCTTTCCTAAAAGAAATCCTTCCTTTTTTGGATTGGATCTATCTCTTTGATTAATTTTGTATAGTATGTCAAATGTCAAAACACGCACTATCTGAATTCTTTCTCCTTTCTATTGAAAGGAAAAACAAAATGTGAATTTTCAGTCACAAAAGCCGAAATTCAGGACAAATTGGAACCGTTAACTATTGACTGAAAATTCATGAACGATTCTCGAATTTGAATCTAAATTTGAATCTAAAATTGTATTTCCCGAATGATATAAGAAAATAAAAATGGATATCTAACTATCTAGTATTGATTCTTTTCAATAAAAAAAAGCCTTCTCCATTTCAATTATAACAACAATTATGAGTATATGTAAACCCCAGAACATAAATTATTACACGTATACCTCTAATCAGATATCTTATCTGTTTATGATTCCTATAGAAAATCGATATTTTGATAGAGCACGCCATGCGCTGTACAGAATAGACCCGCAATAAAAGGAAAGACGTATATATAGATAGCTATAGTTCTATCCGCGTATGCTTAATAAAGCTTTCGTCTGCGCTTCAACAAACTCTATTAAAATAAAAAAAAAATAGATAAAAAAAAATATCTCGTCTGTTCGGTGCGAATCCTTTTTTTTTTTTTTGAACTGAACAAGGAAATCCACGAAAAAAAGGAAAAAAGCTAAGTGCTAAAAAAACAACTTTATATTGTTTCTAACTATTGGGTTTTTATCTCATCGAAGAGATCAAATCCCGAATTATTTATTTCACTTGTATTGGAATATGTAATATCATAAATAATAGTAGAAATTGAATCACTTTTTGTTATTCTATATAAAATTCCATAAGTCTAAGTTAAGTGGAATTTCTCAATTCTTTTCCAGTTGTATCTGTTGCAAATTCCAATTTGAGTAGAAAATCAAAATTCTCTTTATTCCTCCGTTCATACGTATTTCAGACATTCCATATTCATATATGGAGTTAGATAAAATTTTATGTGATTCTGTAAACAGAATAGCAATTCCATCAGTGCTGATCGATCCATATAATTGGATGAAAAACGATCCAATAATGGGATTTTTTTTTTCAATAAATGGGAAATTTAAAATGCTTGGGGATGGAAATGGGGGAATGTCTACAATACCTGGATTTAATCAGATACAATTTGAAGGATTTTGTAGATTCATTGATCAGGGCTTAGCAGAAGAACTTTATAAGTTTCCAAAAATTGAAGATAGAGATCAAGAAATTGAATTTCAATTATTTGTGGAAACATATCAATTAGTAGAACCATCGATAAAAGAAAGAGATGCTGTATATGAATCACTTACATATTCTTCTGAATTATATGTATCCGGGGGATTAATTTGGAAAAACAGTAGGGATATGCAAGAACAAACAATTTTTATTGGAAACATTCCTCTAATGAATTCCCTGGGAACTTCTATAGTAAATGGAATATACAGAATTGTGATCAATCAAATATTGCAAAGTCCTGGTATCTATTACCGGTCAGAATTGAACCATAACGGAATTTCGGTCTATACCGGCACTATAATATCAGATTGGGGGGGAAGAGTAGAATTAGAGATTGATAAAAAAGCAAGGATATGGGCTCGTGTGAGTAGGAAACAGAAAATATCTATTTTAGTTCTATCATCAGCTATGGGTTTGAATCTAAGAGAAATTCTAGAGAATGTGTGCTACCCCGAGATTTTCTTGTCTTTCCTGAGCGATAAGGAAAAAAAAAAAATTGGGTCAAGGGAAAATGCCATTTTGGAGTTTTATCAACAATTTACTTGTGTAGGCGGAGGTCCAGTATTTTCTGAATCCTTATGTAAGGAATTACAAAAGAAATTTTTTCAACAAAGATGTGAATTAGGAAGGATTGGTCGACTAAATATGAACCAGAGACTGAATCTTGATATACCTCATAACAATACATTTTTGTTACCGCGAGATATATTGGCAGCCGCGGATCATTTGATTGGAATGAAATTTGGAATGGGTACACTTGATGACATGAATCATTTAAAAAATAAGCGTATTCGTTCTGTAGCGGATCTCTTACAAGA